>Ga0180431_10003509_pt1 | contig 20144 bp, 29 predicted proteins | sample SS_ome_11_FD_132459 | JGI IMG/M metagenome (GOLD analysis project Ga0180431, IMG submission 132459) | Hypersaline lake sediment archaeal communities from the Salton Sea, California, USA - SS_1_MS_1 metaG | ecosystem: Environmental > Aquatic > Non-marine Saline and Alkaline > Hypersaline >... | reverse complement strand
TGATCCGGCTCCATGTGGTTGACAATCACGTAATCGAGGTCCGACAGCCCGACGATCTGATGCACCTGATCCAGAAACTCATCCGTCTTCAGAGACTTCGTCAGATCCACGATCGCCTTCTTCTCATCGTCAATCAAGTACGTATTGTACGAGATACCCTCTCGGCTAATCGGCCACATGCCTTCGAAGAGATCGCTGGTACGGTCGTTGACGCCAATCCAATAGATGTCCGGCTTGATCGCCACGGGGGGCATAGATCCTCCTCCTACACGCTATCGGCCAGCCGACGTAGATGCTGCTTCTCTTCCTGAATCACCTTGGAGATGGTCTCACGATCCTTCTTCGCCACCATCTCCCGAAGATCGTAATAGAAGAGCATGGTATCCTTCTCGAAACCCATGGCAGCCCGCAAAGCCTCACTGCGGGTGTCCGCTTGCTCCGCCATCCTCAATGCCTTGTCCTGGCCCGAGAAGACCGCGTGGTCCAAGGCCACCTCCAGGAAGGACGCGTAGTCACCAACGTCACTCCTCCTCGGCCCCGAGGCTGGCTCAAGCCGCTCCGCCATGCTTTCAAAGACCTGTCGGTGCGCCTCCTCACGGCTGGCAAGCTCCGTGAATAGCTCACGCAGCTCACCATCCGTGGCCCTTTCAGCCGCGGACGCATAGAACGCCGCGCCGTTCTCCTCGATGTTGACCGCCATTTCCAATGCTTGTGCAGCCCCGAATATGGCCATGTATACGTGATCTCCCATCACTAGAAGCCAACCCTCGACCCGGCGTCCGCCGCCGGACCCAGACAGCTATACCATCGTGTCGAAGACCCGAGGCGGCACGGCCCCCAGTGCGCCACCGCCCGACCGCCTCGGGCCCTCTCTGCGCGCCGCGAAACGGCCCGCAGTCTGCTTGTCTAGCCCTCCAGGACGCAGAGCGAGCTCGGCCGCCGCAGCCGCGGCACCAGGCTCTCTGACACCGTGAAGGCCACCCGATCGCCTTCGGGGCCGATAAATCCAACCGTCATATCCTGCCCCACCACGACCGACGCGTATTGCCGTCCGGTGGAGAGGAGCACGCCGCCTGCCTCCAAGGCCGGCGCCTTATAGACACCATCGGTCACCAGCGTCTTCACGTGCTCCATCTCACTGAAGTTGCCCCGCTCATACCGCCGGAACAGCAAGTTGTAGCGCGCAGGCGCCAGAGCCAGGGTGTACGGTCCGTGGAACCCGGCCTCGTCCAGCGTAGTCACCGCCTGGATCAGGTTGTTCGCCGCCGCCCCCACGTCACTCCAGTCCGAGAGGTCCACACGGCTCGCATCCTCGGCGGTCATCAGTCCTTCCACGCCGAGCTCCTTGCTACCGTTGAAGATCAGGTCGTCCTCCCGCTTCGCCACCGAAAGGGCCGCCTCAGCCACCGCGCTCCGGTCCAGGGTGATGCCCTGCATCTCGAAACTCGCCAGATCGCGAGCCGCCAGATCAAACCCTTCCTGGATCAGGATCAATGGCAGCGTCGTCCCCACGATCAGACCAGACTCAGTGGCCGTGTCCTTCAGGGGCACCGACTTCAGCCCCAGGCCGTAGGGCCCCTCCAATTCCAGGAGCTTTCTCCCCACGAGAAAGCCCTTGGCTGCCTGGATCATCGCCCCATCCAACGCTTCCCAAATGTCCGACCCAAAAGGGGCGTCGTCACGAGCCAAATACTTGTTCGCCATCAATATCCTCCTTTGCGGCACAACACCTTCGTTTGGTTAAGTACGATACCCGCCCATCTCGGCAATGGCATCATCAGTCGCGGAGCGAACCAACGGTCATCTCCGAATTCCCCTCGTCCGACGCACCCTCTGACTCCCCCGCATCCCCGCCGCCGAGCTCGGCTAGCATCTCGTTGACCTCTTCCCGGCCCTCGGCCAGCCACTCAGCTTCGTCACCGGTCAGGATCTCTAGCAGGCGGTTGAACTCGCCCACGTGCTCCCGTTCCTCGTTGGCGATATCGATCAGAACCTCCTTGGCCAAAGCGTGATCGGTGGCGTCCGCGTGGGCCATATAGAGGTGAATCGCCTCATGCTCCGCGGCGACGTTTAGGCGAATAGCGCGTATCAACTCTGACTTGGTGAGTTTCCGATCCGGCACCGTCCCACTGAATGGGTTGACAAACTCTGGCATCTACCTACCTCCTTGTGCTAATCCAACCTTACGTGAACGCCTGACACAACCAGAGGCGGGGCCCGATCGGGCCCCGCTCACGGTGGGGTCAGGGATAGATCTGATTCCCTTCGTCATCTTCAAGGATGACGGCCTGCACCGGGCACCCTTCCGCCGCCTGGCGCAGGGTTTCCTCATCCGCCGCCCCCTCGTCCACCACGCGGGACAACCCCTCGTCATCGAGTTCGAACACGTCGGGGGCCGTCGCCACGCACATAGCCGACCCAATGCATAGGTCTCGGTCTACTTTCGCTCGCATCATTCACTCCTTCTGATCTATTCTCAGGCGTCTCGCACCTGCCATCGTACAATACGTCGGGAGTGCGCCCGTCCTCGCAAGGCATCCTGCGGAATCCCTGCGATTTCCAGACCGCACTCCACAAGCCGGCTCACCGCCATACAACTAGGCGCCGCCTCCGGGGGCAGGTCTCCGTCTCACCGAGCTTACTGTCTCGCCTTCATCAACGACATGTCTTCCTGCAGGGCCTGCAAATCCTCCTCGTGCTCGATCTCATCCGTCATGATCTCGAGGGCCAGCTCGTACGTCACGGCGTCCTTCCCCTCCGTGAAGTCCATGAGATCCTTGTACGCCCGGATAGCGCACTGCTCACCCTCGATGTTCTGCTCCAGCAGCACACCCACGTAGGGGTCCTCGGGGGTCTCGTACCCGCAGTTCGTCATCTCAAACCAGTCCTTGGGGGAGAGGAGCGGCGTGCCCCCGAGGGTGAGGATCCGTTCGACGAGCATCTCTGCGTGCATCAGTTCCTCAGCTGCGTGCTCCTCCAGCTCCACGGTGACCGCACCGCGCATCGGGCCGGCTGCCACCTTGGCTCCCGTCCAATACTGATAGTAGGCCAGCCACTCGTCGGCCAGCGCCTTGTTGAGCATCTCGATAAGCTTCTCTGCATCCACCCCAACCAGCTTCCTTGCCAATGTTCCCATCTGAACCTCCAGCCCCCTTTGATCGATTAAGCGTGCGCCAGGCGAGTCACTCGCTCAACCTGGCGATGATGGTACGACAGAACGCCGGCAGATCAGCGGGCGTCCTTGAGCTAATCAGGTTGCCGTCCTGCACAACCTCCTGGTCCACCCACTCCGCCCCGGCGTTGACCAGGTCATCCTTGATAGCAGAAAACGACGTAACTTGTCGCCCCCCGACGATTCCCGCCGATATCGGCACCCACCCGGCGTGACAGATGAAAGCCACCACCCCTCCGCGCTCGAAAACCCCGCGGACGAGATTCAGCAGCTCCTGGTGACGTCGCATGCGGTCCGGTGCATACCCACCTGGGATAATCACCGCGTCGAAATCCTCTGCGGAGATGTCGTCCACCGATACGTCGACTTTCGCCGGATAGTCGTGCTTGCTACGATAGACTTCGACGCCGGGCATACCGACCACATCGACGCACGCCCCCGCCTCTTTCATTCGAATCAGAGGGTACCAAAGCTCCAGGTCCTCGTATTGATTCTCAGCCAGCATGGCGATGCGCTTGTTTTCGATCCCCACAGACAGCCTCCTCATCTTGCAGCCAACCAAATTGCTAGGCTGGCTCGACATTCTCTTCACTCATCACCGAGTCGGTACGCCCGCTGCAATCCGTGCTCCTCGTCGCCTCAAAGGCACAAGCTTCGGAGCAGTAAACCTTCGATCCCTGCTTCACCGGGTCCTCGCCCACTGGCTCCCCGCAGAAACCACATGGTCGTTCGGCCATAAATCAGCCCCCCTCACATGCCCGCGCCGATGTGCGGGCCACCCGACAGGAGCGGCAGGTCCATCTGACACACCCTGCCGCCCAATGGACACCTGCACCCTACTTGACGGTGATCTCCTTGCTGCTCTCCCACAGACCGTGGATGTTGCAGTATGACATCGCGTGCAGCGTGCCGCTCTGTGTGATCTTCATCGCGGCCGTGACCCCGTGATGGGTGTAGACCGGGCCTTCATTGGCCCCTTTCACCGACTCCCCGTGGGCGTTGAACTCGAAATGCCCCACGTCGTACGTGAAGTTGCCACGCTCGGGGTGAAAGTAGAGCGTGATCCACCGAATGTGATGCTCCGTGGTGTTAGGATGGGCAATCTCCTTGCCCAGACTCGCCTTCACCTCGAAGAACTCACCCGCCTCGACCGTCTCCGGGCACTCGATGACCGGCACATGCTTCTCTTTCTTCCAGTCCGCCGACTGAATTCTCTCTCCCAACTTCATAGTTCGCACCCTCCTCATACTCTAGAAAAGCTACCTTTGACCCGCTCTCCCGAACGGGCAGCATACGCTGCCGATGTCCAGCCTCGCCCCAACTCGCCCAAGCGACTTATCAACCCAGCCGCTCACACGTCCCCATTGGCGGCCTCCCCACCCGAAGCGGCAACACTAAAGGACCGCCCGGAAGTGATCTCTTTTCGCCCCACATACCGGGCACGATTCCGGCGCTCGCATCTCCGCGACGTATCCACAGACCTGACAGACGTGATAGTCGTGCATCTCATCACGCAGCATGGCACCCAGAGCGTGCTTGTAGAGCTCTGCGTGCCGCTCCTCCACATCCCTCGCGTCTTTGAACGTGACGGCGACCGCCGCCTCCCCCTCCGCCTCCGCCTCCTGGATGAACTTGGGGTAGTAGACCTGATTGACCGTCGTTTCCTGTTCGAACGAGTACTCCAGGTTCTCCTCGGTGCTGCGTATCACCGCATCCCCCATAAGCCGGAGATGGCGCTCGGCGTGTATGCCCTCCGCAGCAGCCACCGCGCGGAAGAGCTTCGCCACCTGGTCGTACCCCTCATCCTCCGCCTTCCGCGCGAACGCCAGAAGCCGATGATGGGCCTTCGCCTCACCGACGAAAGCTTTGTACAGATTCTGCTTCGTCTTATCGCTCATAGTCGCCACTAAACCCTACATCCTCCGTCGGAAGACGTAGGTCCGATTTGCCGCACTGAGGGGGCCCAGTCTGGAACCAAGCTGACCAGGCCTACGGGCCTCACGGCCTACGGGCCTACGGGCCTCACGGCCTACGGGCCTACGGGCCTCACGGCCTACGGGCCTACGGGCCTCACGGCCTACGGCTTCCAAACCTGCCACACTTTGCCAACCAGATCGGGGCCGGGCTTGAGCGCCTCGTCACCCGGCATCCAACCAGACGGCGTGGCCTCTCCAGTCTCTCTCACGTGTTGATAGGCCTTGATCTGTCGGATCAATTCGTCGGGGTTCCGGCCCACAGGGGCAGTCAAGACCTCCATCGCTTGGATCACGCCGTCGGGATCAATCAGGAAGCGCCCGCGGATGTTGACTCCGGCCGCCTCGTCATACACCCCGTAGACTGTGCCGATCCGGCCTCCTTGATCAGACAGCATCGGGAACGGCACACCACCCTCCACCATCTCAGACAGCTCGATCTCGTTCCAGATCTTGTGGGAGAACCGGCTGTCCACGCTCATCGACAACACTTCTACATCCAGCGCCTGCAGTTCGTCATACCGGGCAGCAACTGCCGCCAACTCCGTCGGTCAGACGAACGTAAAATCGCCCGGGTAGAAGCAGAGGACCACCCACTGCCCCTGGTAGTCCGACAGTCTCACGTTATCGAAGCCCTCCCCGGCCACATAGCCTGATGCTTCGAAGTCCGGCGCCGCCTTGCCTACTCGTGCTCTTTCCATCGTTGCACTCTTCCTCTCTCTTGGCCATTCTTGTTCTCGTTCCGCTGGTTTCGGATCAGCCTCCACCGGCCCCATCGAAGGTTGTACACATCCGTCCACTTCACTCATCACCCCTCCCCACAGATAGGGTATCCGTCTGATGTGACGCCTTCAGGTCGCATTCATCGTCCACGAGCCGTCCGGGCTCCTAGGGCACATCAACCTCATCGTCTGTCCGCGGGGCCACTGGGCAGTCCCTGGGGGGGGCGTTTGCCGTGATGACCCCTGGTCCAAAGGGGTTCAAAGAAAAAGCTCCTCCTATCCCCTGTCCCCTCGGTAGACCGCCAGGGCATCCGTCAGCCCTAGGATAGCTAGAACTCCCCACTCAGCAAGAATATCTCGCCGGCTCCAACGCTCGCCAGACAGGATTGCGCGCCACCGCCATGTCCAGTAGCACCTCCGACGCCGACCTGGCTGATCGTCAGAGCTTCTCAAACAGTTCTACGCCAACCCCGCAGTGCGGACAGACCCAGCCCTCGGGGAGTTCCTCAAACGGGGTTCCAGGTTCGACCCCCTGGGTCGAATCCCCCTCTGCTGGCTCGTAAATGTAGCCGCAGACCAGACATACCCACTGTTCCATCGCAGCCTCCTTGTACTTTTCCATTGTTAGGTTCGAGCGTTTTCTGGTCAGGCCGATGACACACGGCTAGGATCTCTCCGTGCCTGAGGCCCTCTAGGAACCGCGTACGATCTCACGTCTTGAAGCACAGTCCGGACAGTAGCCCAGGTAAATCACCCGCCGATCGATGACGTGGAAATCGTGATCCTGCGCCAGGCTGGCCTCCGTCCCATTCCGACGAGGCACGTCCTCCACCCGCCCGCATTTCAAGCACACCAGGTGATCGTGTTCCTCCGTCGCCACATCGTAGCGTCTCTGCTCCAGACCTAATCCCAAATCCAGCTCCTGGAGAACACCCAGTGCCGCGAGTTCGTGCAGCGTGTTGTACACCGTCGCCGGCGCCAGCTCGGGCAATTCGTGCCTCGCCCGCCGCAGCACCTGATCCGCCGTGAGGTGCGAACCGTTGTCCATCAGCACCTCGACGATTACGCGCCTTTGCGGCGTGACACGTCGCCCCTCGGCCCTCAGCTTGGCGCACACCTTGTCGACTGAAGTCATAGATAAAGCCATAGAACAACCATTTCTAGGCGCAACCGCAACCTGGCTGCGCTCTGGCGCCTTGTATGGGATCAGCGCAAGGGCAACGTGTAGGCGCTATTTATAATCCATCTTACATTAGACTAATTCTAGCAAGCAACGTCTTGATTGTCAAGCGTCGATAGCTGTCTTGTCCAGCTTGACACGCCGCCTTTCAAGCCGCCTAGCACGCCGTCCGCCAAGCCGCTAAGCACGCAGCATGACCAACCCAACTGGGCCGCCAGTGAGGTCCGCTTACCAGTATACCATGACCCGGCTGCCACTTGTGTTGGTTCCCGTTGGAATACCGTTTGGGTTGCGTTGGCGCCTGTCCGACCAACGTTGCTCCCACCAGCTTCCACATCGAACTCACGCTCGCACGTAGCCATGCGGCGCGAGGCCCCGCAACATCAGGTCACAGATTCGCACCGCCTCAGCCATACAGCCCCTTACAGGGGAATGTTCCCGTGGTTCTTGGGGAGATTCGCATCCCGCTGGTTCTCCAACATCCTCAATGATCCAAGACCAGGTCTCCCGCGGTTCGATCGAATCGTCAACATGCCCGCGCCCTGCCGCCGCGTACGGCGTCGCGAACCATTCGCGCTAAGCCTTCACCAACCGCTCCCGCTCTGCCTCGGGATCTTCTGCCGTCCCGACCTCTTTCCGGAAGATGATGCTCATCGGGCCCTCCGGCCCCAGCCAAGCCTCCTCCGACATCTCCCGCAGTTCACGAATCGCTTCGTCTGTGTCCACTCCCTCTCCCTCGACGGCGCCGGTTTCGACGGAGACATCTGTGCCACATCAGACGTGTCGCCTTCATGGCATGCTTCCGCCCCAGTAGACGCACGCCATGGACTTTCTCGCAAGGTTGTCGAGCCAGAACTCACCCAACAATTCCACACCCAGCTCGCCCTGAGCCCTGAGCCCTCAGCCCTCTGTGCATCTCCGTGCCTTCTCTGTGAATCTCTTTGTCTCTTCGAGGCCTACGTGGAGATGATCGTCGTCTTTGCTCCCCCCGAATCGAATGCCAACGCGTGCAGCACACTCGGTGGTCTCAGGGCGTCTTAGTTCTTCGGAATGTGGGGGGACCGAGACGATGCAGCTAATAGTTCCGAATTCGCTCGCGCTCTCCGCGAGCAGACCTGGATCCGTTCCGAGGCATGGATTCTCCTTGATACCGACGTTCTGATCGATTGCCTCCGCAGCTTGCCCTCGGCCGGTCGGCAACTGCCTCGGTCCTCGGAGCAGGGCTTTGGCGTCCCCGGGATCGTGGGGATGGAACTTGTGATGAGCTGTCGCGACAAGACTGAACTGAGCCAGGTCCAGGCGCTTATCCGTCGCTTCAAGGTCTTCTAACCTGAGCCCCCCGAGTCTGAGCGTGCGTTCCACTTGATCATGACTCACCACCTGGAGTTCGGCGTTGGGGGCTCCCGACTGCATCATCACTGCTATGGCATCGGAACGTAACGTGCGGGTCTATACGTTCAACGTGAAGCACGATCAAGCGTTCACTGGACTTGAGGTTGCGAGACCCTACGGGAGATGATCCCTCCCAGCACACCTCATCCGGCGCAACGACTAACGCCCCTCCCTCACACCCGACCCCCTGCGCTGTTACCTCATTCGGTCGAGAGTGCCTCGACTGCCACGAAGAGCGCAGCCGCGATGTCGGGGAAGACGACTCGGCGCGACCCAGATGCGTTCTCCTTTCCAGCGATGCTCGCGACACATCTACTACTAAGATGGATTGGCGATGTCGCACTGGATCAGCTCTTCGTGAACTTCCGCCATCAGCTAACCACCCACAGAAACGATGAAGACGGTCGCCCCGATGAAGAACCGCGCGAACTAAGAAACCTACTTGCGCCGGCCCGGGATGAGCTCATACATCGAGATCGAAACTCATCGCCGAACATGGGTCAACTGACCACGCTCCACCTCTTCAGCGCCCGCCCCGCCCAGCCGAGCAGAGCGCTGAGGACTAGCAGGGGCGAACTGAGGATCAGGTTCTGGAGGAAGATCGTCGCCAGCCCCCTGGCGCCATAGCCGTAGCGCCAAGCGGCGCTCACCAGATTTCCTCCCACGAAGACGGTGATATACACGAGCATCATCACTGCTCCTCCTATGCAGAGGACGGGCCCATCTGTCGATAGGAGTGACCTGGTAGCCGAAGAGCTTATGCCCAGTCGCTTGATGACCAACGCTGGCGGATTGAGTAAGCAGGCCGCGATGAACAGCGACAGGGTGAGAGGCAGCAAGCCGTAGAGAAGGAAATGCAGGCTCAAACCGAAGCCGGCGAAGTCTTCCTTGCCCATGGCCCTCTGATAGCTCTGTCCGACATTCACGGCAAACACGATGCACACGGTGAGGCTGACCGCCCCCACCGCCAGCAAGGCATGGCTCAGAATGCGACGCATCTCAACCTCCTGGTCCGTGAATCCTACTCCGTCGTCAGCTTACGAAACCTATCAAATGCCCCATCGTAGACCCCCGGTTCCACGTGACGTTCCGCCGTCTCGAACAGATAGGTCTCCACCTAGCATTCCGGGTCGTTCAAGTGCCCCAACGGTTCCAGATCCTTGTCCAGCAAGAGAATCACACCATCATAGACCTCCAGATGCCTGGCCTGCCTTGCGATGGTTCCGCTCTGGGCCTCTACATAGAAGCCTGCACAGGGGAGCAGCCTCCCAGTGTCGAAGGCTTTGTCCGTGGGCGTAAGCGAGTTGACGACATCCCGCAACGCTCCGACCTGCTCATCTTCAAGCTCCCACGTCGGGTTGGTGCTGCCGCTGAACGCGCTGAGGGTGGCGGTCGCCGACGAGCCGTTCGTATTCCTTCGACTCACACAGGCGACCAGCGCCAGCGATAGCAAGACACTGGCGATCGCTGACCATCGCGTCCGCCAGATGGGGCCAAACCTACGCATCATCACCTCAGGGCGAGTGCCGCCTCCTTCCGGCGCTACCCTGCCGCTTGGTCCACCCAGTTTGAGCTCTCGCACGACGATCAAGAAAACCTGGACAAAGCGTGCGCGCGCCCAACCTAGATCCACCACACACATCCTTGGCCCGTTCGTGCGAGGGTTTCTTCTGCCTCTCGTCGTGGTCGCGGTCCCTCTTTTACCCTTGCTTCGTGCGGCCCTCGCTTCGGATCTGTGCCACGATGATGACAGCAAGAAAGACGTCGATCAAGAGTCCCAGTACTGCGCTGAAAACGTCCATAGTCTTCCTCCTTGTCTCGCTCGGGGCGTAGCAATCTGTCAAGATGTCTGGCCTTCAGCCTGCTCCACATATTGTCTCCCGTCGAACTGGAAGACCCTTTCTATGGCTTGGCCGTCGGTCTTCTGTAGCTTGCTTTCCAGCGAGTTCTCTCCGAACCCCAGTTGGTATGCCTTGCCGGTTTGGATGATCTTCTTCACCCCGTCGTTATCCAGGTCCTCGTACGCGTACTCGCAATGCCGCTCATACCCACCGGGATTCGCATTGATGCTGGCGTGGGCGCCGCTGAAGAGGACGCGAATACCCTCCTCCGTGATCTCAATCAGCTCGAAATACCCATCGAGCCACAGCCCCGTGCCTGCGTGTCCCGCGCCTTTGACCTGGATCACCTCCCGATCCCCATCCTCCTCAGCCGTGAAGAGATCGAGGAAGGCCAGATCGACGTCTCGAAGTCCCGCAGGCTCCAGATGCCCCAATCGATCGGTCCGCTGATGAAATCGGCCAAGACGACCTCTCCGTCGTCCACGCGGTACAGGAGCTGGTAGCCTTGAGCGATGCCGGAGAAGCCTACGGCGACGAAGGCGCCCCGGTCGCCGTCGGGAAAACGGACCTCGGCGAAGTTGGCGTTGTCGTGCCACCAGTCGATGCCCTGCTCCCGCAGCAGGTTGAGCGAGTGGGCGATGGCTCTCTCCCGGGTCAGAATGACCGCAGGGAAGGACTTCGTCGGTTCCCCTGCAGGTGCTGAGGCAGCGCCGCTCGTCAGGGTGACGACCGCGGTCGCGCTGACCACGATTGAGCCGTCCCGGGCGCTGATCTCCGCGACCTCGACCTGGCCCGGGCCAGTGGCATCGACCTGGAAGGGGATCGTCCCGGTGAAGATGCCCGGACCTCCCAGCTCACCCCTCACGTCCGATTGCGCCTGGATCGGCGCCTCACCCACCACCTGTCTCTCGGCGTCGTAGACCCGCCCACGCAGGTTCGCCTCGAAGGGCATCACACTCACCCGACCCCGCACCTCGACGGGGCTGCCGATCGTCGCGCCCTCCTCCGGCGCAGTCAGCACGATCTCGCGGGGCGGCATCGTGGGCGTGATCGGCGAGCTGGGCGTGGCAGTCGGTGTACTCGTCGGAGGGAACCACTGCGTTGGTGTAGGGACCAACGTCTCCGTCGGCGGTGGCGTCGCCGGAGCGCCGCAACCGATCAGAGACAACAAAGCAGTGGTGAGCACTGCCACAAGAAGCCATTTACGTTCGCTCACGCAACTCGTCTTCATCGGACAGTCGCTCCCTTTTTTGGACTATCGGTGTCTCTCCGTCCAGCTGGCAGACGCGCCAGCCCAACGCCTCTGTCGTGGAGATTGAGCATGGACCTCACCGTCGCGCTCCACGGCCTCATTCACCGATCGCCCGACAGTAGTCTCCAGCCTATGACGATGGACGATGAGCGATGGGACCCCCCAACCACAGCGTCGCCAGCACGGCAGATCTTCGCGTTGGCGCATGCGGTGCGCACCACGCGATCACCCCTCAACCATAGGACGTCTAACCGCGACCACGAGTTCCGCACTCTCCCGAAGAGCACGGCACCCACCATGGGCCGGTGTTACTCGCTGTTCAGTCGCTCAGACAGGCAGCAAGAGCCAGGCGCCACAGCTGGCGACGTTGAGGACCAAGCTGAACATCAGGGCCTGCCCGAGGCCGAGCCCGTCGCTCGCAAGCAGATGAAGCAGGCCTGCTTCGACCACCCAGACCAGCGACTCGGCTGCCGTCAGGGCGGGGAAGTAGGCGATGTCGGCCGGAAGGAGCCCCATGAGATACCTGAGAGCGGGCTGAGTGACTGTGCTAATCAAGACTGCGTACGCCAGCCAGTGTGGGATGCGGAGCCCTCTCGCAGCGGCATAGGCGAGGACGATGAGGCCTTCAACCACGATCGTGAGCGACAGCGCTAACGCGAAGGTCCCGTGGAAGAAAAGGGGGATGGTCGGCGCTGAGACTGGCATCGTGAGGAGCATTCAACCGTTGGTGCTCATTCTCTACCCCACGCGTCGAGTAGATGGAGGAGACCGCCCATGAGGATCAGAAAACCCAGCGGAATAGCGAAGGCCGGTCCCACCATCCGTCCCACCCAGAGCCAGACGCCTGGCAGGCCAACTCTCGCTTTCACGCGCTCCACCTCCAGGTCCTCCTCACGAACGGTCACGCGATACTCGTTCTTCATCGTGCCGCCGCTGAAGACGCCGCTGGTGCGGGTCACGCCGGCGGAGAAATGGACGACCAGTTGGTTGTAGGTGGTGTAACCGTAGGAGCTCGAGGAGTAGTGGTCTCCGGTGCACCAGAACCTATTCGGTCCGACTTCCTCCAGCGGCTCGGCGTCGGCGCAGTCCGGCTCCTCACACTGCATCTGTTTCCCGTCGACGATGGAGAGTGGCTCTTCGGTCTCCAGGACGAACTCCAAGTCCATCGAGGGCTTGGGCCCGACGTCGGCCCGAGCGACCCTCAAGGGCATCGACAGGCTCAGCACCGTCGCCGAGATCAGCAGAAAGATGGCTTGGTGGGCTCTGCCAGCGTACTGCTTCTTCAACTCTGCAGGTAGCATGGCGTCTCCCTTCTACATTTGGCACGACTTCGGCACTCCGAATTGGGTTATCGCAGGACGCCGATCATGATTTCCGGCAGCAAGTCCTCCTCCGCCGAGGAGTGCCCCGCCAAGGGGTAACGGGGCGCCGAGTGACCGGGCACCTGACGATCCCGCTCATTGGAGCCCTTGTATGCACGGTCCAATATCGGTGTCCCGCTGTCCAGCCCACGGACCAATCCACGGCCGGCCTCCAGATGGGGGTGCCACCCGACCCTCTGAAGCTCCAATCTTGGGGGAAGTCTGTCCGGGTTGAGCACCAACACCGGGAATAAGCGCAACTCTTGCGCCCGCTCCAGCTAGTCGAGCCTTCCCGGTCGAAAAACCACCATGTCGCATGATAGGTCGATGCCGCCGGGGGCGACGGTCTTCTCTCCTGCTGTGCCTCGGCTGAGCCTGAAGCCGGCCGATTACGGGAACTGGCGACACAGCGCCGTGACCAACGGACACACACCGCGTGATCTTGACATCCTCATAGCAAATCTAGCCTTGCGGGACCTGCCCCAACGGGATCAACCCCATCAAGCCTAAGGCGCCGAAACAGATAGCACCCACCGTCGGGGAGGTGGGCATGCTCGTCGGGGCCGGCGTCACTGGGGGCTGCCGTGCACATCGGCTCAGCGTCGCAGATGGCGCTGACGTGAGCCTCGCTGCGAGACAGGCTTCCACATGCCTGGCGGTCAGACCACAAATGTCCGGTCAGAAACTGGACGTCAAGTGCTGGATCATCGTGTCTCATTCACTCATTCGCTCCCCATTGTTAGCACCTTCGTCATCGTTGCCTCAAAGAATGCCCTGGTAGCATCATCATCCAGTCCATTGACCATCAGCACCTGAAGGTACTGCTCCTTGACGCCGAAGAGCCAGTACACGGCATCACCCTCCAAACCTTCGAACTTGGCGGCCCTGGCCTCCATACCACCCTCCGTCGTCCCGTCGTAGAGTGTCTCAACAGAACCGAGCGGCTCGGAGGCCAACTCGGCGAGGAGACCCTCGTACCCGCTTGAGGCTTGACCCGGCGTCTCGAACGCATAGACGGCATTCAACACGTATACGACGGCGGATGACCCATCTTGCCGCTCGGTGACCCGGGGCCCTTCCACCTGGAACGCCGCCGCGGGAGCCTCTTGCTGCGCGAGACTGGGGAGGAAACCTTCCTCGTCCGGGACGTCTGGCAGCGGCAATGCTGCCGGCTCCCAGTAGTCCCCGCCGAAGTCGTCCGGGGCGGTCCCCGGCAGGTCCTCCCCCCGGAGCAGCAGATTCTTCAGAGAGGCCGCGCGGTCGGGTTCGCTGAAGACCATTACGCGAACGGCGCTGAGAACGTTCGATGTGGTGGCCTCCGGGCGCGGCAACCCGCTCACCACCACGGCCATGCCTCGCTGTAGATCCCGGAAATCGGCCCAGGAGCCGTCTGACCAATGGATACCCCTTGAGACGCCTCCCCACAGCACGTGCCACCGCTCCCCATCCTCATCCTCCAGCGTCACGGCCTCCGCGCTGAGCGCGTTGTCCACCACCGTGCCCCGGACGACCGTCAGGTCGCGCTCGATCTGTGCCCACATGGCATCCATGTCGACGTCGTGATCGAGGATCCGCTCCTGAACCGGAAGGGGGAAGAGCGCTGCCACGTCCTCATCGAAGAAGGACCCGTCGCGCGGCATCTTGACCTCTGCCAGTTCACGGATGCCCTCATCTCCCCGCATCCAGCGGAGAACGGTAGGGGCGCTGACGGCGGTGCCGCTGGGAGCCTCACAGACGGCCCACAAGTAAGTCTCCTCCCCTTCCTCGCCGAGCATCTCCCAACCGCACTCACCGTTCGCATCACCCACTAACAGCTCGGCTAGCTCTCTCTCTACATCCCCGTTGGCGAATGCCTCATCCTCAGACACGATTCGCACCCGACTCAGCATCGCACTGGTGTTTCCGGCCGCAGCGGCGGGGCTGGTCACCCACGCCCGCCGGCCCGTCTCCCTATCGTACAGTCCGATCTCGATCGCGTAGAGGCCCGATGTAAAATCAGAGGGAAAGATGAAAGCGTGCTCCGACGAGACAGTACAGCTTTCGCCATCCTCGTCGTCACTACAAGGCCGATCGGGCCAATCGACGCTGGCATCCGTCCGAAGAGCTAGCGCTCCCGTCCCCTCCCGCACCAGGTGGGCAAAGACGCGCCAGTCGGTGCTGGGTGCGGAGACGACTTTCCAGCGTAGGATGAAGCGGACCTCGGCTGGCGGATCTAGACGAGCGGGCGCGAAGGGATCCTCGGGATCCCTCTCACCCAGCGTCAACGCCGGCCCTGGGGGTCCGGTCAGCGGATCGACGGTCCTGGTCTCACTCCGTATCTCACCGGCGAAGATCAAGGGTTCCGACTTGGCGAATGGCTCGCCAAACGCCGGTGAGTGATGCAGGGGGTTGACCGGGTCACCGTCGTATCGAAGCTCGAAGTGGAGGTGGGGGCCGCTGCTGTTGCCAGTGGACCCCGCTCTGCCCAGCGGCTCCCCTTGCCGCACGGCCTGGCCGACCTCGACCTCAATCTGCTGAAGCTGAGCGTATGCCGAGGACCAGCCGTCGCGGTGGTTGACCACGACCAGGTTGCCATAGTCGCCCTTAGGCCCAGCGAATGCCACCTTTCCATCGGCAATCGAGAAGATCGTCTTGCCGTCTGCAGCCGCGATGTCGATGCCGGAGTGATCGGGGTTCCGCGGGTCATGGAAGGACCAGCCAGAGATGTCGCGGCGGCTCGTCGGCCACTGGAACTGCCCCACTGAAAGGACACGCCCCTCCTCGCCTCCGACGGGCCAAATGGCGAAGGTCTCGTCCCACACTGCCCGGACCGCGAGATCCTGCGTGCGGACGACTTCGGGCACGCTGGCGCCGACCCAGAACTGGCACGGCTCGTCCCGGTAATATCCCTCGGGCGTACAGGAGGATCGGGGCGACTTCCCCTCCGGGAGGAAAACCACCTCCGGCAGCGGCTGGTCCCGGTGAACGATCGAGATCTGTGGTCCAACGTCCGCGGTGGGGTAATGCTCAGAATTCTTCACGATGAACTCAACCCAGACGTAGACCTGGCCCTCGGCAGGGCAACGCTCCTCGCCTGAGTCGAGCGTCACACAACCCGTCAGCTCGTGGCCCACGACGGCGAAGTCGACGTTGCGGAGCCGCGCGGTCCGGCCTCCAGACAGCTCGGCTCCGCCGCCCATAAACGGCACGCCAGGAATGAGTTGCTCCAGCCCGGACGGCCCCAACAGCTTCACTCCGAAGATCAAGACAATGACGGCCGCCATGGCGGCCGTGGCGCCGGCAACGGCATGCAGTTTACTGCGCATCCTTCGTCGCCTCCCTTTCCGTTCGATGGTGGAGATGAGCTGAGCCCGCTGCGATGGCGTGAGCGCGACCCGCGGCGCGCTGCGGATGATGCGGTCCTGCTCGACGTAGGCCTCGGCCCGGGCGGCGCATTCGGCGCAGACGGCCAGGTGGGCGCGAACGCGCCGCTGCTCCGTCACGCTCCGTTCCTCGGGCCGCAGCGCCAGCAATACCTGAATATCGTCACACCTTGTCATCCGTCTCCCTCTGGCCGTGGGCCTCCCGAAACTGCTCCCGCGCCCGACACAGCCGCATCTTCACCGCACTCACCGACAAATCGAGAATCTCCGCGATCTCCCGCACCTTCCAACCCTCGTGGACGTACAGCAGCAGCGGGATGCGGTACTTCGGCGCCAGCGCGTCCAGCGCATCCTGCACCGCCAGCTGCTCCGCCACCGCAGCCTCTGGGTTTGGCCCCGGATCGGGCTCCGTGCCCAGGAGGGGGAGCCATTCCAACCGCTTCCGCCGCCGGTGGTCGTCGATGGCGAGCCGGGACGCCACGCGGTAGAGCCAGGCCCGCGGGTTCTCCCAGCGACCGCCCGGCTCCAGAGCCTGTCTGGACATCCAGACGTAGGCCCGTAGGAACGTCTCCTGTGTCAGCTCCTGGGCTCGGCCCTGGTTCCCCGTCATCCGCGCCAGATAGGAGCAGATGGGCTGCTCATAGCGGCGGAAGATCATCTCGAATCGCTCACAAGTCGCGGAATTGCCGGTGTCGATTGATCAACTCCTATGCTTGGGTCTCATCATGTAAGACGAACGAGGAGGCCGTCTGGTCACATACGGAACCTGGGACGTAGTGGATGAAGGGTTGGAACCTGCATGTATTCGGAATCGTACCAAGGAATCGGCACAGGGGACAACGCGAGGCGGATGTGGAGTCAGATGAGTTTTCAAGCAGTGAGTCTGACCACAGCGTCTCGTGGGCAGCCTCCCCCCCTTGGCCAGGGGGGACCCTTTCGCAGCGCTTCAGGTCGATTCGGACGAATGGGAAACGTCCAAGGGGCCTCATGGGACCGACACCTTGGACATGACCTGCGGCGTGTCAGACTGGGGCGCTATTCACCTGCGACATCGAGAGCGCGACGAAAGCGAGGCTGGGCAGTCCGGAAGCCGCTCTGGTGGATGAGCTTGTCCAACTCAGGCCTGAGCAGATCGATGAGGCTTTCCTTCTTGGCTCGGATCAGAAGTCCAATGGTACCCGTCCCCGGCAAGTCGTATAGCTCAGCAACCGCGGATGGCATCTCCACCTTCATTCCTTCAGATGCCATGGTCCCTCCCCAACACAACATCGGAACGCATGAACTCCTGACACACAGCTCGGCAACCCCCTGCTCGGAGCCGTGCGCCCAGGGCCGGACAAGCACTGGACGCCCGGCTAGCTCTTCTCCCATTCCCGAGCTGGCGATTGGTTCCATCACACGGCAGCTCACCTTGCGAGCAAGATAGCCGTGCACTCCTTTGATCGTCATAACACACCGACCAGGCCGACGGTCTCGCTGTGCGAAACTCAAGATGGGGCCGTCGAAGGCTTGGAGATCAAGCATGTGGCGTGCCTGAGGATCTCAACCCTGCCGCCAGCGAGTTCTCCGTGCACCTCCGTGCCTTCTCCGTGACCCTCTGTGTCTCTTCTTGCCGCTGCCGGTGCCAATGCACCGGATGGCAACCTCTTCCTTCTACATCCCGTCTTCTAACTCCAGCCGACGCTTCACCCGTCGCCAAATGCCGCGCAGCGATTCAGAGACAGCTCCGTCCGCATACGCCGTCACGGGCTTCCCGTCTACCATCGCTTCCGTCACTATCGTATCATAGGGAATGCGGCCGACCAGCTCCACGCCCTCTCTCTCACAGAACGCGGCAATGTCGCCCGACCGCCGCACGTTCAGGTCCGCCTTATTGATCGCCACCAGAGCCGGTACACCGAAATGCTCCGCCGTCCGCAGCACCCGCTCCAGATCATGCACTCCGGACACCGTCGGCTCCACCACCAACAGCACCGCGTCGGCGCCGGAGCTGGCCGAGATGACGGGACAGCCAATCCCCGGCGGACCGTCTACGAGCAGCAGCCGTGCCTTCGATTCCTGCGCCAGCTCCCGTCCCTGCCTTTTGACCAGCGTCACCAGTTTGCCCGAGTTCTCCTGGCCGGCGAAAAGGTGTGCGTGGAACAGGGGACCAAACCGGCTCTCCGACCGGAACCACTGCCCTGCCCGCTGATCCTCCATCGCGATCGCCTCCACCGGACACTGGTAGAAGCACGACGCGCAGCCCTCGCAGTGAAGGCCCTCGACCCCATACGCAAAGCTGGAACCATCACCCTGCCGGGCCCTGTCGCCGTCCTCAGGGCTCACGATAGCGTCGAATCGACAGACCGTCTCGCAGACGCCGCAGGCGGTGCAGAGCTCCGGGTCAATCACTGCCCTCTTCCCGGACCAGAAGTCGTGCACCTCTACTTTTTTCGGCTCGAGCACCAGCTCCAGATTCGCCGCGTCCACGTCGGCGTCTGTCAGCACCAGCCGGAGCTCCTCCGAACCCAGGTGCGCCAGGGCCGCCGCCACCGTCGTCTTTCCCGTCCCCCCCTTGCCGCTGAGGATCACCAGTTCCTTCATGATGCCGACTCCTTCCCGTCCGCGACAAGACGCTCGATGTCCGCGTACATGGCCCGGAAGCGCTCCCCGTATTCGGGAATCTCCTCGACCAGCGGCACGCCCTCTGAATAAGCCTCGGCAATGCTCCGTTCGATCGGAATCCGCATCAGGATCGGGATGTCCTCCTCCTCGCAGAAGCGGTCGACGCCATCGTCGCCCACGCCCTCCCGGTTGATCACGACGCCGACCGGCAGCCCCATCTCATCCCGCGCCACTTCGACCGCTTGCCTCAGGTCGTGCAGGCCGAAGGGCGTCGGCTCCGTCACCAGCAGCACGAAATCCGCCCCATCCATCACCTCCACGACCGGGCATGCGTTCCCGGGGGGCGCGTCCAGGATCACCGTCGCGACGCTGTTCCCCATTGCCCCGGCGGCGGACGGCGGTATGGCCCACTCCTTGAGCTGCCGGATGACCGGAACCGCCATCGCCTCCCCGACATTCAGGATGCCGTGGGCAAACTCGACATGCCCCCCATCGTCCGCCGACTGGCACCGCCCACGTTCAAGCACCCCCATAATATCCAGCACCTCGGTGATCGCCTCCACGGGGCAGTTGAGCGTGCAACTGCCGCAGCCGTGACAGAGCTCAGAGAAGAGTAGCACCGCCTCTGCCGCGACAGCAATGGCGTTGTACTGGCACACCTCGGCACACCGCCCGCAATACGTACACGTGTCCAGGTCCACATCGGGGACCATCTGGCCCACCTCGCGCCGCTCGCGCATCGTGGGATTCAAGAAGAGCGCAGCATTGGGCTCCTCGACGTCACAGTCGACAAAGATAGGATCGCCGCCGTCCTGCCGTCCTGCCAGGCTCAATGCCAGGCTCACCGCGACGGTCGTCTTCCCCGTCCCCCCCTTACCGCTCGCCACCGCAATAATCATCGTCTACCTCGATTCAACAGTAAGTCCATCGTGCCACTATTCGTGCCATTCGCGTCATTCGCGACAATCAATACTCGAGGACCGTCCCCACCGGACAGGGCCTCACCACCTCAGGACCTAGCGCATTCGTCAGCGCCACATAAGCCGCCTCGCCCGTACAGTGATTTGGATAGACCCGCGTCAGGGCATCCTTCCGGGTGAGCACCTCGCAGACGTGTTCCAGCTCCTCCGCCGACGCCCCCGTCAAATGCAGCCCTCCAGCGATCACCTCCACTGGCCTCTCGAAGATCTCCTCCACGTGGGCCACCGTGTTCAACAGCCCCGCATGGCAGCATCCGCAGATCAAGGCCATCCCGTCATCCCTCTCCAGCACCACGCCCAAGTCA
>Ga0180431_10003508_pt1 | contig 20148 bp, 18 predicted proteins | sample SS_ome_11_FD_132459 | JGI IMG/M metagenome (GOLD analysis project Ga0180431, IMG submission 132459) | Hypersaline lake sediment archaeal communities from the Salton Sea, California, USA - SS_1_MS_1 metaG | ecosystem: Environmental > Aquatic > Non-marine Saline and Alkaline > Hypersaline >... | reverse complement strand
GTCGATCACCAGCGGAATCCTCCCGCCGGAACTGCTCTTCGGCCATCCCGGTTACCTGAGGGCCGCGAACGGGATCGCCAATCCCGGCGGACACCAGCTTTTCATGCTGGGCTGCGACGTCAGTCGCGCGGCCGACGGCCGGTTCCTGGTCAACGCCGACCGGGCCCAGGCGCCGTCGGGGATCGGTTACGCGCTGGCCGACCGACGGGTCGTCGCGCGGGCGATCCCCGACGTCTACGAGCGGATCGGCCCACGGTCGGCCTCGGTGTTCGCCCAGGCTCTGCGGCTGGCGCTGATCGACGCCGCCCCCGCCGCGGCCGAGGACCCGGTGGTGGTGGTGCTCAGTCCCGGAATCCACTCCGAGACCGCGTTCGACCAGGCCTACCTTGCCACCGTCCTGGGCTTCCCCCTGGTGGAGAGCGCGGACCTGGTCGTGCGGGACGGCAAGCTGTGGATGCGTTCGCTGGGGACGCTGAAGCGGGTGGACGTGGTGCTGCGGCGTATCGACGCCGAATACGTCGACCCGCTGGACCTCCGGCCTGATTCCCGACTCGGCGTGGCGGGCCTGGTGGAGATGCACCGACGCGGGGTGGTGACGATCGTCAACACGCTGGGCAGCGGAATCCTCGAGAGTCCGGGGCTGCAGCGTTTCCTGCCCGAACTGGCCCGCCTACTGCTCGGCGAAACCCCGCTGCTGGACACTCCGACGATGTACTGGGCGGGGTTGCCGCAGGAGCGTGCCTACCTGCTTGACCGCCTGCCGTCGCTGCTGATCAGGTCCACCGCCGGAACGACGACCCTGGTGGGGCCGGCGCTGTCAGCGGCCCAGCGTGACGAGGTTGCGGCGAGGATCGCCGCACAGCCGTGGCAGTGGGTCGGTCAGGAGCTGCCACAGTTCTCCTCGGCGCCCACCGACCACTTCCCGGGCGGGTTGTCCGCGGCGTGCGTCGGGATGCGCTTGTTCACCGTGTCCCAGCGCAGCGGCTACGCCCCGATGCTCGGCGGACTCGGATACGTCCTCGCCCCCGGCTCCGGCGCGTTCAAGCTCAACAGCGTTGCCGCCAAGGATATCTGGATCCGTACGGAGCCTACGGAGCTTACGGCGGCTACGGTTGCTGCCGGGGCCCAGGGGCCCGCCGCCGCGCTGCCGCAGATGGAGCTGCCCAGCGGCACCCAGTTCATCAGCTCCCCCCGGGTGCTCGCCGACATGTTCTGGATCGGCCGCTACGCGGAGCGGGCAGAGGACTCGGCCCGCCTGCTCATCGTGACCCGCGAGCGGTATCACGAGTTCCACTACCGGTTGCACACCGCCGGCAGCGAGTGCCTGCCGGTGCTGCTCGCCGCGCTGCGAAGCATCACCGGGCTCGGCAACGGCGTCGAGGCGTCGCCGGCGGAAATGGTGGCCGCCGGCCCACGGACCCTTCGGTCGCTGACCGTGGACCGGCAGCGGCCGGGTTCGCTGGCGCACTCGGTGGAGAAGCTGACCCTGGCCGCCCGCGCGGTTCGCGATCAGATGTCCAACGACACCTGGATGATCCTCGGCGGTGTGGAGCGGACCCTGGCCGCCGCCGAGCAGACGGCCGTCGACCCGGACCGCCCGATGTTCGACGACACCGAACTCGCCGCCGCTCAGCGGCAGACGCTCAGCGGCATGCTCGCCCTCACCGGAGTCACCGCGGAGTCGATGGTCCACGACCCCGGATGGCTGATGATGGACATCGGCAAGCGGATCGAACGCGGCTGGGCCCTCGCCGCGCTGCTACGCGCCACCCTCACCGTGACCCGAACACCGGAGGCCGAACGCAGCATCACCGAGTCGGCGCTGGTGGCCTGCGAGTCCTCGGTCATCTACCGCCGGCTCAATCTCGGCCGGGTCAGCGTGACCGCCGTCGCCGACCTGGTGCTCTTCGACGAGCGCAACCCCCGGTCGCTGGCCTTCCAACTCGACCGGCTGCGCCGCGACCTGAACGGGCTGCCCGGCGCGTCCGGGTCGTCGCGGCCGGAGCGGCTGGCCGAGGAGATGGGAGCCCGACTGCGCCGCCTGGACCCGGCCGATCTCGAGGAGACCGACAGCCACGGCCGCCGCGTGGCGCTCGACGAACTGCTTGGCGCGATGCTCGTCGGGCTCGCCGAGTTGTCCGACGTCATCACCAGCACACAGCTGACGCTGCCGGGGGCGATGCAGCCGCTGTGGGGACCCGACCAGCTCCGGGTGGTGCCGTGAGCACCGGAACGGGTCCGGCGCCGGCCGGACGCCGCTACCGGATCACCCACCGCACCGAATATCGGTACTCGGCGGTGGTCACCAACTCCTACGGCCGCGGCCACCTGACTCCGCGCGACACCGCCCGGCAGCGCTGCCTGGCCTTCGACCTCGACATCGACCCGAACCCGTCGGATCGCTCCGAGCACCGCGACGCCTACGGCAATGTCAGCTCCTACTTCCAGATCTCCGAGCGTCACCACGCCCTCACCGTCGTCGGCCAGTCCGTCGTGGAGGTCGACCCTCCGGCTCCGGACTTCTACACCGGCGGTGCGGCGACCGGCCCGTGGGAGTCGGCCCGCCCGGCGGGGCCGGAGGGGATGCTGGCCACCGAGTTCACCCTCGATCTCCGGCCCCCTGAGATCACCGATGCGGTCAGGGACTACGCCGCCCCCAGTTTCACCCCGGGCCGACCGCTGATGGAGGTGGTCGCCGACCTCAATGCGCGGATCTTCACCGACTTCACCTACCGATCCGGGGCGACGACGGTCTCCACCCAGGTCGATCAGGTGCTCTCGGCGCGGGAGGGCGTATGCCAGGATTTCGCCCGACTGGCCATCGCCTGCCTGCGCGCCAACGGCCTGGCCGCGCGGTACGTGTCGGGGTACCTGGCCACCGACCCGCCGCCGGGCAAACAGCGGGTTTTCGGCATCGACGCCACTCACGCCTGGGCGGCGGTGTGGACCCCGGACAACCGCTGGCTGGGGTTCGACCCGACCAATGCGCAACTGGTCGACGAGCGGTACGTCACCGTCGGCTGGGGCCGCGACTACGCCGACGTGCCGCCACTGCGCGGGATCATCTTCACCGACTCCGAGCACAGCGTGATCGACGTCTCCGTCGACGTCGCCCCCCTCACCGACCAGTAAGGGTAGAGCCGGAATAGTGTGGGAGCCTCGGCGGTCGGGAGTGACCAGGGCCGGGGGTGGTTGATGTCCGCCCGGGACGCGGAGGTGCCGATGCCAGCGGAGCCGTTCGACTTTCCCAACGGCGAAGGCAGAACGCTGACCGCGCTGTTGGAGCAACCGGCCGGAGCCGTCCGCGACTATGCGCTGTTCGCCCACTGCTTCACCTGCAGCAAGGACAGTCGCGCGGCCAAGCGGATCGCCGACACCCTGGCCGGCCGCGGAATCGCGGTGCTGCGCTTCGACTTCACCGGCCTGGGATCCAGCGAGGGCGACTTCGCCAACACCGACTTCTCGTCGAACGTCGCCGACCTCGTCGCCGCCGCCGACCATCTGCGAAGCACCCGCCGGGCACCGGCGCTGCTGATCGGCCACAGCCTCGGCGGTGCGGCCGCGCTCGCGGCGGCCCGCCGGATTCCCGAGGTGCGGGCGGTGGCGACGATCGGCGCGCCTTCGGACCCCAGCCACGTCGCCAACCTGTTCGCCGACCAGGTCGACACCATCTGCGCCCGCGGTGAGGGTGAGGTGAACCTCGGCGGGCGCGCCTTCCGGATCCGTCGTGACTTCCTCGACGACGCGGCCGAGCACAACCTCCTCGAGCAGGTCGCCACCATGCGCAAGGCCCTGCTGATCCTGCACGCCCCGACAGATCAGGTGGTCTCGATCGACAACGCCACCCGGATCTTCACCGCAGCCCGGCATCCCAAGAGCTTCGTCTCGCTGGACGACGCCGACCATCTGCTGGCCCGCCGCCGCGACGCCGACTACGCCGCCGACGTCATCGCGGCCTGGTCGCAGCGCTACCTGCCGGAGCCGCAGCAGCAGACCGGCCTGCCGGATCCGATCCCCCCGGGACAGGTGGTGGTGAGCGAGACGGGTCAGGGCAAGTTCGAACAGTCGGTGCTCGTCGGGTCCCACCACCTGATCGCCGACGAACCGGTGGACCTCGGTGGCCGGGACAGCGGGCCGTCGCCCTACGACCTGCTGCTGGCCGCCCTGGGCTCCTGCACGGCGATGACGTTGCGGCTCTACGCCGAACGGAAGGGCTTGCCGCTGGAACGGGTCGCCGTCCGCCTCGAGCACGCCAAGATCCACGCCGTGGACTGCCAGACCTGCGAGACGCGTCAGGGCCAGGTCGACCTGATCCAGCGCGCGATCACGCTGGAGGGTGACCTCGACGACGCCCAGCGCGCCCGGATGATCGAGATCGCCGACAAATGCCCGGTCCACCGCACGCTGACCTCGGAAGTCGCCATTCGGACCACGCTGGAGGATCGGTAACATCGGCGGCACCCGCCACGAAAGAACGGCGGCTGACCGAGCGGCGGCCCCGGAGAGAGCAGGGAGCGGCGATGATGCAGTCCTCAACGATGCGACGGCTGGCAATGGCCGGCGCGGCGGCGGTGGCGGCGGCCCCCAGCTACGCGCCTGCGAACCCGGTGGACTGCACCGACCCGAACAACGCCATCAACTGCGACAGCCCGCCGATCGACTCGCCGCTGGTGGTCGGCACCGCCGAACCGGGTTCGCCCTATCGGGACTGAGTCGACGGTGCCGGTCGGAAGGACCCCGGTCGGAAGTAGTGAGAAGTGAATAGCGGAAGGAACCATCGATATGGCGGACACCTACCTGATCGCCGGCGGCAGCCGGGGGATCGGCCTCGAGCTGGTACGCCTGTTGGCACCCACCGCGTCCCGTATCGACGTCTGGTCGCGCTCAGCGGGTCAGCTCGAGCCCGGTCCGGTCGTTCGGCACGTGAGCTGCGACCTCACCGCGACCGGCCCGCTGCCCGCACCGCCCGATTCGGTACAGGGAGCGGTGTATTGCCCGGGGACGGTGAACCTGAAGAGCTTCCGGGCGCTGTCCGAGGACGATTTCCGGCGCGACTGGGAAGTGAACCTGCTCGGCGCCGTCCGGTTCCTCAAGGCCTGCCAGCCCACGCTGGCCGGCTCCGACGGGCGGCCCGCCAGCGTGGTCCTGTTCAGCACCGTCGCGGTCGGCCAGGGCATGCCGATGCACTCCTCGGTGGCGGCAGCCAAGGGCGCGGTGGAGGGAATTGTGCGGTCCCTGGCCGCCGAGTGGGCCCCGCGGGTGCGGGTCAACGCGATAGCCCCGGCGTTGGTGGACACCCCCCTCGTGGAGAACCTGCTGTCCTCGCCGGAGAAGCGTGAGGCGATGGCCAAGCGCTACCCGCTCAAGCGGGTCGGAACCGCCGCCGACGCGGCCAGGCTCGCGCGGTTTCTGCTGGAACCGGGCAGTGACTGGATCACCGGACAGGTGATCGGCCTGGACGGCGGGATGTCGACCCTGCGCACCTGAGCCGTCGGCGGGCTAGGGTTGGCGTCGATGGAGCAGACCGCCCGCCGCGGCCCCCTGCAGTGGACCGTGCTGGTGCCGATCATGGCGATGGTCGTGCTGGTCGTCACCTGGGCGAGCCACGAGCACCCCGCCGTGCTTGTCACGATCTCGGCATTTCTGGTCGGGGCGATCTTCGCGGCCGTCCACCATGCCGAGGTGGTCGCTCTCCGGGTCGGGGAGCCCTTCGGTTCGCTGATACTCGCGGTCGCCGTCACGGTGATCGAGGTGGGTCTGATCGTGATGCTGATGGTCGGTGGCGGCCCGAATGCGGCGACCTACGCCCGTGACACTGTGTTCGCCGCGGTGATGATCACCCTCAACGGAATCGTGGGACTGAGCCTGCTGTTCGGCGCGCTGCGGCACCGGACGGTGTCCTTCAACGCCTCCGGGTCCGGATCTGCGCTGGCCACCGTGGTGGCACTGGCCGGCGTCTGCCTCATCCTGCCGAGATTCACCGTCTCCGAGGAGGGGCCCCGGTACTCCGCGGCGCAGCTGGCCTTCGCCGCCGTGGCCTCCCTGGTGCTCTACGGCGCGTTCGTCTTCACCCAGACCGTCCGGCACCGCGACTTCTTCCTCCCGGTGCTGCCCGAGAAGGCCGATCCCGACACCCCGGTTCCCGAAGACCGGCACGCCGAGCCACCGTCGGTCCGGGAGGCCTGGCTGAGCTTGGCGCTGCTGCTGGCGGCCCTGGTATCGGTGGTCGGCCTTGCCAAGCTGCTCGCGCCGACCATCGAATCGTCTATCGGAGTTCTGGGGCTGCCCTACGCGATGGTCGGCGTGGTGATCGCACTGCTGGTGCTGGCCCCGGAGTCCCTCGCCGCGCTCAACAATGCCCGGCGTGACCGGGTGCAGATCTGCCTGAACCTGGCGTACGGCTCGGCGATGGCCTCGATCGGGCTGACCATCCCGGTGATCGCCATCGCGATCATCTGGTTGCCCGGCCCCCTCGCGCTGGGTCTGGAGCCGATGCAGATAGTGCTGCTCACCATTTCGGCGATCGTCTCGACCCTGACCCTCGCCCAGGGGCGTGCCGTCGCCTTGCAGGGTGTGGTGCACCTAGTGCTGTTGGGAACGTTCATCTTCCTGTCCGCGGTGCCCTAGCCCCGTCGGTGGCGCCGCAGTCCCGTTTCAGCGACGCCCTGCCGATCGGGTATGGTCGCCGCGCGTCCGTTGCCCGGGCGGTACGAGCCCGGGTCTTATCGACCTGGAAGGGATTCCACCGCAATGCTCGTCTCGCTCCGCTCGAACCTGATTGCCGGAACCGCCGCCATCGTCGGCGCGGGTGCCGTGGCCGCGACACCGGTCGAGATGCCGATGCCGGCGGTGGGGAACGCGGTGTCCGAGGTGGCGCTGGCTGCCTTCGTCAATCCCTTCGCCGAGCTGTTCGCCTCGGCCGAGCAGTTCCAGAACTACCTGCTCAACGGCTCCTACTCGGTCTTCGGTGCGGAGAACTGGCCCGGCGCCGGGATCAACGACCTGATGAACGACCTTCTCACGCAGGAGGTCGACCTGGGCCTCTACAGCTCTGTCGGCCTCCTGCCCCAGCTGATCACCAACGCCGGCCCGATTTCCCAGCAGCTTCAGGTCAATTGGCTGGACTACCTCAATGTGGGCCTCAGCGGGGGCATCGCCGCCGCCACCGCGATCGGCAACGGCATCTGGGACTACCCCGCCGCGCTGGTCGACGCATTCGAGCTCGCGGTCGGCGGGGACATCGGCGCCGCCTTCACCGTGCTGGTGGACGCCGTCGTCGCTCCGATCACCGCCGCCACCGAGGCGGTGTTCAACGCGGGCGGCTACATCCTGGGCGGGATCGTGGCCCGGCTCGCGGCGGTGATCGAGACGATCCCGCGCAATGTGGCCAGCTTCATCGAAGCGTCCGTCGGCGCGGTGGCGCTGACCGCCGAGACGTCCGCGGCGCTGGCCACCGAGTGGTTCGCCGATCTGGCCGCCGGTGATTTCGAAGCTGCTTGGAACACCGCCTGGTCGGGTCTGCTCGGGCCGACCGGGCTGCCAGGTCTGGCGTGGAACATGAGCACCGGCGCCGGCGTGCAGACCGGACCCATCACCGATCCGGCCGACGTCGCCGACAACTTCGTGCCGAGCTTCCGCACCGCCGTCCAGTCGACGATCTGGGCGGTCGCTGAGGCCCTGGCCACCAACCCGGTCGCGGCCGAAACCGTCGCGGCCCCGGCGCAGTCGGCTGAGTCGGCGGAGTTGGCGCCGTCCGCCGAGTCCGTAGAGGCCGTCCGCAGTGGTGCTGCCGCTGAGTCTGATGCGGCCTCGGCGGTGGAGGCCGGTGAGTCCGATGCGGCCCCGGCGGTGGAGGCCGGTGAGTCCGCCGCCGTGGAGGCTCCCGCCGCATCCGCGGACTCCGCGGTCGCGGTGTCGGCGGCCCGCTCGGAGAGCGCGGGCAGCAGCACCCGCGAGACGCGCACCCCGGCCGCCGCCGAAGGCGGCGCTGACCCGGCCGCGACCGGTGACGGTCCCCGCACCCGCAGGGCCGAGGGCGGACCTCGGTCCGCCAGGCAGTCGGTGGCGCGATCCGGCGACTGAACTCCGGGAATCGGCCCGTCCGCCGGGGTTGATGCGTAGATTCGCACCCGTCGACGATCGAAAGGCCGGCGGTGAACTCCGAGAACATCAACCACGCGTTTTTGGACGGCGTCATCGACGGCAGCCACGAGGACGTCTACTACCACTTCGGCGTGGCCTCCGGCGATCCGCTGCTCTCGGCCCTGCGCGACGTCCGGGCCGTCGTGATGGCCGGATCCGGCGGGCGGATCAAGGAGTTCGCCGAGCACTGGAGCCGGCGCAACGGCGGGGCCGAGATCGTCGCCTTCCCCAAAGAGGACCGCTTCGTCACCCGCTACACCGCCGGGGTGCTGTTCGCCTCGCACGGGATGGGGATGCCCAGCGCGTCCATCGCGCTGCAGGAACTGATGCGGCTGGTGTTCTTCCTCAAGTCCGGCGACCTCGACGCGCTCGAAGAGGTGTTTTGGTGCCGGGTCGGAACCAGCGGCGGTGTGGGACTGCCCGGCGGCACCGTCGTGGTCTCCTCGGAGGGGCTGATGGCCGACCTCAAGCCCTACCGGCTGCTACGCGGCGGTGACGGCGAATACTGGTTCGACGGACACTTCCCCGCCGCGACCGCCCGGGCCATCCTGGCGGCCAACCAGGATGCCGACTTCGAGGTGGCGACCGGCAAGACAGTGGCCGGCAACGAGTTCTTCCTCGAGCAGTACCGGCTCGACGGCGCGATCTGCCTGGAGACCCCGGAGTCCAAGATGGCCTGGCTGCACTGTTTGTCCGACAACGGTGTGCGCAACATCGAGATGGAAGGCGCGATGCTGGCCGGATACCTCAATCACTGGGGGTTTCCCAACTTCGCGATGATCTGCACCACCCTGCTCAACCGGCTCGACGGCGACCAGGTGACGGCCACCACCGAGCAGTTGCACAAGTTCAGCGCCGATTCCGGCGTCGCGCTGTTCAACTACCTTCAGGCCGGCCTGGGCGGCCCCGGAAAGGACCAGAGATGACCGACCACGCCGCGCTGTTCGCCCGCGCCAACGACGCGGTCACCGCGTCCCTGGGCCCCGCGCCCGACCCGGAGATCCCCAAGGTGCTGCGGTCGTCGAAGGACCTGGCCGGCCGCATCGACCACACCCTGCTCAAAGCGGACGCCACCCTGACGGCCATCGAGGCGCTATGCCGGGAAGCGGTCGAGCACCGGTTCGCCTCGGTATGCGTCAACACCCGCTGGGTTCCCACCGCGGCCGAACAGCTGGCCGGCTCCGGTGTCATGGTGTGCACGGTGGTGGGCTTTCCGCTGGGGGCGATGACGCGGCTGGCCAAAGCCGAGGAGGCCCGGATCGCCGTCGCCGAGGGCGCCGACGAAGTGGACATGGTGATCGACATCGGCGGGCTGCTCTCCGGTGACCTGGCTGCTGTCTACGACGACATGCTCGGCGTCGTCGGCGCGGCCCGGCCCGCGCCGGTCAAGGTGATCCTGGAGACCAGCATGCTCACCGACGAGCAGAAGGCGATCGCCTGCCTGATCGCCCTCCGGACCGGCGCCGCCTACGTCAAAACCTCCACCGGGTTCGGGGGTTGGGGAGCCACCGTGGAGGACATCACGCTGATGCGGCACATGGTGGGGGACCGGCTGGGCGTCAAAGCCTCCGGTGCGGTGCGCACCACCCGCGACGCGGAGAAGATGGTCAAGGCCGGCGCCGACCGGATCGGCGCATCCTCCTCGGTGGCCATCGTGACCGGCGGACACGCCGGGACGGGCGACTACTGAGATGCCCCCCGGCCCGACGGCCCCGACGGCCGCGCTTCTCGACACCGCGCGGGGATGGCTGGCCGAGGACCCCGATCCCGCCACCGCCGCCGAACTCTCGGCGCTGCTGAGCAGGGCCGAGGCCGGGGACGCCGACGCGGCCGAGGAACTCGCCGACGCCTTCGACGGCACCCTGCAGTTCGGCACCGCCGGCCTGCGCGGGCGACTGGGACCCGGGAGCAACCGGATGAACCGGGTCGTGGTGGCGCGGGCGGCCGCCGGCCTGGCGGCCTACCTGACCGAGCGGGGTGGTGAGTCCGTCGTCATCGGCTACGACGCCCGGCGCAACTCCGATGTCTTCGCCCGCGACACCGCGCGGATCATGTCCGGCGCGGGCATCACCGCCCTGCTGCTGCCGTCCGCGTTACCGACACCCCTGCTGGCCTTCGCCGTCCGGCACCTGGGCTGCGCGGCCGGTGTCATGGTCACGGCATCACACAACCCTCCCGATGACAACGGCTACAAGGTCTACCTCGGTGACGGCAGCCAGATCGTCCCGCCGGCCGACGCCGAGATCTCGGCGTGCATCGCCGCGGTCGGAGCGCTGGCCTCGATACCGCAGTCCGAGGACTACCGGACTCTCGACGGGTCCGTCCTGGACGCATACGTGGCGCGCGCGGTCTCGCTCCTCGGTGACGGTCCCCGGCAGGTCTCCGCGGTCTACACCGCCATGCACGGGGTGGGCGGCGAGGTCTTCATGCGGGTGGTCGCCGAAGCCGGTTTCCACGCCCCGTCCACGGTCGCCGAGCAGTTCGCCCCCGATGGCCGCTTCCCGACGGTGAGCTTCCCCAATCCTGAGGAACCCGGCGCGATGGACCTCTCGCTGGCAGACGCCCGTGAACGCGATGCCGACGTGATCATCGCCAACGACCCCGACGCCGACCGGTGCGCGGCCGGGATCCGCAGCGGCGGGGACTACCGCATGCTCACCGGCGACGAGGTCGGTGCACTGCTGGGCTGGTGGATCGCCGAACGCGGCCGCCGCGAGGGCGCACCGGTCGACGGTGTCTACGCGCAGTCGATCGTGTCCGGGACTCTGCTGGAACGCATCGCCGCCGACGCCGGTCTGGGCTACGCCACCACACTGACCGGCTTCAAGTGGATCGCCAGGGTGCCGGACCTACGGTTCGGCTACGAGGAGGCGCTCGGGTACTGCTGCGACCCGGCCGCGGTCAAGGACAAGGACGGCATCACCGCCTCGCTGCTGATGCTGGAGATGGTCGCCGAGCTCAAAGCCGAGGGCCGCGGCCCGCAGGACGTGCTGGATGACCTGGCCCGCAAGTTCGGGTTGTATGCGACCAGTCCGCTCTCGGTGCGGGTGGCCGACATCACGCTCATCGCTGAGGCGATGGCCCGGTTGCGGGCCGACCCGCCGAAGACCCTGGGCGGGCGCGAGGTGCTCAGACTCGACGACCTCGAGCGGGGCGTCGACGGGCTGCCGCCCACGGATGGGCTGCGGTTCTCCCTGCCCGACGCCCGGGTGATCGTCCGCCCCAGCGGCACCGAACCCAAGCTCAAGTGCTACCTGCAGGTGGTGGTGCCGGTCACCGGGGAACTCGGCGACGCCCGCGACACCGCCGCGGCCGAACTCGCCGCGCTGCGCGACGACGTCGCCGGAGCGCTCGGCCTCTAGCAGGGGCCGGCTGCTAGCGCCCTCAGACCTGCTCGGCGTGGGTCGTCTCGATGTGGTCGGGGGTTCGCCGCCGGCCGATGACCACCCAGGCGAAGATCGCACCGGCCAGCGCGATGCCGGCCAGCACCAGCATCGACACCGTGATGGCACCCGATGAGGCAGCGACGGCGGCTTGCTTGACGGCCGCCACCGAGTCGTCGGGTAGACCAGCCAGAATCCGGTCGGCCAAGCCGAGGTCGCCGTTCTGGACGGCGTCGGCGTACTGACCGGCGACCTCGCGCAGGTCATCCCGGTTGCCCAGGCCGCTGCCGACCTTGCTGGCCGTCAGGCCGCCGATCACCGAGGTGACCAGTGCGACGCCGAGGGCCGCCGGGATGTTGAACGTCATCTGCATCAGGCCTGAGCCCATGCCGGCCCGTTTGGCGTCCACCGCCGACATGCCCGCGGTGTTACAAGCCGGGAGCGCGATCCCGACGCCGATTCCCATGAGCGCCAACGGGATCACCATCTCGGCCAGGGTGGTCGCAGGACCGAAGAACAACCCGATCCAGGCCAGCGCGACGGCCTGCATCAGCAGGGCGACGGTGATCGGGATCCCGGGCCCGACCTTGTCCACCCAGCGGCCTGCCGGTGGTTCGAACAGCATGCAGATGCCGGTGGTGATGACGATCACCCAACTGGCCTTGGCGGGGGAGTAGCCCAGGACGTTGATGAAGAACAGCGATCCGACGAAGGTCAGGAAGGGGATGTAGACGAAACCCACCGCACTCTCGGCGAAGAATCCGCCGGAGAACAGCCGCTCCTTCCACAACCGGAAATCGACCAGCGGATGCTGGATCCGGGTCTCCACCGCGGCGAACATCCCCAGCAGGACCAGCCCGGCCAGCAGCGCGCCCCAGGTCGACGTCGCCGTCCAACTCGCCGAGGAGTTCTGCAGGCCCAGCGTCAACAGGGTGATCCCGGCTCCGCCCAGGATCAGGCCCAGCCAGTCGTAGCTGCCGCTGGCCAGCACGCTGCGATAGCCGCGGGTGGCGGCCAGGGTGACGACGATGACCAGTGCGGTCAACGGGACGGCGACCCAGAACACCCAGCGCCAACTCGCGACGTCCATCATCCAGGCCGCGAAGAGCGGGCCGACCAGCAGACCGAATCCGTGCGCGAAACCCCAGACCCCCACCGCGAATCCACGCCGGGCCAGCGGGAACGAGTTCACCACGATGGACAGCGTGGCCGGCGCCGAGATCCCGATCCCGATGCCCTGGATGGCCCGCCCGCTGATCATCAGCGGCCCGCCCACCGCGATGGCCGAGACCACCAGGCCCGAGCCGAAGATGAGGAAGCCGCTGATGATCATCTTGACTTCGCCGACCAGATCGCCCATCCGGCCGCCGGCGACGAGGGCGGCGCCGAAGGCCAGGCTGTAGGCGGTGATGGTCCAGGTCTGCGACGACAGGCTCAGGCCGAGGTCTTCTTTGATGGTCGGCAGCGCCGGACCGATGACGGTGGAGAACATCTGGGCGATCAGCGCGCCGAAGCCCATCGCGGCCAGGATGGCCCAGGCCGCCCTGTCGTTGGAGGTCGCGCTGGAGCTCCCCGCGGTGGTATCAGTCGCCACGGACCGCTTTCCTTTCCTTGAGATCCCACGGGCCGAAGGCCTGGGGCAGGATCTGGTCCATGCTCTGTGCGCCCTGGGGCGTCATGATCATGAGGTCGGGCCCGCCGTGCTCGTAGAGCAGTTGGCGGCAGCGACCGCAGGGCATCAGGGGTTCTCCGTTGCCGTCAACGCAGAACGCCGCGACCAGTCGGCCCCCGCCACTGGCGTGCAGCGCCGAGACCATGGAGCATTCCGCGCACAGCGTGAGCCCATAGGAGGCGTTCTCCACATTGGCTCCGGAGACCAAACGTCCATCATCGACGATGCCTGCCACCCCAACCGGGAAATTCGAGTACGGAGAGTAGGAGTTCGCCAGCGCGGCAACCGCTTCCTTGCGCAGGGCCTCCCAGTCCACGCTGGGTTCGCTGTGAGCCATCCGAGCCTCCCGCCCCGGCGTCGGCGTGGCGCCGGCATCTGCGTTGATCCGGCCAGCGGCCGGTGGGCGTCAAGGTAGCACCGCTGGGCTGCCGAATTGGCACGATTTGTTGTGCCGAGTCGCCGGGAACAGGTCAGGTGGATTCAGGCCATCGAGTTCGTCGAGTCCTTCGAACACCTCGCGCCGGCCAGGGCGGCTACAACGAGGACCGGGAGTTCTACGGATACCTGATGCCGATCTGACGGCGCCTTAGGCAGTCGCGGGGTCGGCCGGCACCGCGGTCAGCGGAATGTACACGGTGCCCTCGCACGCGCCGCTGCCGATGTTGGTCGCGAAGGTGCCCTTCAGCGTGCCGTCAGGGCCCGGGGTGTAGTTCGTCACCGAACTTGCCGGGTCGAAGGTGATCGTCCGGTCCGGCAACAGGCAGTCCCACCGCCAGGTTTCCGACCGTGACCACTGTGATCCGGTCCAGTCGAACCGGGTGGACTCCGGCACGTTGTCCTTGGGGGTCGGGCCGTCGAGCACCGATGCGACGCAGGATCCCGAGGAGCAGTCGGTGCCGAACTTGTACCAGGCGGTGTAACCCATCTCCGGCTGCTGCGCCGCGGCGCTGGTGCCGGTCTTCTCATCGGCGTGGAAGGTGATCTTGTACCAACCGCTCCAGTTCGGCGCGGGTTCCGCGGCGGCACTCGGTGCCGCCACGGCCACCAACACACCGGCGGCGACCACCGCCGACACACCTCGCACGCCCATGGTGGGGCTGATGTTACCTGAGGTGCGCGTGGGTCAAAAGCGTCGTTTTAGCGCATGCAGACGCCGTTGACGATTTCCCGGCACACCGCGCCGGGCGGCTTGGGGACCGACGGCGAGAAGGAGTTGTCACCGCCGGGGCCGACGGCCTTCTCGCTGGGGCTCAGCACCGCTGAACTGGTGGCCGGCGGGGTGGTCGTGGCGGGCTCCTCTTTGGTGCTCGAGCCACAGCCCGCCGTCAACGCCCCCATGGCGACAAGGGCGCCACCGCCGGCGATCAGCGCGAGCCGGGAAGCCAAGCGTCGAGATGTCATTACAGATTCCTGTCGTGTGAGAATCGGGTTCCGGGAAATTCCATCGGGCCTGATCTGGCCCGGATGCATCATTCAACCAGTTGTCCGCCTGCGGATATTCCGAGTTTACTGCGCGGAGGGAGCCGGGCGCCACCGTTCAGGGCGCGGTGAACCCCTCGCGCTTATGCGCGCCGTCGCAGAACGGTTTGTTGGCCGAGTGGCCGCATCGACAGAGGTAGCTCTTCGAGGTCTCCTTGATCACCGATCCGTCCGAAGCCAGGATCTCGACCTCGCCGGCGACCTCGAGGGGTCCATCGGTGAGGCATTTGACAGTGACTGCGGCGGGTGAGGACGTGGCGGGGGAGGGCTCGGTGCTCATGGCCGGGATTCTGCCTGTTGCGGCGCGATCCGTCGAACACCGGGCCACTTCGGTTCCACCCGCCCATGTCAGCCGGTGGCGATGCCGAACACCGATTCGACGCCCTCGCGGGCGAAATACAGGAGGAAACCTGCCGCAACGATCCACAGCAGTGGACTGACCTCGCGCGCTTTGCCGACCGCGGTACGCAGTACCACCCAGCTGACGAAGCCGACCCCGATTCCGTTGGCGATCGAGTAGGTCAAGGGCATCACCGCCACCGTGAGGACGACCGGCAGCGCCACCGAGAACTCCGAGATATCGATGTGCCGCAGATGAGACACCATCATCGCGCCAACGGTGACCAGGGCCGCGGCGGCCACCTCGGTGGGAACCACCGAGGCCAGCGGCGCGACGAACATCGCGGCCAGAAACAGTGCGCCGGTCACCAGATTGGCAAATCCGGTGCGGGCTCCCTCGCCGATTCCGGCACCGGATTCGATGAACACCGTGTTCGACGATGCCGAGGCCATACCGCCGCCGACCGCCCCGACACCCTCGACGATCAGCGCCGAGCGCAGCCGGGGGAAAGAGCCGCGGTCATCGGCGAGACCGGCCTCCCTAGACAGGCCCGTCAGGGTGCCCAGCGCGTCGAAGAAATTCGCGAACACCAGTGTGAAGACCACGACGGTGGCGGCGAGCGTCCCGATCCTGCCGAATCCGTCGAAATTGAACGCTCCGAGCAGGGCCAGATCGGGCAGGGCGAACGGCGACCCGGTGAAGGAAGGCACCGACAGTTTCCAGCCGCCCGGGTTGTCCACTGCCGAGCCGAGATGCCAGACCGCCTCGATCAGCACGGCCGCGACTGTCCCGCCGGCGAGGCCGATGAGGATCCCCCCGCGCACCCGACGGGCGACCAGTATCGCGGTGACCAGCAGCGTGACCACGAATACCAGGGTCGGGATGGTGGTGATCGAGCCCCGCCCCGATTCACCGAGGCCGACCGGGGGTGACGGTGTGCCGGTCGCGCCGACGAAGCCGGCGTCGACCAGCCCGATGAAGAGGATGAACAGCCCTATTCCGGCTGTGATGGCCAGTTTCAGCGGCATCGGCACCGCGTCGAAAACCAGCTGCCGAAGACCGGTGACCGCGAGCAGAACGATGATCAGGCCGTTGATCACCACCAAGCCCATGGCCTCGGCCCAGGTCAGCGTCCCCACCACCGATGTGGCCAGGAAGGAGTTGATGCCCAGGCCGGCGGCGAAGGCGAACGGCATCCGGGCAACCACTCCGAAAAGGATGGTCATCACGCCGGCAGCCAGTGCCGTGACGGCCGAGACCTGCGCGAACTGCAGTTGGACGCCGGTGACGTCTTCGGGGCCGGCCAGGATGATCGGATTGAGCACGATGATGTAGGCCATCGCGATGAAGGTGACCAAGCCCCCGCGCGCCTCGGCGGCGATGGTGGAGCCGCGGGCGCTGATCTCGAAGAAACGGTCGAGGCGGTTCACGACTGGAACCCTAAGGCGGCATCTCCTGCCGTGTCAGTTGAGCGGCGCCACCCGGAACCACGGCGTGCATCCGTAGCTCTGGAAGGCCTTACCTCCGTTCAGCGCAGCGGCGTCGGCTCCACCACCCCGATCTCGGGTGGCTCGCTGATGGCCGCCGGCAGGAACCGTTCGATGCAGAACACGAACAGCGCGCCCCCGATCAGCCCGCCGATCAGCGGCGCAACGATGGGCACCCAGAAGTACATCTCCGGGCCGTTGGCCGAGAACCATGCGTCCTGGTAGCCGGTCAGGAACGAGGCCAGTCGCGGGGCGAAGTCGCGGGCCGGGTTGATCGCGTATCCGGCGTTGGCGCCCCATCCCAGCCCGATTCCGACCACCAGCAGGCCGATGATCAGCGGGCCGGTGTTGGCCAGCGGCGGATTGTTGACCGCGCTGGTGAGGGCGAAGATCACCGCCACCAGGATCGCGGTGCCGATCACCTGGTCGAAGAACGCCGTCATCATGGTCACCCCGACGTCCGGCGAGGTGGAGAAGATTCCCTGGGTGGCCTTGGTGTGGTCGGGGTCGATCCGGTTGATCGCGTCGGTGTAGGTGAACCGCACCAGCAGCGCACCGACGAAAGCTCCGGCCACCTGAGCGCCGATGTAGGGAAGGACCTTACGGGGAGGGAAACCCTTGAATGCCGTCAGCGCCACGGTGACCGCGGGGTTCAGGTGCGCCCCGCTGAGCCGGCCGGCCACGTAGACCGCCATCGCCACCCCCAGCCCCCAGCCCCAGGCGATGGAGTTGTAGTCGCCCGTGGCTCCGGTCGTGGTGGGGAACCCACCGGTCACCACCTGGGCGACGACGCCGCACCCGAACAGGATGAGCAGCATCGTGCCGAAGAATTCTGCGGAGCATTCGCCCAGCAGTGGAGTCTGTTTCACGCCGGTGGTCCTTTCCCGGGGTCTGCTGTCGGGCAAGTTAGCAACGTCACCGGCGCACCGTCGCGTTTTCCCGCCGAATCCCCGGTCGGCCGGGACGGTGTGCGTTCGACCGCTGTCGGAGTGCCGGGCCGGCCCAGGTCTCCTCTGGTGGGGTGTTAGAAACGTCTGGTGTCCCGAGCCAAGACCGGTAAACCCCGGTGGCGCCGCCGGGCGCGCGCCGCGGGGCTGGCGGTCCTGGTCGTCGGCGCGGTGGCCGGTGTGCTGGTCTGGCAGGAACGCGCGAGCCAGCCGTCGGGGCCGTCGCCGACCTGGCGGCCCGAACCCGCTCCGGGTGCCGCGTCCTCCCCGCCGCCGGGTGCGCCGGGTGCGCCCTCGGCACGCTACGACGTCGCACGTCAGCAACTGAAAGATCTGGAGGTCCGGGGCTGGGACCGCACCTCGGACTTCCGCCGTTACCAGTTCGGCAAGGCCTGGAGCGATGACGTCGACGTGGAGTTCGGCCGCAACGGCTGCAACACCCGCGACGACATCCTGCGCCGCGACCTGAAGAACCTTGTGGTGCGGCCGTTCACCTGCTTCGCCCAGAGTGGGGCGCTGGTCGACCCCTACACCGGCACCACGATCGAGTTCGTCCGCGGGCCCGAGACGTCCAAGAGCGTGGAGATCGACCACGTGGTGGCTCTGGCCGACGCCTGGTACAAAGGCGCGCGGGCCTGGGATCCGCAGCGCCGTCTGGACTTCGCCAACGATCCACGCAATCTGCTGGCGGTGAGCCCACAGGCCAACTTCGACAAGGCCTTTCGGGACGCTGCGGGATGGTTGCCCCCCAACTCGGAATTCCGCTGCGACTTCGTCGCCCGCCAGATCGAGGTCAAGGCCGCCTACGGGCTGTGGCTCTCGGCCAAGGAGAAGCGGGCCATGAGCGATGTGCTGGCCGGCTGTTAGCCCAGTTCCTGGAGCCGCTGAGAGACCCGGGTCAGCAGGTCCTCATCGTCGCGGACACCCAGTTCGACCGGATCCAACTCGACATCGCCGGTCGCGTAGCGCGCAACGTCGGCCATCTCGTCGACCCGTACGACGAAGTCCTCGATGAAAGTGTGGAACCCCTCCAGCGGCAGTCCGGTGAGCAGGCCGAAGTCTCGGCGCAGATCGGTGCAGTCCGCCGGAACACTGACCCCGCGACAACGTTCGGAGAGGTCCAGGAAGCGGTCGTGGATGTCCATCAGCTGGTTGGCCGTCTGCACGATCGCCTCGGGATCGGCGGTGCGCTCGCCGTGCGGGGCGCCGAAGACCTCCTGGAATCCCCTGCTGAGCATGACGTCATTGACCTGTTCGACCAGCGCCGAAAGATCCGCCAACCGGTCGGTGAAGAAACCGGACACCTCGAAGTGATTGGACAGGCTCTCTCCGGAGGGGCGGATGAAACCTATCCGGGCATCCCGGAGCCGGGACCGGACCCCGGCGCGCCGGATCACCAGAACCGAGACGAACGCGGCGTAGCGCCAGCACGGTTTCCGCGCGGTGAGCAGGTCGTCGAGTTCGGCATCGGTGTGCACTACCTCGGCCACGTCGAGCCGATCTCCCGGGGGGCGTACTGGATCGGGAGCCACTGCGTTCATCAGTGCAGCGCCTTCGGTGCCGTAGACACCACGGTTGTCGCCGCGCGCGGCCCAATCGTTCTGCTGCTCGGCCCGAGCCAGCAGTTCGCGGTGTCGCTGGCTCAGGTCGCCGGCTCCGGGGGCATGTACGCGGGTGTGGAAGTAGGCCAGGGCGCCGCCGGCTCCGACGGCCATCATCACCACCAGTACCGGGCCGCCGTAGCGGACCGCCACGTACAGTGCCAGGCCGCCGGCTAGACCGGCCAGCATCGGAAGAACCGCTCGTTGTCGTGTCGAATGCCTCATGCTCGTCCCCCTGTCGATCACGATGGGATGTTAGGGAGCGGGTCGGACACAATCGTGGCGGACAAGTCGTATCGGCGGCAGGAGGTTGGGGTGGGAGCGCAACGGCGGGTCGCGGTGGTGACCGGAGCCACTCGCGGGGCCGGCCGCGGTATCGCCGAGGCGCTGGGCCAGGCGGGCTGGCGCGTCTACCTGACCGGGCGCACCGACGTCGAGGCCGCGGCCCGAGCGGTGAGCGACGCCGGCGGGGAGGGGATCGCGGCGGTGGTGGACCACGGCGACGACGCCGCGGTCGGGGAACTGTTCGGCAGGATCGGCGCCGATGACGGCGTACTGCACCTCCTGGTCAACAACGCCGCGGCCATCAGTGGGCGGCTGGTCGACCCGGCGCCGTTCTGGGACAAGCCGCTGAAACTGGCCGAGGTGCTCGACGTCGGGCTGCGCTCGGCCTATGTCGCCACCTGGTACGCCGCGCCGCTACTGCTGCGCGCGGAGCGTGCGCTGATCGCGTTCACCTCCTCGCCCGGTTCGGTCTGTTACCTGCACGGTCCGGCGTACGGGGCCCAGAAGGCCGGGGTGGACAAGATGGCCGCCGACATGGCGGTCGACTTCGCCGGCACCGGAGTCTCGACGGTCTCGCTGTGGATGGGGGTACTGCTGACCGAACGGATACGGCGGGCCTTCGACGGAGACCCCGAGTCGATGGCGGCCTTCGCCGAGCACGCTGAGACCCCGCAGTTCAGCGGCCGGTTGATTGACGCGATCTACCGGGACCCCCGGCTGGACGAGCTGTCCGGCCGCACTCTGATCGGCGCGGAACTGGCCGCCCGCTATGGGATCACCGATGAGGGCGGCCGGCGGCCGCCGTCCCACCG
>Ga0180431_10003507_pt1 | contig 20164 bp, 23 predicted proteins | sample SS_ome_11_FD_132459 | JGI IMG/M metagenome (GOLD analysis project Ga0180431, IMG submission 132459) | Hypersaline lake sediment archaeal communities from the Salton Sea, California, USA - SS_1_MS_1 metaG | ecosystem: Environmental > Aquatic > Non-marine Saline and Alkaline > Hypersaline >... | reverse complement strand
GATTAATCCTCTTGCTTTCTCGCCTGGAGAGTGGACACCCATCCCGGTCGCCGAGGACATTGCCTCGGCGACCTTCATCGTATTGCCGTGATGCACCGAGGTCACCACCAGTATGCCTTGTGGTGTGTGGCTCACTGGCGGTGACCGCCAGGAATCATCGTGAGTAGCGGAGCTTTCGAGTGCTGAAGAACTCGCTGGGTTACGCTTCCAACGGCCCACCTCGTCGGTCCGGATTCGCCATGAGTGCTCATTGCAATCAGGTCCACACCGTTCTCGTCAGCGTATCTGATGATAGCCTCGGCAGGATTGCCTTCAATCACCACCGTGTCGACTCCGCCGCAGTGCGTGCGCAGGCTATCGGCCACGTAGGACAAGTATTCGCCGGCTGCATCTTCGGTCTTCTGTTGTACCTCGCTGGCCTGCTCAGGTCCCAGGATGTTGACAGCCGATGGACTGAATGGCTCGACTACTCGCAGTAGGACGACCTTGGGTGCGCCGCATGACTTGGCGAGCATCCGTACATGATCGATGATGCTTTCGGAGTCCTTGGATCCATCCAGGGGTACCAGAATCTTCTCGTACAACGTCATACCTCCCTCTCTCCATACTCTCCAGTTCGGCCCGCCGATACGTGTGCCGGTCCCCGCCCTCGGGGCTGCTTGCGTACTGCGGGCATCGCTTGGACGGGGAGTATAGCCGCGCGTCAGAGGTGCGTCAAAGGCAACGCATGAAGGATTGCAGGGACTACCTGGTGGTGCCGGGGTGTGATCGAATCCGCCGTTGACGCTCCCACCAGATGCCTGCCGCAAGCAAGAGGAGAACTCCAACCACGGCCATCGGCCCCGTGGGAACTCCACGGGTTGGATCGCCGTCGTGATTGTCGCCCTGCATCGTCTCCTGCGGGACCTCTCCCCAGAAGACCTCCAGGTATGGCTGATAGCCTTCGCCTTCCTCGTAGCTGAACAATTTGAGTTCGTTCTCGCTCTTGAGGTCACGAGGAGTGGCATTCTCGAAATCGCGCCGCTCCAGCAGGCAGAGCTTTGTGGTGCCGCCGGTATCGACTACCTGCCTGGCGTTCTCGAGGCTGACCGTGCGATAGGCTAGGCCGTCGGCCCATTCTCCTGTATCCACGTGCGCGCACACTGGAAGCGATCCGAATGGGATGGCGAAATCCTCAGGGACAAGGGGGTCGTGCGGATACTCCTCGTTTCCGCCGAGGATGTAGAGATGAGTATCGTCAAGGTCTCCCGTGCACTTGGCGTAGATGTGCAATCGTGCAGCCGAGATGTCCACGCTGTCCGGCAGGGAAGACGTGTCGAAGAACAGGAACCCCCGGTAGATGATGTCGGGCCGAGTGTTGACCTTCACGTATCTCAGCGAGTCGAAGACCTCGGCGGCTTCCGAAGAGTCGCGTAGCTGTGGCCATCCATCGTTGCCATTGAGCCTGAGATGCCCGTCGCTGGGACTGGACACGAAACTGGTACTGCCGGAGTCATCTGCCAGGACCATGCTGGCGGCAGACGGTATCAACAGGCAGAGCAAGGCGGAGACTGCCACGAGATGTGACATCCATCGGCCGTGGGAATACGGACCGGGTCTGCTGTGCTCCATCGACACTCTAGCGTTCACCGCCGGTGCGCTTGCTGACCAGGCGGAGGTCATGGGGCCTGGAAGACCACACCCACAGGTGCGAGAGTGCGAAGGTCAGTAGATTCGCGAATGCGGCTGACAGCAGGGAAGCCACCAGGTACCACAGGCCGAAGGCCGCTGTGAGGAGTACGTACATGAGCGTGCCCAGCGCCACGGAGCCAACCCTCGAAGTGAAAAACCGGAGAAAGCCACCGGTGCCTATGAAGCGCCTGTACGTGTAGATCGAATTGAAATAGTACGAGAGCACCGTCATGCCGAGGCAGTTGATGACACCTGCCACGAGATAGTGGATTCCGGCGTACTCCACAAGAAGGAACAGGACGCCTGCACCCGGGATGCCAAGAACGAGCGCCACGATGCAGAATCGGAAGAACGCCGCGGCCGGGAACCACCGTGGTGCGACTCGGCACAAGGTCTCCTCAAGACGTCGGATTCGAAGTGCCATCTGGTGCATTGTTGTCGGTGCCGCTGTCCGTCTGATTGCGCGCTGTATTGTATACTCGCGGTTGGGGTGACGTAAACGTGACAGCATCTGGCCAGACTCTAGCACGCGGCTCCTGGGAGTAGCTAATGACGCGGCAACCGAAACGCATCGACGTGACGATCAGGCCCATGGACATCGATGATCTGAGTGCTGTCTATCGCCTCGGAGAGACGCTGTTCACCAGTGAAGAGTACCCGATTCTATACCGGACATGGGACCCCTTCGAGGTCACTGGCATGTTCACGTCGGACCCCGAGTACTGCCTCGTTGCCGAGGCCAATGGACAGGTTGCAGGCTTTGTCCTTGCCACAACAGTTGTCAAGGAGGGCACGGCCTGGAAGAGGTATGGGTATCTCAACTGGATCGGAGTGGCAGAGGGTTTCCAGCGGGCCAATCTCGGGCAGCGTCTCTATCGAAGGCTCGAGGAAGCCTTCAGGGAAGACGGCGTGCGCATGGTGATTGCGGACACGGTCGTCGAGAACGAGCGCGCGATAGGTTTCTTCCGGCGCCTCGGCTTCAGCGTGTCCGGGGGACATGTCTGGTTGGCAAAGACACTACGCAAGAAGGAGTCGAGAGACACTTCCTCAACGGAATCTGAACCCAAACGCCGTAAGACCCGTGTCGCTGGACGGCCTGTGCAGCATATCCCGGAACCGTTGCATGGTGAGCCCTTCAGAGGAGAGACGCATGGCTAGTCCTGTCGCAAATATCAACGAAGCAAGGCTGCAGAGAATACTCAAGGAGTTGGTTGATATCTACAGCCCCTCGGGCAAGGAACATGAAGTCGTCACCTTCTGTTCGGAACTGCTGAAGGACCATGGCGTTCCGCATGTCCTTCAGGAGGTCGATGAGCAGAGGTCCAATCTTGTCGTCATACCTGACGATCAGGACGAGATAGAGCTGTGTTTCGTGGGGCACGTTGACACTGTTGCGGCATATGACCTTGAAGACTATGGCTTCAAGATGGAGGGTGGCGACGTACACGGCCTGGGTACCGCCGACATGAAGTCGGGTTGTGCGGCGATGCTCGAGGCGTGCATCGCGCTGCGCGAATCGGGCAAGACTCCTCCAGTGGCTCTCGCGCTCGTAGTCGATGAGGAAGAGGACAACGCTGGCGCGCGCGCCCTGGTCGGCGAATACCATTTCCCCTGGGCCATCGTCGGCGAACCTACAGGACTGCTCCCTTGCCTCGGTCACTATGGGTACATGGAGGTCTATCTCCGGACCCGCGGAAGGCGCGCGCATTCCGCCGTGCCCGAACTGGGACATAATGCTATTGAAGCCATGTTGAGAACCCTCCTGGAGGTAACCGACTTCGCTACCGCAGAGGGCTCTCGTCTTGTGTACAACATCCGAGAAATGTCCGCGCTCCCTTTTGGCTTCGTAGTGCCTGACCTCTGCGAGGCGTGGCTTGATTTCCACCTGCCGCCCGACATGCGCGTGGACTCCCTGAAGACCGATCTCGAGCGTATTGTCAGCGCGCGTTCTCAGGCAACGGCCAACCTGGACCTCTACATGCGGTTCGAGGACACCTACGCGGGGTACGATATCTCCGAGGAGCGCACGTTCGTCCGTGAACTCAAACGCGTGTTTGAAGCCATGGCCCTTGCATGGGCGCCGCGGCATTTCAGAAGCCACTCGGATGGTAACGTTCTCTGGGCGGCCGGTATTGATCCGATCGTGCTCGGGCCGGGTAGGCTGGACCTGGCCCACACGGAGGACGAGTCCGTGGCGTTCTCCGATGTGGTCACCGCGGCCCGTCTCTATGCCGGCCTGGCTGAGTCGCTGCTTCAGGAGCGCCGACAGTAGGCACTTATAGGTGGTGGAGAGCGATGCGAAAAGTACATGTGGTGAACACTCTCCTGGATAATCTGACATACGTTGTTGAGTACGAGCGTCGGGCTGTGGTTGTTGACCCTTCCGAGGCTGGGCCGGTACTCCGTGTCCTGGAGGCTCTGCATCTCGAGCTTGCCGGTATCCTGAATACCCACGAGCACTTCGACCATGTGGCAGGGAACGACGAACTGGTGAAACGTACCGGCTGCGTCCTGCTTGATGGTCGCCATCGTGTGGACGTGGCGGATGGCTCGGGAGACTCCATGGTCTCGGCCATCGGCCTTGAGTTCAGGGTGCTCAAGACCCCCGGGCATTCTGAAGACTCGGTCTCGCTGTACCTGCCTCCGTTGGCAGCCTCGGTTGGCGCGGTCTTCACGGGCGACACCCTGTTCGTTGGAGGATGCGGGCGCCTGTTCACCCGTTCGCCGGAGATGATGTGGCGTTCCCTGTCGCGGCTCATGGCCCTGCCCGCCGACACTGAGGTCTATTGCGGGCATGACTACAGCCTGGAGAATCTCGAGTTCGCGCGCGAACTTGAGCCCGGCAACACGGAGGTTAGAGAACGTCTTGAGAGCATTCGTCGCCTTGTTGAGGCGGGTGTGCCGACAGTGCCCTCTACCATAGCCATGGAGATGTCCACCAACCCGTTCTTACGTGTGGCTGAGCCGTCATTGCGCCGGGCGCTTGGCATGGAAGCCGCTGCGGACGTGGAGGTGTTGGCGCATGTAAGGCGTCGCAAAGACCACTTCTAGCCTGTTGAGGCTAGCGCATCAGTCCCCATATGACATGCCAGACCAGGTCCGTCGTTGTGTGAACGGTAACTGCGGCGAGGAATCCGCCCTTGCGCATCGCGTAGGCGGCAACCATCGAGAGTGTGCCATTCAGCACGAAAATCTCGACCATCACGGCCGTCGGAATCGCATCGAAGCTGTCGAGGCCCAGCAGTAGCATCACTGACGGGATGTGCCCCGCGGCGAAGAAGATGCCGGAGAACACCGCCGCAATCCAGAACACCAGGTTCTCCCGCTGCCCTTTCAGTGCCACGTGCGATATGAGCCAGACGAGGAACGGTACGAAGAACAGGCGGAACAGCAGTTCCTCGCCGATTCCTGCCTGAAAGGATGCCACCAGGGACGTGGGGAATGGAGGGTGTGGAAGAGGCCCGAGGTGGTGAAGCCTGGCCATCGCGTTGTCAATCACTATGAATATCAGACCTATCCAAAGACCCGCTATGGCCGGATCAAGCACTCGGTCACGGACCGTTACCGTCTCGTCCCACACATCCGGATATCCGAGCCGTCGCGACAGGCGGAGGCCCACGTAGCCCAGACCCCCGTAGAGCACGAGTACCATGGCGCCATTCACGGCCGCCAGCATAGAAAGGGGAACGCTGTCCTGTGGCGGTAGTCCCATGTTGCCGAAAGGCAGGTATGTCATCAACGCTGCGAGACCGGCCGCAACGACAACGAGCGTGATGTATAGTCTGGTCGACAGAGTCATTCTGTGCATTTCGTTGTGCATTCTATCTCACGCGGAACCTGCGCAGAAAGTGGAGAACGTCTCTCCACGTAGTGCTGGTTGAGAATCCTGTGCCTCGTGGAGTAAGCTGTCCGGAGAACAATCCCCGAACTGGGTGAATCTGACCGGCGAGGATTGATGTCAGAGTTTCGTCTTGACCCAACGACCCGTGAGTGGGTTGTCATAGCCACTGAACGAGCCAGACGGCCCCACGACTTCGTTGTCCGAGCCGGTCGGGTGGCACAGCCGGCCTTTCTCGCGGACTGTCCTTTCTGCCCCGGCAATGAGGCACAGACCACTACGGAGCGGGCAGCCTACATCGACCCCGCCACCGGGCGATGGCGTGTGAGAGTCGTGGACAACAAGTACCCCGCTGTGAAGGCAGGTGGCTCCACCATGAGGCGGCATGAGCACCCCTTCGCACTCTCACTGGATGGCGTCGGCTCCCACGAAGTCGTCATAGAGACACCTTTGCACAATCGCCATTTCGCCCAGTTCAGCGACGATGAGGCATTTGACGTCGTGCGGGCGTTTCGAGACCGGCTTCGGGTACTCAGCGTTCGCGAAGACGTTCGTCAGGTAATCATCTTCAAGAACCACGGTCCGACTGCCGGCACTTCCCTCGAGCATCCGCATTCGCAAGTCGTGACGACCCCTGTCGTGCCCTGGCACAGACGACATCACTACGATGTGGCCATCCGTCACTTCGACGAAGAGGGCATCAATCTCTACGCTGATTTGCTCCAGTTTGAGTTGGACCAGCACGTGCGAATCGTTGCGGAATCGGATGGATTCGTGGAGCTGCACCCGTACGCGTCAAGAAGGCCTTTCGAGACGTGGATAGTACCCCGTCTGGCGCGCTCATCGCTCGCGGGTGTTCCCGATGACGAACTGCGAGAGTTTGGCACCATGCTGCGGGACTCGCTCAACGTCCTGCAGAACGTACTCAACGATCCCGACTACAACTTCATCCTCTACACCGTGCCCACAGGCGATGAAGATGAGCCTTACTACTCGTGGCACGTCAGGATCTACCCAAGGTTGACGGCGGTTGCCGGTTTCGAGATAGGCTCTGGAATACACATCAACACGAGCCTTCCTGAGGAGACCGCACTCTTCATGCGCGAGTTTAGGACTATCAACGGCATGCCGGGAAGGAGCGAACAAGATGGATAAGCATGGACTGGTTCACATCGAAGACTATCGCCCTCTGGTGGGGGACGAGACCATTGAGCGAATAGTCAGTAAGGCCCGTCCGCTCAGGGACTTGCGCGTGGTCAATATCAACTCGACCTACTATGGAGGAGGAGTCTCTCAGCTTCTGTCATCGCTGACCATTCTCATGAATAGCCTCGGTATCGAGACCGGATGGCGCACAATACACGGTTCTCCAGACTTCTTCACCGTCACGAAGAAGATGCACAACGCGCTCCAGAGCGGCGACATCCACTGGACTGCGAGAAAACGAGAGATCTACGAGCAGTGCGTCTACGAGAACTCAGTGCTCAATCACCTCACACATGACTATGTGATTGTGCATGACCCTCAGCCTCTACCGATAATCAACTACTATCGCAAGAACGGTCCGTGGATATGGCGCTGTCACGTCGACCTTGGCTCGCCGAACAGGACTCTGTGGAGCTATCTGCGTGGCTTCATCGAAAAGTATGACGCCGTGATTCTCAGCGCAGAGGAGTATCGGCAGAAGCTGAAGACACCCCAGGTGTTCTTCATGCCCGCAATAGACCCGTTCTCGTCGGTCAACGCCGAGATGTCTCCTTCGGAGATTTCCAGGATACTGAAGCGGCGAGGCATCCCGACCGACCTCCCTCTGATCGTCCAGATATCCCGGTTCGATCGCTGGAAGGATCCCCAGGGAGTCATCGATGCGTTCAACATCGCGAGGAAGGAGATACCGTGCAGACTGGTGCTTCTTGGCAATGTCGCGACGGATGACCCTGAGGGCCCGGATGTCTACGAATCGCTCCTCAGTCAGCAGTCGGACGACATCATAATCCTGAGCCTTCAGGATGGCGCTCTCGTGAACGCACTCCAACGTAAGGCTGCTGTTGTTCTTCAGAAGTCACTGCGAGAAGGTTTTGGCCTGACCGTCTCGGAAGCTATGTGGAAGGGCACACCCGTGATAGGTGGCAACGTTGGAGGCATCAAGCTGCAGATCACGGACGGTGAGAACGGTTTCCTGGTCTCTTCAGTGGAAGAGGCTGCTCAACGGATGATTGATCTGCTTCGAAGCGCGGAGTTGAGGGTGGAACTAGGTCGAAAGGCCCGCGAGACTGTTCGCAGCAAATTCCTTCTGACGCGCTACCTGGAGCAGTATCTCGATCTGTTCAATTCGTTCGAGACCGTCTACACGCTCAAACGAAGACTGTAGCCAGTACGGGACTCAAGCTATATCGAATGGAGAACGGTCGCCTCGGCGCCTTCGCGCTCTTCCCTGATGGCGTCGAAGTATGACTGGCATTTCCCTTGCACTGCTGCGAACTCGGTCCTCAGCTCACCAACCACGTCTGCCTCGACGGCTCTGGCAACTCTCGCGATTGCCCGCTCGAAATGGGGAGCGCGGCTGTTTCCGTGCATGATTTGCACCACGCCGTTGATGCCCCACAGTAACCCTCCACCGGTGCTTTCTGCCTTGGTCAGTCTCGTGAAGGCCGACATCTGGCACAGAACTCTTCGGCCGGGCCCGAGAAGCGGACGTCCCTTGATGCGGTCGGCAACCCATCTCGTGAACGTGGGGCCAAGACTCTCATAGAACTTCAACAGTATGTTGCCGACGATGCCGTCGCACACGATGACATTTGCCTTGCCCGACAACACATCGTAACCCTCGATATTGCCTATGAAGTTGAGGCCACTCTGCTCAAGCACCGCGTAGCTCTCCTGTAGCGCCTTTGGCCCCTTACCTTGCTCCGTCCCTGTGCTGAGTAGAGCGACTGTAGGGTCCTCTATGTTGAGCATCTTTCGTGCGTACACTGTGCCGATCGCACCGAAAGAGAGCATGTGGCCCGGCTTGCAGTCAACATTGGCGCCGCCGTCTATGAGTACCGTGCGAGGCGCCAGCCCGACAAGGGGGACGCACACCGCCGGGCGTGCGATTCCCTCGAGCATCCCGATGTAGTGTATCGCGCTGACAGATGCGGCACCGGTTGAGCCCGCGCTTATCAGGGCATCCGCGTGTCCATCCCTGACGAGGCGTGCGGCAACAGCTACTGAGCAGGACGACTTGCGGCGCAACGCATAGGTCGCGGGCTCTCCCTCGATGATGGCATCATCGGATGGCACGAGCCGCGCGTTGTCAGGGAGTCCTCCAAAACGATGAATCTCAGGCTCCAGTTTTTCCGGAGGGCCGACAAGCATCAGCTCGATATCGCCCTTCCTCGCAATCTTGATGGCGCCTCGTATCGCGTCTGACGGAGAGTAGTCTCCCCCGGCAGCATCTATGGCCAGCCTTGCTCGTGTTGACAAACGTCCACCTCTATGTTGACGAAGGTATAAGAAAGCTAGATTACGCTGTCTCGATTCAGGCTGCAAGTTGAAGCGCGCTGCCTTCTGACTCGTCCTCCGGTTTGCCGTGAGAAACTCTTGACATCGTCTCGCGCCATACGTACATTCGCGTTGGCAAACGCTGCTTGGGCCGATGTGCGTGTGGTCCAACTCGAACGCTCCGCCAATTGGGGGAGGGGTATGGCAAGGGTACGCGTGGTAACCGATAGCACGGCAGATCTCGACCGACTGACGGCCGAGGCCGCTGGCGTCGATGTGCTACCGATTTACGTTCGATGGGGCAACAGTTCCTACAAAGACGGCGTGGATCTTGCTCCATCCGAATTCTATCGCCGTCTCGCCGTGGAGAGTTCTCATCCCACCACGTCCCAGCCAAGCCCTGAGGACTTCGCACAAGCATACACGTCGATGAATGACGCTGACGGAATCGTATCGATTCACATCTCCTCGGAGATCAGCGGCACGTGCAATTCGGCCAGGCTGGGCGCAGCGATGCTACCGTCCGGGCCTCCTGTGGAGGTCGTTGACTCAAGACTCAACTCCGCGGGACTGGCGCTCGCAGTCCTCGCGAGTGCTGGTGTGGCGGCGCAGGGTGGTTCCATGCGAGATGTTGTTGATGAAGCGAGGAAGGCGTGCAACGAGACCAGGATGGTGGCGCTGTTCAATACGATGAAGTATCTTGCAAGAGGTGGGCGTATCTCCCCCGCTATCGCCGCTGCTGCCGGCTTCTTGAGAGTGAAGCCCGTCCTGACTTTCCGCGACGGTGTGATTGTTCGTGCAGGTCTCGTTAGATCGCGCGATGAGGGGATGGCTCGCCTGCTGGATTTCGTCAAGGGAATGGGAGAGCTACGTAACGTTGTAGTGTCCTACAGCACCAGTCAGGAGGAGCTGTCGGGCTTCATGGAACGGCTGAAGCACGTGTTTCCTCGTGAGCCGGACAAAGTCTTCGAAATGGGTGCGGCGCTCGGGGTGCACGGCGGACCCGGCATGATTGTTGTTGCTGGTCGTCGAGCATAGTGCAGGACAGAGACAGGGAGGCTAACGATGGTTTTCTGGTCCACTCTGCTGGTCGCGGTTATCGCGGTAGCCGTCTTCTTCAATGTGTTGTTCGTTGTGGCTCTTCGCCGTCGTGACAACAGTATCGTCGACGTGGGCTGGGGAGTGGGTTTCATTCTTGTGGCACTGTCCACTCTGGCGTACTCGTCGACCGCCGAACCACGCCAGCTCCTTGTCGTGGCTCTGGTCCTTGCGTGGGGTCTCCGTCTCGCGATTCGCATCTATCTGCGCAATCGCGGCAAAGGAGAAGACTTCCGGTACAAGAAGTGGAGAGAGGATTGGGGTGACAGGTGGCGCAGCAACGCGTACCTCCGTGTCTTTGTAACACAGGGCGTCTGGATGCTCCTGGTGACGATTCCCATCACTTTCGTGAACGCCTACCCGGGTCCCGCACTGGGATGGCTCGACGCGCTTGGCGTTGCGGTCTGGTTAGTCGGGTTCTATTTCGAGGCGATGGGGGACTGGCAGTTGGACCGGTTCCTCAAGAACAAGCCTCCCAGGGGTTCGGTCCTTGACAGTGGTCTGTGGCGGTATACACGCCATCCGAACTACTTCGGGGAGGTAACGCAGTGGTGGGGTGTCTACATCATCGCTCTGTCCGTGCCACTTGGATGGGCCACAATCATTGGCCCGCTGGCGATTACCGCCACGATTGTGGGCTACTCTGGGATCCCCTTGCTCGAAAAAACGATGATGAAGAACCCTGCGTATGTTGAATACGCAGCGCGTACCAGCGTGTTCTTCCCTGCGCCCCCGAGAGCCAGGAGGGCGGCCTGAACCAGTACACAGGTACTGCACGGAGGTGATGAAGTATGCCGCTTGACTACCATGGCGGACACAAGACCTGGTATGTCGCTCCCATGGCGCGCCTTGAGAAGGTGGAAACGGCGCTGAAAGTCGTCGCGATAGTAATCGCCGTCGTGCTTTTCTTCCAGACGATGGGAGAAGGAACCGGTGCCGGCGGAGGTACTTCGGCCCGTATTATGAGGGTCATGGCGATTGGCCTTGCAATTGCCATCCTGGACCGTGTCCAGCAGCGAGAGTTGGCATCAATCGCGTTTGTAGTATGTAACGACCTGGCCCACTGGGGCATGTACTTCGCACTGTCCACGGGTCTTGCCTCGAGCGTCCTGGTGGTGGCCTACTGCGCCTTCATGATGGCAGGCGACATCACGAAGATTGCCTTCTTCGCGACCACCAAATACAGTGTGCGTGGTGCTCCCAAACCGTTGCTCTTGATCGGAGTCGGGGCCTTTGTCGTAGCTTACGGAGTGATACTGGTTCTTGCCCTGTAGTGCGCCAGGTTCGATGAACCTGTTACTTCACCACCACCGCAGTGCCATAGGCGAGAATCTCGGAAGCGTTCTGCATCACCATCGAGGTCGTGAACTTCAGTCCGACGACGGCGTTTGCTCCTTGCGACTCAGCATCTTCCACCATCCGCGCGATAGCTTCTTCGCGTGCTTCGGCCATCATCTTCGTGTACTCGACGACCTCTCCACCGACCACGCCCCGTAGACTGGCGATGATATCTGTGCCGATATGTCGCGCTCGAATAGTACTGCCCTTTACCCAGCCAAGTGACTCGACGATTTCCTTGCCAGGGATCTCGTCCGTAGTGACTACTATCATCTCTCAACTCCCTTGAACTTGTCAGTCTTAGATGCCTCGATGCGGTCGCGAATGACCTTCGCAAGAAGTATGCCAACTCCAATGCACACTGCGGCTACTGCTGCCTTGATGCCCGGGTGCACCCCAGGGTCGGCAAGAAACGCGACGATTCCCCAGATAATGAGCGCGACTATCCCAATCGCTACCAGCGCATACCCAACCTTGTTCATCTATTGTTGTCTCCTCCATACGAACTTGTCTGTCTCAAGGCCAGTCACCACAGCTTGGGTCCCGCCACGAACTCGTCAACGCCGACGCGGCGAATCCTCCTCAAGTTCTTGATGTGGGCGTTGTTGTGTGCTGGCTCCAGAGTCTTCAGCTTCTCACAATCAGCAAAGTCGTCGCACTCCCAACATCCGGCATAGCCCTTCTGGTGACTGCACTTGCGTATCTTGCAGAACGGCGGTCCGCCTCCACCCTTACACATGTTCTTGCAGCGTAGCTTCACTATCGCTCCGAGAAGCTCGTAGGCCTGTGCATAGTTGCCGAATGCCTTGAAGTACGGTTCCTGCGCAAGTCTGCCGGCGATGCGGTCGAATTTCGCCTTGCGAAGTTCTGCGCGCAGGTCGCGAGAGAGGTCGGCGACCTTCCCGGTGTGACCGAAGCACTCCTCGCAGTACAGTCCACAATAGGCGATTCCATGGGCGGGCGTATCAGCCTGTGGTTCCATCACTCCCTCCCTCTATGTGCCGCGTCCGGCAGGGCACATACTATCACTACGCCCGTCAGTCGTCTCGTTTTCTTCTCCTTCGCAGGCTTATGTGATTGACGTACGCCAATTGGTGAAGTAGCATGTGTGAGAGACGGCCATGTCGTACTTGGCTGTCCTTTGCCATGCAAGAAGTAGTTGGTGTGGTTCGAGCCCTTTCAGCGGTGTCGCGCTTGCGCATCCTGAAGCTGCTCCAGTCCGGGCCGATGACGGTATCCGAGTTGCAACGCACGCTCGGCATTCGTCGCCAGACGATTTCGTACCACCTTCAGGTGCTCCAACAGGGAGGCCTGGTCATTTCTCATGTGGAAGGCCGTCGCATGGTCTATGCGTCTGCCAGACCGTCCGCCGCCGATGAAAGTGGCAAGTTCGAGCGATTCCTTGTTCACGCACTCGAAGACGTGCGCTGACTCTCCGTTCCTCTTCAGTACCAGGGTGCGGTCGCTTGCGCGACCCCGGGTGTTTCCGTAAGGACTGTATGGCATGAGCAGTCCGTTTGGGAACCACGTTGAAGTAGCCGTCTCTCGCCATGGCTTCGGCGACCAGTACACCATGGAATCGGTGGATGACCGTCTTGTCCTCACCGATAGCGACGTTTGGACGATTGCCCGTATCTGCAACGAGCCCCTTGTGTATCGCTTTCTTTTTCGCGACAGGATAGGCGGGCGACCGTACACCGAACAGGATGCCAGGGACTTCATAGACTGGGCGCGCTCAGGATGGTCTGCAGGGCAGCAGATGGTGTTCCTTCTTCGCGATCCACACGGTGAGATTGGCGCGGCCATCGATATCGGTCCGTTGGACGAGTCCCGTGATGCTCTCATCGCGTACTGGGCCAGTTCGTTCCATCGTGGCTTGATGACGAATACGGTCGAGCGTCTGGCAGAGCTCAGCGTCAACGCGGGATACTCGAAGCTTGTGGCCCTCGCTGAGGCGGAGAATGTCCGGTCGCTCTCCATCCTCAAGCGGACAGGTTTCACTCACGTCGGCGCTGCAGTGCATCCAATCACATTCATGGGACAATGGGTGGGGATGGATGTGCGGTTTCGGCGTTACGAACGTGCCCTGTAGCGCCCCTGCTCGGGCTTTCTCTGTGGCGTGGTGCTGTTGTGGTTGACGTCGCTCTAAAGGTGTTGTATAAATATACAATAGCTGGAGGAGGTGCTTATGCCCGGGGCTGATGCGAACCGGACGCGAGACAGGGTTCTTGGATTTGTTCGGTCTTTTATCGCGGAACGAGGGTACTCCCCATCGGTAAGCGACATCGTCGAGGGCTGTAGATTGAGTTCTCCCAACCTCGCACAGTACCACCTCAATGTTCTTGAACGCGAAGGTATACTGAGGCGCACTCCCGGGGTGTTCCGCAGTATTCAACTTGTACAAAATGCCAATACTGAAGTGCCCCTGCTTGGCATCATAGCGGCAGGGTCCCCTATACCTGTGCCCGAGTCTGATAACTGGACCGTTAGTGCCGAAGAGGTATTGGGCCTTAGTCGTGACCTTGTGGGAGATGAAGAGGGCTTATTTGCCCTGAGAGTCAGGGGACGGTCCATGATCGATGCGTGCATCATGGATGGCGATATCGTCGTGCTACAGGCAACGCAGACTGCGCGCGATGGCGATATGGTGGCTGTGTGGCTGAAAGATGAACACGAAGTAACGCTCAAGCGTATCTACAGGGAGGAGGGCCGGATACGCCTTCAACCTGCAAACAGGCAGATAGAGCCCCTCTACGTCGATCCGGAGAACGTGGAGATTCAGGGTAGGGTGGTGGCGGTGATCCGAAAGTTGGGCCGCTGATTTCAGGTGGTGCGCCATGAGGATTGCATGTTTCTATCTGCCGCAGTTTGCCGTCCAGGTAGAGAGACAGCATGCCCCTTCACTTCACGGTAGGCCGGTTGTTATAGGTGGTTACCACCATGAGTCGGGGTATGTACATTCGCTCTCTGAGGAGGCTGCTGCGTATGGCGTAGTCCCTGGTATGCTCCTCCGACAGGCGTATTCGCTATGCCCTTCCGGCGTCTTCCTTCCGTATCGCGTGGAGTGCTGCGGGGAGGGCTTCATGCGTGTCGTGGCTCGCGCCGCAGCGCTCTGCCCTCTTGTGGAACCCGTTCCACCGGTCCACGCGCTGCTTGGGCTGCGTTATGAGCAGGACGAGCTTCGCTTTGTGCGAGAAGCACTCGCTGACATCGAGGAGCACACTGGTTTCAGGATGTCATGTGGCGTGTCCTCAGTCAGGTTTGTCTCCATGCTTGCCGCGGAAGAATCGGTCGAGGCTGATGTCCTTGTGGTTCCTGACGGCGATGAACAGGCGTTCCTGCGCAACCTGCCCCTGGATAGATTGCCGGTCAGTGATAGCACGCTGCGACGGCTGTATCTCTTCGGAATCACGCGGATAGGGGAGATATTGGCACTTCCTGCCGGTGCCCTCGAGGCGCAGTTCGGAACAGATGGTCGGAGGCTCCTCGAATTTGCACGTGGAGGTGGTGGTAACCACCTGGCCCCGTGGTGCGATGACAGTGAAGTCTCTGTGGAGAAGCATTTCGATGCTCCAATCGAATATGCCGCGGAATTGCTTCAGTCGTTGGAGGAAATGACCGATGCACTCTCCGCGGAGCTACAGGGGCGGTGGAAGTGTTGCCGTACCGTTGTTGTCGGACTCCTGTTTGAAGACGGCGCGGCTTTGAATCGCTCGCTACGTTTCAAGCAGCCCGTGTCATCGAGTCTTGCGATAAACCATCGTGTGTCTCTCTGCATAGAACAGTTGACTGAAATGGCTCCTGTTGAAGTCCTTCGTCTGACCCTGAAGGACCTCTGTGCTGAGGCAGGGGTGCAGTCATCATTCCTCGATGGGTCGCCTCGGGCACGAGGAAGATTCCTTGAGGCGGTGAGGACACTGCAGGGACGGTATGGTGATGCCGTGGTGAAGAAGGTGGTGGTCCGCAAGAACGGCCGCTTGCCCGAGGAGCGCTTCGCATTTGCCGCATGCGACGTGAATGGTGAATGAACAAGTTCTCATGGACGAATTGCGAGGTCGCAGTCACCGAGTCGGTTGAACATGAGCCGGCCGTAGTCCTGTATGGCGGGAATGAGACGAGGGTGGAAAGTGTCATCTGCCATTGGAGAATGAACCAGGAGTGGTGGAAGCGTCCTGTTGAGCGGGACTACTTCCGGGTGAGATTGTCGGGTGGCGTCATCTGCGAACTCTTTCGAGACAATTCCTCGAGACGCTGGCAGCTTCAGCGTGTGTATGACTAGCACGCACCGGTACCCGGAGGACTGATGCCATGAATCGATACGTAGAATTGCACTGCCATTCGGCCTTCTCGCTGCTTGATGGTGCCTCTATGCCCGAACAGCTTGTGCGCCGCGCGGCTGAGCTCGATATGCCTGCACTCGCGCTTACCGACCACGACGGTGTGTACGGCGCGGTCCGTTTCGCGAGAGAGTGTGAGCGCCAGGGTATCAAGCCGATTATCGGCGCGGAAATGACGCTTGAGGAAGGTTTCCACATCACACTGCTTGCACTTGACCCATCCGGCTATTCAAATCTCTGCCGCGTCATTACGGCGGCGCAGTTGGCAGGCTCAAAGGGCAAAGTCGTGCTATCCCGCGAGACGCTGGCGCGCTACTCTACCGGCCTTCTCTGCCTCTCAGGCTGTCGGGAGGGAGAACTACCACGACTCATGCGAGGCGGCATGCGCGAAAAGGCCCGCAGGGCTGCATACCGTTACATCGAGCTGTTCGGGCGTGATAGGTTCTTTGTTGAACTGCAGAACACGTTGTACCCGGATGACGCTGCCCTCTGTGATGCCCTTGCCGAACTTGCAGGGGAGTGCGACATCGAGTGCGTGGCGACAAACAACGTGCACTACGCACGTAAGGAAGCGCATCGACTCCACGATGTACTGACCTGTATCCGCCATCGAAGCACGCTCGATGAGTGCCCTGAGTTGAAGCTGAACGCAGAGTTCTCCCTCAAGGGTGATGGAGAGATGCGGAAACTCTTCCGCACGCACCCCGGGGCTGTCCTGATGTCGTCTGTGCTTGCTGAGCGCTGTAACGTATCTCTCGAGTTCTCGGACTACCGCTTCCCCGATTTCCCGCTGCCGCCGGATGAGACTGCGCGAAGCTACCTGGCACGCGTGTGCCATCGGAAGATGTACGACCTCTACGATGACGTAACGGATGAGGTGCAATCTCGTGTCGCACATGAACTGGACCTTATCCATCGGCTCGACCTGTCCGGCTACTTCCTCATTGTCTGGGACATCATGGAGTATGCGAAGACACACGGTATACCTGCGCAAGGACGAGGCTCTGCAGCCAATTCGATAATCGCGTACATACTCGGCATTACCAGGGTCGATCCGATACGGAATCACCTGTTCCTGGGGCGTTTCCTCAATGAGGAGATGTCATCTGTTCCCGATATCGATATCGATGTGTCAACTGCCCACCGGGAGCAATTGATTCAGTATGTGTATGAGAAATACGGTCGCGAGCACGCGGCTATGGTGTGCACCTACGTGACTTTCCAGGCGCGCAACGCGCTTCGTGAGGTGGGCAAGGTGCTGGGTATGCCGGTGCACGTAATCGACCGTCTCGCACGGTCGGTTTCCTGGTATGGCTACGGCCCGCGCGATTTGAAGAAAGAGCTCACCGGCATCGAGGAGTTTTCGTCGTACTTCGAGCAGGTCACGTTTCAGGATTTCGTGTCTATCTGCACGGAACTGAGCGATTTTCCCCGGCATCTTTCTATCCACAACGGCGGAGTGCTTATCTCATCTTGTCCGTTGAGTGACATAGTGCCGCTGGAGAATGCGACCATGCCCGGCAGAGTGGTGTGCCAGTGGGACAAGGATGGCGTTGCTGATGCAGGACTCATCAAGATAGACCTCCTCGGTTTGAGGATGCTCTCGTTGCTGGACGAAGCACGTATATTGATTGAGAGGGAACACGGTGTTGCCCTCGACCTGGACAAGCTGCCTCAAGACGATGCCTCCGTGTACGACATGATTGGCCGTTGCGATACCATCGGCATTTTCCAGATTGAAAGTCGTGCACAGATGCAGACACTGCCCCGTACAAAGCCTCGTTCTATCGAAGACCTGACCGTCGAAGTGGCCATAATCAGGCCAGGCCCTATACAGGGAAACATGGTCCATCCTTACATAAGACGGCGCAACGGGCAGGAGAAGGTCTCCTGCCTGCATCCGAAGCTGGAGCCGATACTGTCAGAGACGTTGGGCGTCATCCTCTTTCAGGAGCAGGTTATTCAATCCGCGGTAGCTATTGCCAGCTTCACTCCGGGTGAGGCCGACCAGTTGCGCAGGGCGATGAGCCGGAAGCGTTCGCACGATGCTATCGAACGATTGCGGCAACGATTCATGCAAGGCGCTGAACAGAATGGCGTGGATGCAGCCAGTGCGGACAGAGTGTTCGCTGCACTCGAAGGATTCGCCCAGTACGGCTTCTGCAAGAGTCATGCCGCAGGGTTTGCGCTCATCTCGTATCAGTCGGCGTGGCTCAAGAAGCACTACCCTCTGGAGTTCTACTGCGCGCTGCTCAACAACCAGCCTATGGGCTTCTATCGACCGGAAGTGGTGGTCCATGATGCACAGCGCCACGGCGTGAAGGTGCTTCCTGTCGATGTCAACCTGAGTGAATCGAAATGCTCTCTTGAAAACGGCGGTATTCGGCTCGGCTTTGTCTATGTGAAAGCGATGGGAGGACACACGGTAGACGCGCTGCTTGAAGCGCGCGGGAAAAGTCGATTCTCTTCACTCGAAGACTTCTACTTCAGGGCTGGATTGCCGGTCGGCGCGGTTGAGAACCTCATATTGGCCGGCGCATTTGATTTCACCGGAAGTTCGCGCCGTGAATTGGTCTGGCAACTCGGCATGATCGAAAAGAAGGGCCCGGGAGAGTTGCCGCTGCCTCAAGCTGGCGATAGTGTGTCTTTGCCCTTGATGAGTACGCTTGATGAGATGCGCTGTGATTACACGGTGCAGGAGATGTCGACTTCGCATCACCCGATGGAGGTGCTGAGGAAGATGCTGGAAATAGACGGCCTTGCGCAGAGCTCTGAATTGCCTGGCATGGCAGATGGCGCGAGACTGAAGATTGCCGGCTATGTGATTATGAAGCAGCGGCCGCCTACCGCGAAGGGGTTTGCATTCATCACTATGGAGGATGAGGACGGTGCGATAAATGTGGTGATACGACCGGATGTCTATGAACGACACCGGCAGGTCTGTACCTTCAATCCGGTGCTGCTCGTTGAAGGCAGGCTCCAGAGACGTGATGGCATTATCAATATCATAGCTGATGCAATCTCGCCCGTGAGAGTAGACGGACAGAGACCAGTGCCCAGGCGCACGCGTTCCCGCTCTCATTCGACGTCTACTCCCCATTGACACCGCATTCCTGTCCATCTAGTGTGATGGTCCAACGGCACGCCGGACTGACCGGATAGGGGGCCCATATGTCGGATACTCAGCGCTACTCGGACAAAGAGACAACTGTTGGAGACCTGAAGCGGATGGTGGAAGAGTTCGTCGAAGAGCGCGATTGGGGCAAGTACCACAACGCCAAGGACGTAGCCATCGCCATCAACATCGAGGCGGCTGAGCTGCTGGAGCTGTTCGAATGGGTACGAGAGAAAGACACACCGTCCGTGTTGCAGCATCCCGAGAAGCGCCAGCACCTCGGCGAGGAACTGGCCGACATCGTGATGCTCTGTCTCAATCTCGCGTCAGTGTCCGGTTTCGACGTGGCTACGCTGGTCGAGCAGAAGATGCGAAAGAATCGCGAGAAGTATCCCGCTGATTTGGTGAAGGGCAACTACCGGAAGTACACCGAGCTTCGCGAAACACACAGGGCATAGCCTCGCACTGGAACCACGACGGGCGCGTGCTCGCCTCTCACTTGCGGAGACACGCGCCCGTGCAGTCTGTCTAGCTTACATCTCCCAGCCGAGCTTGCCTTCGTAGGCATGCTCGAACAGGTCCATCATTCCCTCTTCCGTTACCTCGCGGGGATTGCGTCGGCAGTGATTCGGGCTCTTCAGCACGTTGTGGGCGATTGCCGTCAGCATGTCCTTCTCGACGTCTACTGCCTTGAGGGACGTGGGCAGGCCCAGGTCCTCTTGCAACGTTCTGAATGCCACCGGCGCCATGAACGCCGCATCCCTGAGGGACATGCCTTCGATGTCCTCTCCGAGCACCTCGGCTATTGCCGCATGCTTCTCCAACTGCGCGATCGCGTTGTACTCCATGACGTACGGGAGCGTAATGCCAATGGCATAGCCGTGTGGATAGTGCAACTTCGTCGCGGGGTACACGAAGGCGTAGCCACAGGCGTGGCCGATCGTCGTGTCCGCGTTGCCCATCACAATGCCGGCCAGAAGCGATGCGAGAGCCATTCCTTCTCTAGCTTCGATGTCCCTGCCGTTACAGTAGGCAGCCCGGAGGTACTTGTCGATCAGTCGCATGGACTCAAGTGCCAGGGCATCGGTAAGCGGATTGGCCTGCACGGATTGGTATCCCTCTATCGCATGGCACAGCGCGTCGATGCCCGTGTTGGCGGTCACGGGTCCGGGCATGGACATGGTCAGCTCGGGGTCGACAATCGCGACTGACGGATAGAGCATCGAACTGACCAGCCCGACTTTCAACTCGGGCGTGGCGAACACAGCGGTGTCGGACACTTCG
>Ga0180431_10003506_pt1 | contig 20166 bp, 18 predicted proteins | sample SS_ome_11_FD_132459 | JGI IMG/M metagenome (GOLD analysis project Ga0180431, IMG submission 132459) | Hypersaline lake sediment archaeal communities from the Salton Sea, California, USA - SS_1_MS_1 metaG | ecosystem: Environmental > Aquatic > Non-marine Saline and Alkaline > Hypersaline >... | reverse complement strand
GGAGCAAATATAGAGTCTCTTATTCCAGGTCTTGCATTGTAACCTTGTAGCCCGTTTGAGTTAGAAACTCTTACACCGGAAATACTTCCTGTGACAGAGACCCTGGTTATCTTTATTTCCTGGGGAAAAACAGAGTCAATTCCGTAGATAGGCTCTTCACCATAATCTATGGAATAGCTCAAACTTTGAGTTTCATTATAAACAACACCGTTTATATAAACTTTTAAATGTGATCCAGCTACAGTTCTTTGTGCCATATTAACCTATTAAATCCTCTTCTGTACCCCATACATAGAATTTTTCAGAAGTACTTTCGTTACCCCAATTACCTAGACCTTCGTCACTTGGATATAGTATATAAATTATTACAATAATACCTGTTGCAACAACCTCTTTTATAAGATCTTCTGCATAAAGCCTTCCAGCAACAGAGTCTGTTAGGTAAAAAGGATAATCATTACCATCTAAAGACACGTTTGGTGGATTTTTCTCAGCAACAAGAGCTATGTCAGTTCCTATCGGATGTCTATTTTTAAACTTATATGAAGGATCTATTCTAATAGTATTTGAAGAAGGTTTTGCAATATAAGGCACAGGGCCTTCTTGGTGAGATGTACCCAACCCTATAATTACACTACCTGCCTCGTCTGGAAACTCTGAAGCATCGTCTACAAATACAATATCATCACTATCGGTATCTAAAATTTCTGTTGTAGATGCTGATTCATTACTTATTGTATAACCAACTGTCTCATCATAAATATATGGGCCTTCCTGACCTTCTAAAGAAGGACCGCTTTCATATATATGAGCAGCGCCTTTTCTACTACGCCTTACAATTCTTGTAGTAGCTGGCATAAAAACCTCTAAGGTTCTAGGAGATGTCTGAAAAGCTGCAGCATATCTTTTATCTGATATCAAAGTTCTTAGTTTAGGATTAAAGAATAATACAGCCTCACCAGTACCTTGTGTTACTATCTCTTCTAAGCCGTTAGGGTTTTGTATTTCAAAATAAGAATTGTTAACAGTACTACTAATAACTTCTGTTATAATAAAGGTTCCTCTATTTAAAGTATCAAAAGCAGTTCCGTAAATATTTACATAATCTCCAGGTTTTACCTTACCTATAGAAGGGTTTGCACCGCCTGTCCACGTAAATCTTATACTACCATCAGGTTCTTGTGTGATAGTCCACTGTGTACTAAAATCACCAGAGGTAGGTCTTATTTCCTCAAATTTTAAAACATTTTGAGCCTTACCTCCTAAGACTCTTACACTAGAAGAAGGACCATCTGTAGAGGAAATTAGAGATACTTTAAAGTCATTACCCTGCTCTTTTACAAAAGCAGAACCTGTTTGACCCAATTCTCTAATTTTTTTAGTTATCGCATCTGCAACTTCCTGAGCTGTTGCACTACTTATATTTTGAAACTGGCTTGTAGAAAATATTATATCTAAAGGTTCACCACCATCAAAGGAAATGAGTAAGTTATCACCATCTTCTAGAAAGTAATTTTCTACTTCAGTAGCATCAGAAGTTGCTCTTGTAAAAACTTCTCCATACAAAACCCTTAAAAGCTGGTGTATAAGATCTCTAACCTGCTTTCTAGTCGTGACTTCAATACCTATCTCACGAAAAGCTTCATCTGATAAACCTACATTTGGAGGTCTAATAACACCCTTATCTCCAAGTCTTTGGTCTAAAAACATTTCTTGTGCAGAAACAACGTATAGCGAATCGTTTACAGCTTCTACGTTGTTAATTAGATGAGCAGGACCGCTTGCTACAGACTTTAGAATAGCATCTGTGTTAGCACCCCTAATAGCTTTATTAAGGTAAGCCCTAAGTCTTTTGTATTCATCTTCTCTAGTAGCCATTTTTACTCAATTTTTGAAACGATTACATCTGCTATTGTATCTAATACAAGTGCTTTTTCTCCAGAATTAACCCTAATTACGTCATTATTAGCATCATACTGAGGAGAGCTTATAGCTACAGATTGAACACCTACAATAGCGTTTACATTACTTACAATATTTGAAATAGGAATTGGTTGACCTACATCGTTAGAGTTGATCAGCGCTGTTACAGAGTTTCTTATCTCTTCAGATATTGTAGAGAAAGGAACACCTGTTTTAACTCTTACATCAATAGAAACCTGAATTCTTCTAACAAGAGGTGCTTTAATAAAGATCTCAGCTCCTGCGGCTCCAACACCTGGATAAGTAGTACTATCCCGTGGCTCTCCGTATACAATCCTATTAGCTTCTGCAATGAGGCCTGTGTTGTATTTGTAACTATCAATACCTTTGATAACATCACTTGAAAGGTTTAATTTTCCTAATGCAGAAATCGAAACACCGGCAAGCTCGTTAATTTTCGATGACTGATTAGCTGTATCAAAAAGTATATTTTTTGCGTTTAGATTTGCAGGGTTTGTTGCTATAATATCGATCTTCTTATATCCTACATAGGGATTTTCTTCTTCTACATAGAAATTGCTAAAGTTAGTATCTAGAAGTTGTTTAGTAGTACTCGAAGCATTTCCTGTTACAATAATTTCTGTTTCACTTAGCACATCGCTAACAGTGTATCTTCCGGCATTGTCTTCACCTAGAAAGTTACTGGAAATAACGGCAACATCACCGGGAATGATTCCATCATAAGATTTAAACTTCATAGCTTCTCTGTGAAATTCTAGTACATCAGAAATTGTAATACCGCTTTCGTTTACAGCGTCTACGTTGATGTAGCTAACAAAATTTCTTCTGCCTTCTTGTGTAACTTCGACATCAAAGTCACCAGCAACATCTACATTAGAGGCGTTTGTAGTTTCTCCAAAACCAACATTTGTAATAATTACATCATCACCAGATGCTACCGCAGAGAAATCAGCAGAAAAAGTAGTGTTTATAACACTAGTTTTTGTAATAGCAACATCTGAAGCACTTTCTCCGGTAGTTACAGGAATTTCTATACCAGTTTTACCAGGTACGGAAGGGTCTCCTCCTCCACCGTCTTTGTTATACCAGATATAATACTCAGTAGCATCTTCTGCACTATTTATAAGAGCATATTGTCCTGTTGACATGTCAACAGCTCTTGATTGAGTCATTCTTGTGATTTCTTGAAGTTTTTCTCCAGAATCTATAATATGAAACTCACCCTGATTGTCAGCAGAGAAGTCTGTACCTAAAGTTATGATATCTCCTGGTCTCATACTTTCTAAAGAAGGTTCGTTTCCAGAACCTGCCCATTTTAGCTTTGTAGTACTGCCGTCTTTTTCTACATCATAATCAGTAGAAGCATTTGCCCCTGTTGATATAAGTTGATCTGCTAGTGTAACTTCTTCATCTACAGAGTTAGGGTTATCAATATAGATAGAGTTTTTAAATCTTCTGATTACCCTATAAGTTCCTTGGTTTAGAATATTAAAATCACTAGCAATTATAACAGAGTCACCTTCTTGAACTTCTGTAGTTGCTGTTAAATCTCCTGTACTTGAAGTAGGCGCTGTTAACTGACTTCCACTAGCCGTTGCACCACCACCAGAAGCAGATAAAGCAACTGTCACGCCTGGTATGTCACTTTCTATGTTGGCTATAGCAGCATTTGATTGAGAGGATACGTTAGGTAAAAGTGAAATAGCAGCAGCAAGATTTGAAGCTGTATCGTCTAAAGTAGCTCCAACAGAGAATTCAACACCTTCAGTAACAGTGTTTGCTCCTACAGTAAAAGTACTGCCTACAACAGCTACATTATCGGTAATAGTAAAACTACCAGTTGCTAACTCATTAACAGCGTCTTGGTTTAAGATTCTTAAAGTTTTTCCGTCATCAGATTTACCAAGAACAATAAATGTTCCATTGTTTACTGAATTAAGTCTGTTTGAGAGTGTGATCAAATCACCTTTATTAATACCATCAAACCTCATGTCACCAGTGTCAACACTGATATCTGCTGTTCCAAGAACTGAATCGGTATTTATTGTTAAAGTACTTGCTGAAGAGTCTTTTACATCAATACTATTAACTAAAAAGAAAGGCTCTGTACCGTTTCCATCCCAAGATATACAGGTTAATTCACCTTGTTTTTCTACTCTAAAAGTTCTTCCACGGGTTCTTGTGTGGTATCTATTTCTACCAAATAGATCTTGAGTGAGTTGTCTATCAAAAAGTTCAATCTTTGAAAAGCCTACAGCAGGGGTGGCTTGGGTAACTCTTATAGAATTTGTCTCATCTATGCCGATATTCTTCTTTTGAATCTCACTAGCAGAAACTTTTACATACTGATCTGAGTGAAATCCGGTAGATGCTGAAGTAAGTATTGTAACTATAGATTTTTGATTTGACTGACTCCCAACAACAACGGCACTTCCGTCAATTGTTGCAATAGCAGCACTTGCTGTATCACCAGCTACTTGTACAGAACCTTCGCTTCCTGTTACATCACTAGAGAACTGTAGTGTAGAGTTTCTTCTTACTGATTTTATCTCACCTATTGTTGTAAAACCTGTAACAGCTAGAATGTTAAAAAACTCTGAAAGATGCAGAGATGTTGTAGGTACTATTCTTACCTGCTCACCATCGTTAAAAGTATATGCATCTACAGTGTTAGTAGAAAAACTAGGAAGAGTTAAACTGTTCTTAAAAGTAAACTGAGGGTTTCCTACAAGCGCATCAAGATCTGTTGAAAGGATATAGTTTTTACCGTCTTTTAGGAAAACTCTTTCATAAGAAAAATCAGAATCTTCTGCAGTAGATCTGTCGATAACACCAGCACCTGAACTTCCATTATCGTCTAATATAGTTGCTGTAAGATAATCTGAAACATCACTTGTCACATAGTCCACGATCTCTTGTGCGGTAGTTGAAGAGCTTTCATAAATAGAAAAAGTATTTGTTTCAACAGTAGCGATATCGGTCTCAGCTACAGCATCTCCGTTTGCTCTTCTAATAGTAAAACTATTGGCAGTAGAAGAATCAACTCTATAGGTTCCTGTGTTTTCCTGACTAAACTCTCCAGTAGTTCTTATTGTTACATAATCGCCTGAGTTAAGAGAAGCTAATCCTGGAGCTGTACCCGTCCCTGAATAAGTATATGTAACAAGGTCTACAGAAGGACTTAAAGGAGATATACTAACATTCCACTCTGTTGTTCCATCAATAGTTGTTACTCTTGCAGGTCCAGATTTTAGAAAAATATCAATATTTACTGTTTCACCAAAAGTCACAATATGTGTGATATCCTGATCTGAAGCAGTTGGGTATTTGTAGCCTACACCAAAGCTCTCACCTGATCTACCCCATTCTGTAGATCTATAAAGGATGGCATCTTCATCGGTAAGAGAAAGTGGATCTAGACCATTTTTTGCCTGCATTAAAGCTTTGTAGTTGTCAAATAAGAATTCATCTCCAAAAAATTCTGTAAACTCTGTCGTTGGACCACCTTCAGAATCATAGGCTCTAAAGTTATCAGGGTTATTTGGGTGGGTATTGTTTACAAGTGCTGTTCTAAATACAGGAATATCAAAAGTCTTTCCTGTAGCATCGTTATCTAATACAATAACCAAGAAGTCATTGTGACTGAAGTCATAACCACCAAGTACATGGTAACGATCTCCGACTCTACTTCTTTTATAAATAGGGCTATTTTCTACATTTATTGCTGTTCCAATAAACCTTTCAATCTCAATGCACTCTTCAGAGATAATGTCATTCTGACCGTTGTATGGTTGAGAAAAACATATATAACCTGAAGGATCTAATCCTAGAGCTGCAAGATCTTCACTTGAATCTATCGAAGTTATATTACTATTTGGTGGATCTGCAAAAGCATCTGTATTTATGGTTCCGTGAACAAAAAGAGGAAATTGTTTATCACTAAAAGAGGACTCATTAAAGGCTATTTGAGAATTTATACTATCAGAACTATCACTTTTTGTAAAATTTAATGACTTACCTGCTTCATTAGAATCGACCACGAAAAGAGAGCCATCTACAGACTCTGTTTTTGTTCTTATTACAAAAATCTCGTCTTCATCTATACTAAAAACAGCGTTTTTTACTTGTAGATTTATATCATCTGCGATAGTGTTTATATCATATACACCTGGATCTACTTTAATCTTTTGTGGTGCTATCTCTGTTCTTACTACTGTAAAACCTTCTTGAAACAACAAAGGGCCTTCAGCAACAGCAGAAGATTCTTCTGAGGCAGTGACTTTAATATCAAGAGTTGTTGCTGTAACAGCGTTTACTCTTGCTTCTAATCTATTTGCAGCAGAAAGTTCTTCTGACCAGACAATTACATAATCTCCAACCTGTACATTTCCAAATGCATTAGTAGAACTACTGGTATACCTAATAATTCCACCACCGGGTTTTGATACTTCTAAAAAAGTATCGGCAGCAAGACCTGTTTGAATCGATTCTACATTCTTATTGTCAACAACTATCCAAAGATATGCTGTATCGGTAAGAGTAAGTGATCCACCTAAAATATTTGAACTTCTGACTTCTGCTCTAGTAAACTCAGATCCTAATGTTAAAGAATCACCCTCGGTAAGAGGTTGATTAAGCTTTATCTGCGCTGTATTTCTAGATAATTCAAAGTCTGCTTCGTTACCAGTAGCAGAAAGACCTAGATCAGAAGAAAACATTCCTTTTATAACAAGTGTAGATAGTGGGTCAATACTTATCGCAGCTCTATTTACAGCACCTAAGTTACTGGTAAGTTTTATCTGCTCACCATTTGCTTCTGCTGTAACACCCGTGACTTTTGCGTTTATAACATTGATCCAAGAAGATAAGGTATTGTTTGCACTAACAGTAGGATGCTGTCCTTCTGCAATAAAATCCTCATCTTGAAATGTATAAGTTATAGCATTTGTTCCATCAACAGATACTGTCAAGGTTTCGCCATCTGTTATAGTGCTTGACCAATCGAATCTTTCCTTCGATATAACAAAAGCTGATCTACCATTTTTATTTAAAAGCTCTCTATTCTTATATAATAAAACAGTACTTACCTCGTTGGAAGTAAAACCAAAGCTAGGTGCTGAATCATTTCCAACACTAGGAGATGTGATTTGTAAAAATTCATTATCTTCAGCTTTTGCTTGTAATACAACTTTTGTTCCATTTTCTGCTGTAGTTGCTTCAAAGGTAAGATCTGGGTTATCATTTATACTTGCAACAACTTCATAAGCAGTTGCAGCACCTTCTGCTCTAAAAGCACCTGAAAGAAAGGTGTGCTCAGAAAGAATTCCACCAACTAATATGGAAAGTTTATCAAAAGAATTAATACTAAAAGGAGTGGAAAGAGAAGACTCTAAAAAAGCTTTTCTTACAGATGTTTGAGAACCGCCTGTTTCTAGTTGAAAATTTTGCTCTCCACCTATTGCAGAATCTATAATAGGTTCAATACCTACTCCTGAAGACTTTTCTTCATACCCCTCTCCATTATCAATATACAAAATTGTCTGCTCTGGATTTGTTGTATCTATTTCGTTAGAAGTTACTCTGGCATCTTCGTCCTGAGCCTGTGCTCCTAAAACAGCGTTTCTAACCGCTAGTGCAGTACCAAGGCCTCTTGAAAGTCTTGCTTTTTTAATTCTATCTCTATAGTTGTCGTCACTTTCTTCTTTTTCACCGTTTGATATAGGTATTTCATTTATAACAGAAGCACCTGGGAAAGGTTCTGTTGAAAACTCTCTAATAGAACCTCTTGGTGCGTTTGCAAAGTCACCTGGCTCCTGAGCTACAACCTGTACAAAGTCATTTCTGTTCTCACCATCTAAAAGAATTGCTGCAGAAGAAACATTATAGAGAATATCTGCAGTAGCACCTGCTCCAGGAGAAAGTACAACCGTATCAACTGGTATAGTTCTTGTACCGCCTTGCCCTAGAATTACTGACTCAGAAATATTGTGGAATTTTTTAGTTGGGGTGTCTAGTGTTATCTCCCAGAAAGAACCTACTTGAGTAACCGTATTATAAGAAATAGGCCCTTCAACATTTGGAGTACCTCTTCCTATATAAAGAGTTCCTGTAGCTGTAAACTCAGAAGCATCTGAAACCCTGATTACAGAAGATCCTATATTAGGAGATGGTGAGCCTGCATATATTTTTGTCTCTATTTTCTCAAAAGTAGTATCTAGTACACTCACTGTTCCGCTTGCAATCTGGGCTGGCTGTCTAGGTACACGCTCTTCGTCGCCTATTCTATTCAAAGCCTCGCCTACGGCTCTGTCTAAAGAAAAGTCTCTAAGTATTTGAAATATGTCTCCAGATGTCCTAGCAACGGATCTGGCTACAACGTCAAAAAATTGAGTAACAACAGAACCTGTATTTAGATCGTCAATACCTGTAAGACCTCGGTATTCCGTAAGCATCTCTGAAAGTATTTGTTCTCTAGATCTAGGTGTTGGTAAGCCTTCAGCCATATAAGTCCTCTTAGATATATAATATCATACACTTTAAAGATTTAGTCCGAACGAATAATTAAGGAAAGGTGTAAGTTATTGAAATTATACTGTAAAGTTTATAGGAAATATACCACGATTATTTGCCAGCCTAACACTTATTGTCAAAGAAAGGTCTGGAGGCAAAACATTCATCTCCATACTTTCTATACCATCAAAACGAGGATCTTCTAGTATCATATCTTCAAGATCTTTCATTATATTCTCTACAACAATATCGCTTACAATAGTACCGGGATTAATCCCTAATCCGTAGTTATTTTCATCTAATATTGCACCTTTAGTGGTTACAACCTTCATTTTTAAAGCTTGTACAAGATTTGTAATACCATTGGCAAGACCTGCTTCCCCAAAGGAATTCAAAACAACATCTCCATTTTCTGTCAGAAGCCAGTCAATCTTGGATAGTCCTGTAAGGGTATCGTCTTGTAAGAACGGGATATCATAAGCTCTTGGTTCTTCTGGGGTAACTTCGTTTGTAGGTATGTAGATTTGATTCTGACTATTTACTGTTCCAGGTAGAAAAGCTTTTATTTTTGCGCCTTCAGAGGCTTTGAGGTTTTCTAGGTCAGCAAGACCATCTACTGTTATAAGATAGTTATTATCGGAGATCTTTTCTATATTAGCTATTTTTCTAGTAAACATAGGTACTGTGTTACTTGATAGCTGAATTTTTTGGCCGATATAAAGATTTTTGTCAGTACCTATGTTAAACTGCCTACCATCACCGTTTGACAGAAAACTATAGAAAAAACCATCTTCATCAATATAAGGAGACCTTAAATTATTTATTGTAACTATTTCATTATAAAGATCTGCACTTCCTAAGTATCTAGAAGATATCTGCTCTATTGTTAAACCAAAAGGAACAGGAGCTAGAAACTTTGCTGTATAAGAAGAGTTAAAAGGTATATCAGAGTCGTCTGCTAAACCACCTACATATTCTAGTGGTGTCTGAGTTCTTGTGTCGTCAAACTCTCTAGTAGAAGAAAGAATGTTCATATCTAAAACAGCCGCTTCCATAGCTGTTAAAAGTTCAAACTCATCAATTGTCATAGGTATAGCACGTTCTCTGGGTGCTGGTCTTCCAAATATTTCAGAAAACTCTGCATCACCGGCTCCAAAAACATTTGATATATCAAGGATTAAATCTTGAATATCTTGAACAATGTCTCTAACCTCATCAACAGAAATTAGTGAGTTCACTTCAATCTCATCTTCTATTGCCTGTGTTTGTTTGGGTGTAAGCTCTAACTCATCTACAGCTATTGCACTAAAAAAATCAAAATTTTCTTCTGGATTTTCAAAAATCTCATTTACAGGAGATACTCTATTAGCATCTCTAGCCTGTATTCCATTTAGGCCAACTTCTACCTCTTGAGATGTTAAACCTTCGTTCCTGTCGTTCTCTTCTTTAATTACACTTAAAGTATTCTGTATTTTTGTCTGAGAAACCCTTGTTCTCTGAGCACCGCTAAATGTTAGAGAAAAAGCCTGGGATGCAGCTGCCAGGTCGTTAGATCTCTTTCTAGTAGCAGAACTTATGTCCCTACCTATCTGGTTTGGTAGATCAGATACAGCTAATGTTAAACCTGCAAAATCCTTAACAAGAAGTGTTACTTTTCTAAGTTGATCAAAAGGCTTTCTAAAGTCAGCTCTAACAGATTTTACTACATTTAAAGATGCGCTCATTAAACTTCTTGCATTGTCTAGTGTGTTTGATATTCTCTGAAAGAAGTTTGCATCTAAATCAAAGGTTTTACCACCAACATCTACAAGAGAACCCTGGTTAAGCCTAACTCTTTTCCATGCCTTAAACTGCATGTTAAAAAGTGTTTCACCAGGACTTCTTTGGCTTTTTGAAGCAGTATATGCAATAGGGGTTACGACAAAAGATTCGTTTGTTTTGGGGCAATCAAAAACAAGTCTCCAGTTTTTATTAGCAGGATTTGTTTTCGCCATTGCATACTGCTCTAAAAACTGCTGTACAAGTTGTGCTTGAAAATAACCAGTATTTCTTCCAGCGTTTTCTTTTGTAAAATCTAAAGCAATAGGTTTCGGCTTACCTCCGCTTATAAGTGCTTGGCCAGCTCTAGCAACACTCCCTAAGGACTCAACTACACCACCAAAAAGAGCGATTCCTGTTCCAGAATTTTCATCAGCAATACGATCCCTACTAGGCCATATACCATATGTACCAGATGCCGTTATCATTTTAAACTTAACACCATTATGCTCTTCTACAACACCTCTCATAGTAGCTGATGTATTTATAGCAAATTGATCTGTTATACTTAGCTGCTGAGGTGTAATAGGAAGCGTAACCTCCCAAATACCTACTCCTCCACCATAAGTATACTGTACACCGCCTGTGTCTGATTTATACTTAACAACTTGATTATTCTGAGAAACCCCACCTATTCCTCCTGGTAAACCAGACAAACTACCCGAAACAGGCCTGTTTGTCCTGGAATCAACTACTAGAAGTCTATATGGAAATATACCATCAGCCCTTTGGGGGTCTATATCTACAGGACTAAAAAAAACACTAGGATTTCTATTAGTAACATTCCAAGCTAAATCACCACTAATATGATCTTTAAAACCAGATGCGCTTATAGAGGTTTTTGGGTTTACAACCAGCTTTCCACCGACTTGTGTTAAAATATCTTTTAAAGCCATGATTTTCCGTATTAATCTATAGTTTATACCCTATTTTAAAGGTTCTGTTGGAACTGAAAATAGTGTTTCATGAAAAATCAATAGGTTACAGTACCATGTTTGACAGAGTATTTATAAGCGTTTTTATATCTCTCCATTTTTTTATTATGATATTATTCTTTATAGACATGCAAAAAAGAGTTCATGTCTTTAGAAAATATAGAAGACCTAACTTAAGAATTGTAAAATGAAAAAAATATTAATCATATACTGCTTATTTGCTTTAAGCTCCTGCTCATTTGCCCTGGTAAACAGAATGTCAGAAAAAAAAGGTGTAGATCCTACTTTTCATCTGTATATAGAAAAGTACAAACAGATTATAAAATACGAAAAATACAAGTATAGATTTGAAAATATGTCAATGAATTTTGGAGATCTTGAAAGTAAGGATGATAAAAAAGTTATCGGTAGGTGTAAAAATCTACTAAGTGGAGAAGCAGAGATCCTTATAGACAGAACCTGGTGGTTCTCAAACTCAACAGCATTAGATAGGGAATTTACCATATACCATGAACTAGAACATTGTATAAGGTACAGACCTCACACTGATTTGACCGAAAAAGTCGATGATTTTAGTAGCTTCTTTGAAAGGATTGGATACTACCTTGGATTGATAAGAAGAAATGAGATGCTAATTGACGGTTGTCCTTATAGTATTATGCACTCAACTACTTTTGACTACTATTGTCAACAAAAAAATTACGATCATTATATAAAAGAAATAAAAGAATGGCGCTAAATAAACTTATACAACCTTGCCGTGTTGATTGTGCTGTATTTCTTAGGAACTGTAAAACTAAGTTCTATCCTATAACCTTCTATACCCTTAATAGAACCTGACAGCTCTTCTTGTTCATTTGCTACAAGATACACCCTATCTCCTACGCTAAATTTTTCAGGCTCTTTTACATTTACAAATTTTGTACCTGTCCCTGGAGCATTAAGTTTTGTTGCCGAAATAGCAAGATCTAAGGCTTCTTTGGATAGTTCAGCATTTTCCTTTATCTGCTCCTGAACCTCTATAACTCTGTCTATGTTAATTTTTCTAGAAAGAGTTCCTCCTATGGTATTTAGTCTAAGGTTTATAAAAAGAAATCTGTCACCATATAAACCTTCTGTATTAAGAACCGATCCATCGTTAATATCCTGGTTAACAGAACCTAAATAGTCATTTCCTGTTATATCAGCAAGTCTAGAAGATATAAAAGAGGATCTTGGACCCACTTCATCCTTGAGAATTTGTAGTGTTGTTGGGGCAAGTTTTGACTGCTGAAAATACCCCTCTGTTAGAGCGCCAAAAGCAGCACAGCCAGAACCATTACTACCACTAGGCAAAGAGGTGCTTGTATCAAAGTCTTGTACAGACTGCCATGAATCTATAATCGCAATTGTGTCGTCTATATCAGAAACTGCTGATGAGTTGCCTGAATCTCTTGTAGAATCAGGATCATCTGTAGGAATTATTGACTTCTGATTATTAAGAATATCTTCCCACTCTTGAACAAGTGATTTTAGCTGTCCTATTAAAGCCTGTACGTTTGAATTTGAAGAATATACATCTGGACCAGTAGACCATGTACCGCCATTTGTAATACAAAGCGGTTGTGTAGTACCTGATCCAGGAGGTGTCTCTCCAGTACAACTACCGACCCCTAGATTACACTCTAGCCCAGTTGCTCTTTCAGATATAGCTTCTGATTCAATTGAAGATATTGTAGAATTTATGTCTGCAATAATATCAGGTTCTGTACGGTTTCCTGTAGATACAAACTGTTCAAAATTTGTCTTACCTATACCGTGTGTTCTAGAAAAAGGTATGAAGTTAGTCCATAGACCGTCTGGTAAGGATGCCAAAGGAGAGTTTGGGTCATTTGGAAAAAAAGAGTTGTTTAGAATTCTTCTAGCAGAATCTTCCATAATCTGCTCTGTTAATTCAGACCTCTGATTTCCGTCAAACAAAACAGCTTCATCCTGATATGGCTTTATAAGACCTGTCTGTTCATCTACAAGTTTTTTATTAGGAGAGTCCTGGTTTTCAAGATCTTGTTTATCGATCTGAGCTTCTAATATAGCAGCATCTGCAGACTTTATCTCGTCTTCTATAGAAACAGCTTTCTTAGAAAGTTCTATTCTGTCTTGTTTGTTAAAAAGAGCCACGAATTCTCCTGCTTACTTTAAAGATTACAGTCGGTTACAGGCTAAATTAAATTACTATTAATTTTTAAAACATTAAAAACCATTGTTTCAAGATCCTCTAAACTACCGTTATTAGGAAGTTCTACACATTTATCTGAGAACTTAAATACAGAAGTCTCTGATTCATGAGAATCTTCTGTGACAAGTGCTTCGGCCTCATCTCTTTTGATGTAAATAGGTAGGAAGCCGCTTTTCCATTCTTTATGACTGTTGAAGTACTCAAACTCATTTGGAAACCTCATATCGGAAATAATAGTCACACCAGTCAAATTAAGGTTTACATTTTCACAATGAATATCCTCATTTCCCGTAGCTCTCAAAACCTGGGTGCCAATGATTTGAGCTACCCTTCGAGGGCTTTCAAGTTCCATCCCTGTAATATCTAAATAACTATTTAAAAGATCTTGTGTAACATCTACGTTAAAAGAATGTAAAACATCGTTGATTTTTCCCATTGTCAAAATCTTTGGACCATCTTCAAAGTTAACCTCTTTTAAATCTTGTCTGTCAAAGTTTTCTCTGGGAATGTTAAAAACCTCTGCAGACACCTCTTTTAGCTTGTTAGCAAGAGCTGCTTCTTCAACAGAAATATTTGGATTTCTTTCTGCAATAACTCTTTTAATCATTTCCGTGACAGTAGATTTCCCCGATGTTTTAACACCAGCCAAACCAATTACATAACTCATTTTAGTCTCCTTAAAACTTTTTTCCGTTTTCTTTTAATCTTTCAGATAATTTATGATCTTCTCTATTTGCATTGAATTCAATTTTTTCAGACACAGCACCTGACAAGTCCAGGCTATGAGCGCCTGCCAGGTCAAAGATTCTAATAAGTGCGTCTGCAAGCTCCACTTCAAACATCTTCCTGTGGGGTAATTTGTCGTCCATCATGTTTTTACGATAACCCTCCATAGCCTCTGAGATCTCACTATGTATAAGACACAAAAGCTCTCCTACATTTCTCTCTTTACGCTGCCCTGTCTGTAGGTCGGTCCACCAACCAGCTTCTACATTAATATCGTGAATAGATTCAGAAAGAGTATTTAAGCTCTTAATAGCAGAATCTAGATCTTCTTTTTGTCCGGTCATTTTTTCTCCTTTTTAATTTCTGGAATATTGTCACCGTGAATTTTTTGACCATCTATAGTAAAAATACCGTGTTTTCCAATCCACTTCCTTGGATCAGCCTGATCGTCTATGTAGTAGTTTGGCTTACCTGTAATTACATGTACGAACTCTTCTAACCCAAGGGCTTTTACAACTGCTTCGCACCAGTCCGATCCACCCCCTGACCAAACAACGATTGCATGGCCTCTTCTTGCAAATTTCCTCAGTAGATCAATATTATGCTCATTTGGTAGAAGTCTTTCGTTATGCCCTCTACAACTAACAGTTATAAGCCTATCGTCGTTCAAGTTCATATCTTCAGGTAAATCCCACATCACAAGGGTGTCGTCGCAATCAAAAAAAGCAGTAGGACCTGAGGGTACTTTGTACGGAGAGGTTTGATAATGTTCGTGAGTTGCTGTATAAAATTCTTTGTCTAGTCGCATTTTAAATCTCCTTACCTAGCGTGTACTCATGAACACCTTGTAGATCATGGTTTTTTCTAAGACCTTCTACCAAGTACCCTCTTTTTAGTTTTAAAAATAAGCTAGGTAAATTATCTGTATAGATATCACACATTACCTTTTTAAAACCCTGTTGTTTGAAAATTTTCTCAAACTCTTCATTTATCCTATATGCAAGCCCTTTTTTTCTATGGGCTTTGTGTACTATTGTCCAATAGGTCATAACCAGGTGGTCTGTCATTTTCTTATAAAAAGAAACAGCTACTATTTCATCGTTTTCTTTGATTACACCTACTTTAGCGTTATCTTTAGCAATTTCATCATAAAGCTCTTTTACCGTTTTAACCTTCAGATGCTCTGGTGCATCGTAGTGCTGGTTTATAAGCGTTAAAATCTGCAAAGCCTCAAATGAACTTACTTTACTAATCTCAAAAACCATCAAACAGCCCTTATGTCAACTTCTTTCTTTTCTAGTAACGATTCATTAACATACATCTCAAACAAGCTTTTGTTAAGCCTGTGTCTGTAAGTTATCCCAATAGGTTCCAGAATTCTTTCATACTTTCTAACAATATCCAAAGCTTCTTCTTCTGTTAATTTGTGAATAGTTTCTTCGTCAACTTCAATTTCAACAAAATGCGTCATAACACCTTTGTTATCTCTAACGGTGTAAAAAACAAGTGTAGCATCTTTAAAATTATATATATGACACATTTTCCATATTTCAAAGTTAAATTCATAACCTAACATTTTAGTGAACGCCTCAATTGTATTAAAATTGTTCTTATCAACCCTTAGATTAACCTCTTTTCTAACCACGTTATGTGAGGAGCCCTCTGGCTTTGCTTTCATTGTAAGCTCAGCTCTGCCTGTCTTGTCATTTTCTGCCTTTCTATATCTCAAGAAAGAGCCGTCTGTTTTTGTATAATACCAGTCAGGCCCTTGTACATAAAGGAAATCATACGGTTGGTCAATCTTTTCTACAATTTGCTTAAACTCAAAAAGCTTGTCCCCCTCAATCTTATACTTTGTTTCAAACTCTGTGTGTTTTTTCATCTTTTCCATTTCTAATACCTATTCTCTCTCTCAAAATACTCTACATCCTTGTCCATACCAAGCTTCCTTTCTTTTTTCTTACACTTTTCTTCTTTTTTATCATCTTTATTATAACAAACGGTTGAACCAGCACAGCCATAAAGAAAAAAAAATAAAAAACAAACTAACTTCATAAAAACCTACCTATATTTTTTAAATGCATCTGCCCTAGTTCTCGGCCTCATCTTACTTGCATCAATTCTTTGGACTTCTCTTTTTTTATACCTGTTATACATCTTGTGTATACAAGGTATATCTTTGTGAATTTTAGTCATATATAAAATTCTGAATATAAAACCAAAAGGGTACTCTATGTTCTTTAAAAACCTATCGAAGTGATAGTCCCTAAGTTTCATCCAGTTTTTATTGTTTATAACACATCTTCCTTTAGCCTTTTTTTCTATGTACTTCCTGAAATCCTCCCAATCCTCTAGATAATCAGAAATTTTCATGAGAATTAAAATCCAAAGGTAAAGAAATCTTCGTCGTCATAATCACCCTCTTCATTACTGTCACAAAGTTTCTCAAACTCCTTTAAAGTCTCTTCAGAGACAACAATCTTTCGTTCTGTATCTTCTTTAAGGAATTCTTTTTCCTCAGACAAAACTCTATCTACATTTCTAAGATCACAAGATGTAGAATGTGCTTCAGTGGGAACTCTTCCGTAAACAACTTCCGTTCCACATGTACATCTAATTTCTCTACTTGGTTTAATCATCTTTATCTCATTTTCATAAAAAAACATCTCAGGTGGTATAAGTTCCTGATTATTCCATTTAACCCTACATTTATACCTACTACCTTCTTTAATTACAGAAACAATGATACCGAAGTGATCGTTTACCCGAACCATGTCTCCATACTTAAACTTAGGCAATTTAAAGCTCCAGTTTCTCTTCTAATTCCGATAATTTATAAGGAACCTTGAAGTAATATCCTTGTTTTATGTAAACAAAAACACCCCTGCTATCTTTATATAAGCACGATACGTCATTTTTGTAAAGAAAAAGTGGCTCAAGAACCTCTTCTTTTGTTTTTCTATCCAATTTAAACCTGGCTATTTCTACCTTCTCATTCTCCATCTTTAATCTCTCTTAGTTCAGACATTATATTATAATACCTTTCCATACAACCTTTTGAAAACTCTGAAATCTCTTCTCGCTTACATTTAAGCAACTCGTTCTCATAACCCATTATAATTGTTGCTATTTCCATTTTTAGCTTTAAATTTTCTTCAAGATAATTTGACATTGTTTTTCCTCAGACTAATAGAAGACTTTGATATAGGTGTTATGTTGACTTCTTGTAAAGCATGATCTCTTCTCAAAAGATCTCCAATTACAATTTTCTCTTTATTTTTTAGCATCTGATCAAACTCTTTAATAATTTCAATATATTGACCATCGTTGTACATTTTATCCCACTTTAACCATCTCTCATCAATACTATTCATTACTACTCCAAGTGCCAGTCTTTGTTCACTTCTACATTATTACTTTCTTTTTCCAGTTCCTTAGCCTTTTCCTGATGGTACTTAGCAGATTCTTCGGCTTTTACCTGTTCTCTTTCTAGTTTTTTATCCTCTTCTTCTGTATCTCTTACAATCTGTTTTCCACTATTTAACAGGTATCTGTTGTAAAACTCAAGTCCAGCTACGATAACAAAGGGGATAATAAGCAGGTAGAAAAGCCATTTTTTATTCTCTTTAAGCTCAAGAAATTTTTCGTACATAATATCTCCAAAAAAAAGACCCTGATAAACAGGGCCGAGTAAGAAAAACGGGTTTTTACCCGGCTATACTTTATAGTATCATAGAAGTTGCAAAATAATAAAAAATAATTTATTATATGAACACATTATTGCTGAAAGGACCTACAGAAACAGATATTACGGGAAATCCAAGGTTTCCAGTGCCGATATAAATTGTACTTTTCAGAACAGCATTTGCGGTAGCATCTCCAAGCCTGATTGCAGGTGCTTTTACATCTACACTGGCTTTAGCCTCAATTTGCATGTTGCTGGATTTCATACTTGAAAGACCACTTGTCTCGGAAGACAGACTAGCACCAGATATGACAATTTGACTTTCAGACTTAAGTGTAAGAAGTGACTTGGCAGAATACAAAGCCTTTCCTTCGGCTATATAATTAATATCAACCATCGCATTGCCGTTTATATTCACATCAGCATTTAGTTCTATATTCTTTTTGGCATTAAAAGCTACATTATTACCTGCATTACCTAAAATATCTTTTTTAGGTTTGTCTAGCTTCATGTTAGTAGCTTCATCTCCTTCAAGAGCTGTATCCATTTGTATGGAACCTTCTTTGTCCATTTTTACAAAAGTACCGCCTGAAGTTTCATCTTGAGGAACGCCTTTATCATCTGTTTTGGATTTAAAAGTTACAGTAAGCTCTCCATCTTTGTTGATCTGCCATCTCATTCCGTTATATTCACCTTCAAGATGGATGCCGTTTTCTTTGCTAAGATTTGTTGTTCTTCCGGGATGAGGTACACCCCCAACAATAACACCTTTGTCTGTAGCTCCGTCTAAACAAAGTAGTAAAACCATGCTTCCAAACTGATCTTTAAAGGTAGTCGAAATAGGTGTTTTCCCTTTATCCTTTGCTTCGTTTATTTTGACAGGTCTAAGTTTATATTCAAAAAAATCCGCTCTACCGCCAAAAATATCTGGCCAGGTGCAGTGTTTGTATAGAACAGGCTCCACTGTGTGAGTTTCTTTTTGCTCTACAACAAGTACATCGTATTCGGGAAATTTTTTACTTAAATTTGCCTCATCATCTTTTTCATAAACTTTTACAACAATTCCATTTTTTAATTTTGCATTTCCAAAAACATTAGAATTGTACTCGCTGGATATATCTGCCATTTCATATAGGCTTGAGTTAAACGAATCCTGGTTATCATCATAAAACTCAACATCTTCAGGTCCATATCCAAATATATCGTCAAAATCTGACATTACAATCTCCAGTATTGTTATTTTTTATTTTTATCACCACGTTTTATAAAAGGTAAAGTAAAACTTCCAGATCTTCCCGATGAGCTACCCGAAACATCTTCTCCATTTACTCTTCCTGGTATATCTTGCGAATCAGAGTAACCTGGTAGTATCTGGTCGCCTCTGTTAAAATCATCAGCCCTATCATTTTCAGTATCTACAAAATCCATTTCGGGATACACAGGGCCGTTACTATTACTTCTCTTGTCAACGCCATGAGTAAGCTCAAAATTAGTTCTAAAAAACTTTTTACCGTCTGGAGTTATGTTACAAGTATGAACAATAGATTCTATATGAAAAACTGTATTTCCTAACTCAAGATTATCACCTATACAAATATCTTCTTCTATTCCTATACAAGAAATCTTTCCATTAGCCCTGAAATGACCTCCATAAACCCAATCGAAACATAGACTGGCCCAATAGGGTGCGTGTGAGGTTGAACCTTTATCTAGCGGCCAGTCAAAATTAGAAACTTTTGTATAAGGTCTTAAACCATGTCTTTCTATATCTTTTTCATCTTTTTTTATAGTACCGGCAGTTGCGTTTTGAAAGGCTAGATTTGCACCGTCTATACCAGGAGAACCTGTTGTACCTATTATATGTACAAAGTTAAACCTAAGAGATTCATTTTTAGATATATTTATACTTTGTATTAAATCTGTTGAAACCTTCCATCTTGGTAAAGATAAAAATTTTGTACCATCAACCTTGCCATGTTCTGTATTAAAGGGTTTTTGTCTTATAATCGCTTTAGGTAAAACCGCATTTCTATCCCTATCAACCCTATAGCAGAAATACATTTCATTAACAAGTTCATTTGAATATCTTTTCAAAAGATCTACAAGAGTCACATTTGTAAGAGGAGAGGTTTGTATAGGTATTCTACCTTGTAACTTTTTGTTTAAAAGTTGTACACTATTATCTTCTGAATAAATAGGATTTAAAGAGTTATCTATATTATTACCCCACACACCTATCATTATTCTATAAATATCAATAGCTCTTTGGCCTGTTAGACCCATTAAATTAAAAATAGCAGTAGGTATTTTATGAGGAGGCCTGTTTACACTCT
>Ga0180431_10003505_pt1 | contig 20170 bp, 16 predicted proteins | sample SS_ome_11_FD_132459 | JGI IMG/M metagenome (GOLD analysis project Ga0180431, IMG submission 132459) | Hypersaline lake sediment archaeal communities from the Salton Sea, California, USA - SS_1_MS_1 metaG | ecosystem: Environmental > Aquatic > Non-marine Saline and Alkaline > Hypersaline >... | reverse complement strand
CTCTGTGTCCCGTATGGTGTGCTAACGTGGCTTCTGTTGACTGCAAGCGCATTTCGAAATCCTTTTTTGGGGGAGTAATTGTAGAAGCCAGATATTGGCCCTCACGTGGCGATGGGCTCGTTCACAAGAGCAAATAGCCAAGTAGCAGATGCGTAATAAGCTAGTCAACAAGTCGGGGATTGGCAAACGCGCCCGCGTCGTTTTATGTCGTTGGGTGATGGGCACAGCTCCAGCAGCTCTATTGAGTTTGGGCCATGAATCGTGTTAACGTGGCAGAAGCGTCGCCGGTAGCATGGCTTCTTGAGTAGGAAGGAGGATGTGTTGAGCAAGCGAGTATTCTTTGTCGCAGTTGGTCTGCTGTTTCTGTATGTCGCGGTTGCGCAATCGGACCTTCCAGAAAAGGGGTGGGGCATCGGGGTACAAGTGAACTACCCATTTACCGGGTTTAGCATTCGCTACTTTACTGCCGAGGGAATTGGATTTGAGGTCAACATCTTCCCGAACCCAACGACACGTTACGTAGAAGCTGAGGAGGAATCTTACGAGGTACGGTGTCTCGAGCTGACGCTGTCAGGGAAGCTACTCTACCCAGTCCGACAAGACGAAAACGTCAACTACTATTTCTCTGGCGGAGGTGCCATGACTTTTGCCTTTGAGGAAGAAGGTCCAGTCGTTGAAGGTAAGGATCGGCCCGCGATTCGTTCTGAGCTAGCAGGGGCTCTTCTCTCTGGGATGGGCGTAATCGAGGTTGAGAGGATCTGGCTGGACCGTCTTGTGGGTACGTTCGAGTACGGACTGACTTGGGACATCTTTGACCCGCTCAACTTCTCGTTCTTCGCCGGAGGAATAGGGGCACACTTCTACATCTAGAGAGTCGATTGCATCACTGATTCGGCTATGCTGTCACTAGATGTCTGGGATCTGGTGACCCGAGTGCATGGATCTCACTCTTGCAACCAGTGCGGTGTTCAGCGACCCCGTTATCCTGGAGTATCATGGGATCCACATCACACAATACGGCAGAAAGGAATTCTGCCAAGGAGGGAAGGATGAGAAAGCTGAGAGTTGTTCTTGCAGGGGTAGTTGTCATCTGCTGTTTCGCCGTTACTTCGAGCCTGATGGCAGATTCGACACCGTTCGTTGTCAACCCACACCGATTTGATCCCTACAAGCAGTATAAATTCCGGGTCAAATGGGATGGGAGATACATCGCGGGCATCAGCGAAGTAAGCGGGCTGAGGAGGCGGACAGAGGTTATTACCCACCGGGAAGGCGGAGATGCCAGCATTGTTAGAAGATCTCCAGGCCTTACAACGTATGATCCGATCGTGCTCAAGAGGGGACGAACTCACGACAGGGCGTTTGAGGAATGGGCGAATAAGGTATGGAATTTCGGAGCGGGAATGGGCAGTGAAGTGTCTCTTGAGGATTTTCGCAAAGACATCATCATTGAGCTGTACAATGAAGCGGGGCAGCTTGTAATGGCGTACAAGGTCTACCGGTGCTGGCCCTCGGAATATGTGGCTTTAAGCTCGTTCAATGCCAACTACACTTTGGTAGCCATAGAGTCGCTCACCTTGCACCACGAAGGTTGGGAAAGGGACTACTCGATTACGGAACCCGCAGAACCTAGCTACAGTGAGCCGTGAGGAGCATGCTTTTCAGCTTGTTAGTTTATTGGATCCTGGGGGACTGATTGTAGAGTTGGTGTGACCGCATGCTCTTGGTGACAGAAGCTGTGGGAGGCACTGTCTGACGTGTACCCAGAGCCTGGCTTTGCTCTGATCATTTCTAGAACCAGTGCCGTATTGCATCTGGACTTGACGCTTCAGGACGAGCAGCCGGCAAACGGAGCATCACGGTAGAGGATCATCCGGAAGAGCCGGTTCGGCTGATCATTGATTGGGGTAACCTCTAGAACAACTGCGCTGTCTTGGATAGTGCAGTTGAGAACAGTGAAGTAGCCCTCCGATATCGGCGCGTCGTAGTGAGTGCTGAGGCCTTCCTCTGCGAGCATGCAACGAGCCGCAAGATCCATCTCGGCCAACTCAGGTGTGTCGTATTCAAAGACGATCGTGCCAACAGGGTGGCTCTCTTCTTCGCGGTATCCAACCCCGAGCGCGCGGTAGGGAACAAGGAGTTGCTTCTTTTCCACCATCGCGCGTAACTCAGCGATGGCTTCCTCGGTCGGAGCCGTCCCGATGAGATCCAGAATTGGATTAGACGTGAAGCGGAGACACTCACCCAGGCCACGCATTATGATCGCCGAAGCTGGGTTGTCGAGGTGTTTCGCCGCGGTAGTAGTAAAAGGATCCTCCGCCAGGGCTGCGAATTCCCCTGTTCTCACAGCAAGGAGTATCTCGACAGGTGCTGGGTAGCTGGAGAGGATCATCATCTTTTCTTCTTCCAAGTACGCTGTCGTTAGGATCGACAGCTGCGTTGTACGAATCCAGTCTGCGCCCGGGTCGAGTTCGTGACTGTAGATGAGAGCACCACGGGATTCGGTCTGAATGAACCCTCGTTCGGCGAAGCGGGCTGCCACTGTGGAGAAGTCGAAGTCGTTCCGAAGCTTGAGGATGTAGATCGGAGGGAGTTCAGAGCTGACGACATTCGCCTCCCACTCAAGGTCGGCCGTATCCCATCCCCAAGTCTCTGCGTGAGTGCGACTGTACGGCAACGCGTAGGATGATGCAGCTGCGTGATCCTGCGACACCCTTCGCATCAGCTCCAAACGAAACGCCTCGGGGCCCTCACTGGTGAGGAATCCCAGGCCGAGGCAACTCTTTATTTGGAACCAATCGGTGAACGAAATCATCACGTCCGGTAGCGCTTGGGGGACCAGCTCAAGCACATCCGCAAGAGGGGAGGCTATCACAACAGACGCGGAGGGGAGTGCGACCGACAGAGCAAAAAGAGCGACAACCAGCGTCAAGCGCATAGCGGAATCAGTCTACCTCATTGCCTGAAGAAAGTGAACTGCTAGAGGGTCTATAGAGAACGAAGCTCATTGGAGCCTGGGGATTCGAACGTAACCAAGGGGAATCCTCAAGAAAAGCAGATCTGTGCTCACAGCAATCCGGTTGAGTGTGCCGTCCCGTCAGGCCTATCAGGAAACCACCTAGAGAATTCATACGCCTGGAGGGACTTGAACCCCCAACCCCCGGTTCCGAAGACCGGTGCTCTATCCAGTTGAGCTACAGGCGCAAATGTGTCGGGTCTATGCGCAGCTGGGAGGAGCGACGGGACTCGAACCCGCAACCCCTAGGACCACAACCTAGTGCGCTAACCTATTGCGCCACGCTCCCCATGGTCGTACGCCCGGGAGGATTCGAACCTCCGGCCGACGGCTTAGAAGGCCGTTGCTCTGTCCACTGAGCTACGGGCGCGTTCCGTGGAGCGGAAGACGGGGATCGAACCCGCATATCTGGCTTGGAAGGCCAGGGCTCTACCATTGAGCTACTTCCGCACCGTCTTTAAGTCGGAGAGGCCGGATTCGAACCGGCGACCTCAGCGTCCCGAACGCTGCGCGCTGACCAAGCTGCGCTACTCTCCGAGCGGCTTCCTATTCTCCGATGGTCACGTACCGTTGCCTCCCACCCCGCAGGATGGTAAGCATCGGGTTGGCCTCATCGTCCATTTCCGCAACAAGCGCGTTCCAATCATCGACCGAGCCGATTGGCTGTAGGTCGATCTCCAGAATCACATCGTTCTGCTGCAACCCGGCCCAATGCGCCTTGCTCCCTGAGACAACTTCCATTATGACAACTCCCCGTGGCGATTGCAATCCCAAACGTTGAGCGAGGCTTGCGGTGACCGGCCCCACAATGAGGCCGAGTTTCTCCGTGGCTTCAGTCTCAGTGACACCCGGAGTTTCATCCCCGTAGAGTTCCTCTTCGCTCGGCCGTTCACTCAGGGTCACGGGAACGACAACGGCTTCTCCGTCACGGATGATTTCCAACTCCACGAGCGAACCGACCGGCTTGAACGCAACCACCTGAGCAAGCTTTTCGTAGTTGATAATCTCTCCGTCAATCTTCGTAATGACGTCGCCGGGCTTAATTCCGGCTTCCTCTGCTGGAGATCCGGGAGAGACTTCCGATACCACAACACCCTCGCCAGCCTGTACGCCGAACTTGTCTGCCATCGCCGGGGTGATGTCCTGATACCATACTCCGAGATAGGCTCGGGTTACCTTGCCTGCTGCTACCAGCTGGCCGAGAACCTCCTTTACCGGGTTGATGGAGATGGCGAAGTTGATCCCCTCGATGGCGACACCACTAGAAGATTGCCGTGCGATCATCGTGTTGATCCCGACGACTTTGCCGAAGGCATTCACCAGGGGTCCACCGCTATTTCCTGGATTGATCGCGGCGTCGGTCTGGATCAGATTATCGTATTGTCCAACCCCGTTCGGCTTCGAGATATCGCGATTGATTGCACTAATGATTCCCATGGTGACGGTATAGGAAAGTCCGAGGGGATTCCCGATTGCGATTGCCCAATCGCCGATCTGTGCGGCGTCGGAGTCGCCGAGTTCGGCCACGGCCAAGGTCTCCGTGTCTCCCTGGAGACGGAGGACCGCAACGTCGAGCTGCTCGTCGCTTCCTATGGTCTCTGCGTCATACATCCGGCTGTCAATGCTCGTTACCCGAATCGTCGTTGCTTGATCGACGACATGAGCGTTGGTGAGAACGAGCTTCTCCCCGGCGTATTCAACCACCAACCCCGATCCGACGGAGCGGCTCTCCTGTTGTTGTGGGACGTCAAATGGCTCGCCAAAGAACCGGCGGAAAAAGGGGTCGTTGAAGAAATCCCCAAAAGGGTTCGAGATGTCGACCATTCCGGTCACGTCTACCCGTACCACGGCTGGACCGACCTTCGCGATCGCTTCCTTGATCGCTTGTTGACCGGAGTCAGTGATTGCCTGATCGACATCCTCCTGGGCAAGGACCGGGGAAGTTGCTACCGTCAAACGTCCGGGTATGGTTGACCAAGTGATGCTTAATCCCAGGCCCAGAGCAACTGTAATCGCCAAACCAATGATCCATGTCTTGCGCATGAGGTGCCTCCTAACTCGTAGTTTGTTCGTGTTATCGTGTCGCTGCACGCTTAACTATCCGTATGGGAACTGCGTTTGTTTCCCTGTATTATTCTAGATGTGGGATGTGAGGAAATCGTGAAGAGCGAAGGGCAGAACTGTGAATTCGGGTGCGACAGCCTCATGCCTGCAAAGGCAATCGCCCTACTCTCCGGTGGGCTGGACAGCACGCTCGCCGCTGTTCTTGTGCGACGTGCGGGGATCGACGTCATTGGCCTTCACGTGCAAACCCTGTTCGGTACGGACGAGGATCGATGTCGGTACGTCGCGCGGACGGCCGAACGGATTGGAATCTCACTTCGCTCACTCGATCTCTCTGAGGAACAGATGAAGCGGGTGTGTTATCCCAGGCACGGCTACGGCTCTGGAATGAATCCATGTATCGACTGTCGTATCCTAATGCTCAATGCGGCAAAGCGAGTGATGGAGGAGGAACGGGCGCAGTTTGTCGTCACCGGCGAGGTATTGGGCCAGCGGCCGATGTCTCAGCATCGGCGCTCATTGGAGCTTGTAGCTGAAGAGAGCGGACTCGGTGATCGGCTGCTTCGTCCCCTCTCAGCAAATCGCCTTTCCGACACTCTTCCCGTAAAAAAGGGATGGATTCGCCGCGATCGTCTACAGGACCTGTGCGGGCGGAGCCGCCACGAGCAGATCGCACTGGCTGCCCGCCTTGGCATCACCGAGTATCCCCAGCCGGCAGGCGGATGCCTGCTGCTGGAAAAAGCCTTCGCCGCTCGTCTGAACGATGCCTTCCGCTACATCGGGAAGGGGGCGATGACTCAGGCGGATTTTCGCCTGCTCCGCTACGGTCGGCAGTTTCGCCTGTCGGATTGCGCGAAGGTGATCGTCGGGCGGAATGAACAGGAGAACGGTATTCTCTCCGGATTTGCCACCGGCCGGATCGTGATAGAGCCGCACGACGTGGTCGGGCCTCTCTCTCTGGTCGAAGGATCTCCTACTCGAGATGAGGTTCTTCTTTCCGCTTGTCTTGCGGCTCGATATTGTGATCACAACAATGCGGTTACACTGTCGATGAGGATTTCTCGTTCAGGTGAGGAAAGGATTGCAAAGGTGGCTCCACTCGATTCGAACGATCCACGCCTTCCCCGCTGGAGAATCGACGCGACTACGCAATGAGGGCGAGTGCTTCTTCGCGCGAAGCCCGATTCGTGCGAAACAGTCCTCGGATCGCTGATGTGACCATCGTTGATCCCGGCTTCTTCACTCCACGAAGGGTCATACAAAGGTGGGTTGCTTGGGCTCGAACGAGCACTCCGTAGGGATCGAGCCGCTCCATCAGCGCGTCGGCGAGTTGCGATGTCAACCGCTCCTGTAGTTGTGGACGCGCGGCTGCGATATCAAGGACACGTGCAAGCTTGCTTGCCCCGACGATCCGGTTCTCTTTGGGGATATAAACGATGTCCATCTCTCCGATGAACGGGAGAAAGTGATGCTCGCAGATTGAAAAGAATGGAATGTTCTTTACTACCACCATCTGGTCATACTCTTCCTGGAACTGTATTTCAAAGCCGTCAGTGGGATCGCGGCCAATCCCGGAGAAAAACTCATTATACATCTTCGCCACGCGGCGGGGAGTGTTTGCCAGCACCTCGGGGGACAGGTGCTCTGTGCCGATCCCTTCAAGTATCTGTTGCATGCCTCGCTCGATTTGCTCTCGGTCCATAGCCCCTCCTTGTGGTAGATGGTAGAAAACCTATTCGCGAGGGTCAACCGGCGGCGCGCGTATTGATGTTTGGATTTCCATCTGCTTTGGCACAAGGTTGAAGCACGCATCTGTCAACTAGCCCGAACACGAGATGATTCGTGTGTAGAAGATGCGTCCGCTGGCGTATGTCATTGCTACTTGCTTCCTTCTCAACTATGCTTTGTAGTTGAGTAGTTGATCGGAAATGACCAGCGTCGGTGGCAATGGAACCTGAGGCTATTCAGTTAATCCAAGGAGGAAATATGGGAAAAGTGCGTGGGATTGTGTGTGGAGTCGCGCTGTTGTTGTCCGCGATTGGCGGCGCTGCCCACGGCCAGGGAGAGTTTCTCTTCTTGAATGAGATCGAGATTGGGATGCAGGGGGTCGGAAAAACGGTTGTCGCGGGAGATGTCATCAGCGGGTTTGACGCAGAGGTCCTTGGCGTGATCGATCAACCTGGCAAGTACTCTGACTTCATCGTCGTTCGGGTCAGTGGAGAGGCCATTGGCCGCTCCGGCGGCATTTCCCAAGGCATGAGCGGGAGCCCGATCTACGTTGACGGAAGGCTGATCGGAGCCCTGAGCCGTGCTGCACTCTGGTCCAAGGAACTCACTCCGATTGGGTTGGTCACGCCTATTGAGGGGATGCTTGAGGTCATTGACGCGGTACGACACACGGAAATGGTCTCTCGACCACGTGAAGATGTTTTGCTTGCCGAGATCGGTGTGGTTGAACTCGATTCACCGCCCACCTCTGCGCTGTTGTATGGTTGTCCTGATACGATTTTTTCCTATCCCATCTCCTCGCCTCTTCTGGTGACCGGCCTTAGCGGGCGGGCACTCGAGGCGTTGATGGATGGTGGGAAAGCACAAGTGGCTCCACAGGGCCTTCTTCGTGCGTTCTTCCCATCAGGGGTCGCTCCCGAAATTCGTGGACTTTCCTCGTATAACGTACGTCTTGCCCCAGTGTCTGGAGAAGGGCGCGGGAGCTTCGAAAGTCAGGCCGCCCTTGATCCCGGCAGCGCAATTGGAATCGCCTTGGCAAGCGGTGATGTCACTATCGGCGCGTTGGGAACGCTCACCTACCGGGACGGGGAAGCGATCGTCGGCTTTGGGCATCCGTTTCTTTCAAACGGCGAGGCGGCCTTTCCCCTCACCACAGCACACATCTACGACACGATGAAGGCGTACGACGCATCGTTCAAGTTGGGAACTCTCGGCGAGGCGGCCGGGGCGATTCTTGAGGATCGCAACTCCGGGGTTGGTGGTTTGATCGATCAACCGGTGAGCCTGATCGATCTGTTACTCGGTGTTTTCGACCTGGATACCGGTCGTACGGAGCATCTCCAAATCGATCTTGTGGATGAACCGCGCATCATGGGAGAACTCCTCCTCGCGACTGGCTTAGAGGCGATCGATGCCACGTTGGATCGGATTGGTCAAGGGACGGTTGAGGTGACGTATCAGATTCTAGGTGATGGGATGCCGTTCCCGCTGGAACGACGCGACATATTCGTAAGCACACGCGACATCGCCATCTACCCCCCTTGGCAGCTTGCCGGCATCGTTTCATTGCTTCAGTACAATGCGTTTGAGGATCCCAAGATCACCCGCATTTCCAGCGCCATGCAGGCGACCCAAGAACTCAAAGCAATCCGTATCAATCATCTAGAGATTGACGAAAGGATCTACGGGTTTGGCGATACGATTCACTACACGGTCGAGCTTCAGTCGTACCACGGGGAAAAGCAGATCGTACAGGGAGAGATTGCGATTCCCTCCGATCTCATTGCCGATACTGTTATTGTGAGAGCCTATGGTGGCCCACGTTTGTTGGAAAGCGGGGAATCGCCCGAGGAGTTTGAAAATCTAGGTGAACTGATCGGGGCTATCGAGGAGTTGCCGAGCTACGATGTCCTCACGGTTGAGCTTTTCGCTCCAAATCCCTACTCGCCTTACGTGGAGGCGCTTCAGGGACTGGAGAAAGTCAGGACTGAGTTTACTGGGCATTACCTGTACGACGAGCGTGAAGTGAGGGCCCTTCTGTTTGAGCCTGGATAGGATGTTCTCCGTCAGTGAGATCGCAAAACTTGTCGGTGGTCGTCTCCTTAGGCGTGTGGATGAGACGCCGCGTCGGGTGATTCACGACTCGCGTTTGGTGAAAGAGGGAGATCTGTTCATCGCCCTGAAAGGCGAGCGGACGGACGGTCACGAGTTTCTGGGAGAGGCGTTTGGCCGAGGGGCGTGCGGAGCGATCGTTTCCGCTAGTCAAGCGGTCCCGGGGGCTGCACGCAATGTGATTTGTGTCGAGGAGCCTCTCAGGGCGTTGCGGACTCTTGCTGCTGCGTGGCGCAGGGAGCATTCCGCCACGTTTATCGGGATCACGGGATCGTGTGGGAAGACAACCACCAAGGGGCTTCTTGCCCATCTTCTACAAGGTGACTTCCAAGTATTCGCCGCGCCGGAAAGCTACAACACCGAAATCGGGCTACCGCTTGCCCTGCTTTCGATGCCTACACCGTCCCACCTGGGCATTTTCGAGCTTGGGGCCAGCGCGCCGGGAGAGATCGCTCCTCTGGCGAACCTGCTTTCGCCGCAGATCGCGATTCTTACCATGGTCGGACGGACTCACTTGGAGGGCTTCGGCGATTCGAAGACCGTCGCGGAGGAGAAATGGGACCTCGTCCGCGCCCTTTCCAGGGACGGCACGGTGGTTGTAAATGCTGACTGCCCGGAGCTTTCACCCTTCATCGAACAGGAGACGCGGCGTCTCGTTTCCTTTGGCCTGGAAAGCGGGATGTTGCAGGGTAAGATCACCCACGCTGTTCCCAACCTCTCTGTGGAGATAGAGGAACCACCGCTTCACCTTTCCTCCCGGCTTATTGGCCGGCATAACGCCACCAACATGCTGGCAGCGGTCGCCTGCGCGCTCCACCTCGGTGTGCCTGCGCAGACGATCGAAGAGCGGGTTGCGACGTTTGAGCCAATATTGCACCGGCTGCAACTCTTGCGCGTCCCTTTCGGCTATCTTCTCGATGATACGTACAACGCGAATCCCGAAGCCACAGCGGCGGCGTTACACGTTTTGGCGGAATTGGACCTTCCGGTGGAGCGGCGCGGCTTCGTCTTTGGTGACATGCTCGAGCTCGGTGAAAACGCGAGCCGCTTTCACCGCGAGATCCTCGATCTGGCTTTGCAGCTCCGTGTCTCCCCGATCTTTCCCGTGGGGGAAGCCGCTACGCAAGCTGCAGAGGAGATGTTGAGAAGTAGCCCTGGGACCTTCGTCTTGGCGAGGCGGGAAGACCTTGCCGACCGCATTAGCGACGAGCTGGGCAGGGAGCGGAATGTGCTCCTTGTCAAAGGCTCGCGAATGCTCGGGCTTGAACAGCTTGTGGAAAAACTCACTGAATAGCGTTTCGGACTGTTGGTGGAAGCTTCAACGATCGATTCGCTTTCCACCTCCAGCGAGGAGTCTTTTGACCTCCTCGTGCGTGGCCCAATTCAGGTCGCCGGGATTCGTCTGTGCCAGGGAAGAAACGGCGATTGCATAATCCAGTGCTTTCTGCATATTACCAGAGAGGTAGCCGTAAAGGAAGCCGCCAGTGAAGGCGTCTCCGCCGCCCACGCGATCAACGAGTTCCAGTTCGTACGTGTTCCCAGTGTAAAGACGTTCTCCGTCGTGCGCGATTCCCGTCCAGTGGTTGCGCCACACGGAAAGGTTCTCTCGCAGAGTGATTGCGACGGCCCTGAGATTAAATCGCCCGATGAGATCGGAGGCCAGTGTCGGGTAATCCTCTCCCTGGATCCCGAACACGCGTGCGACGTCCTCTTCGGTGGTGAACAAAAGATCTATATCATCCATTAACGGCGTGAGGAAAGCTCTTGCCTCCTCTTGGCTCCAGAGTTTTTTTCGGTAGTTGAGGTCGAAACTTACGAGGAGACCTTTCTCCTTGGCTTTTAGGATGCCTTCCTGCACCGCCTTGCGTGCGCCTTCGCTGAGCGCGGTAGTAATCCCGCTGGTGTGGAAGCAACGCGCTCCATCCAAGATTCGGGGCCAGTCTAGCTCATTTGGGGTGACCGTGCTGATCGCAGAGTGAGCCCGATCGTAGAGCACACTGCTTGCACGCGGATTGGCACCGAATTCCATGAAGTAGAGCCCCACCCGGTCCCGATCGGTCCAGACGACATGTGAAGTATCTACCCCATGCTCACGTGCTTTGTTTGCCGCCATGCGGCCGAGAGGGTTGGTCGGTAAGCGGGTGACAAAGGATGTCGAAAGGCCGAGTCGCTGTGCCGTGACTGCCGTGTTCAACTCACTTCCGCCGATTTGGATGTCCAACGAAGTGGCTTGTTCGAGGCGCCGAAACTGCGGTGGGGACAGGCGGACCATTGCTTCCCCAAAGGCGATGAGATCTTTTGTAGCCATTGTTTCTTCCTTCAGTTATCCTTGGGTATGGCTGCCAGCATCTGTTCCGCCTTCTTCGTCAGTGTGTCGAAATCTCCTGCCGCAATCGCTTCCTTGTCGACGAGCCATGATCCTGCGCAGACCACATCAGCCCCTGCGTGGATGTAATCCGAGATGTTCTCAGCATTGATGCCTCCTGTAGGCATCAACGGGATTTCAGGGAGGGGGGCCTTAAGGTCGGAGATGTACTTCGGGCCCACACGAGCAACGGGAAAGATCTTGACTAGATCGGCGCCACTGTTCCATGCAGCGACCACCTCTGTGGGGGTCAGCGCGCCAGGGATTACGACCTTGCCTAGCTCGCGCGTCCTTGAGACGACTTCGGTGTCGAAGATCGGAGAGACGATGAACTCTGCACCCGCTGCTACACACTCCTCCACCGTCTGGGGAGTCAATACGGTTCCAGCGCCGATTAGGATGTCTGGCATCTCACGGTTGAGTTGCTCGATCACGGAGATTCCGTCTGGAATCGTCATCGTGATCTCCATGCACGTGACGCCGCCAGTTTTCAGTGCGCGTACAGCATCAATTACCCCTTTACGTGTAGATGTGCGGACAACCGCGACCAATCTTGAATTCAGTAGGATTTCCAGGGGCTGCTTATTCGTTGGAACCATCATGATTCACGTTTCCTCCTAAATCTCAGTACGTCCCTAAAAAAGGCTCTGGCCGAAGATCCTCTTGTGCTATGATACAAGCGCCGGGGAACTTTCCGGTATTCTTTCATCCTAACGGGTTGTTTGGAGGTTATCGAGAGACGTTTGCCTTCTCGACGAATAACGATGTATCTACTCCATTTTTCATCATCGCGGTTCAGAGGAAATTTATCCTTTGCATGATCAAAGAATAAGTGAGGTCCACGGCTTTCTTCTCGCTCCTTGGCCGCGGCTAGAATGATCTTTGCCAGCAATAGGATGTTTCTTGTTTCCAGAGCGTAGGCGGTGCCATTTCTGTCAATACGCAAACCGGCCATTTCGAGCTCTTCAAGTCGGCGTTGCGCGCGCGCAAGGCCCTGTTTTGTCCGAATAACTCCCGCCGCTTGGTACGCAAGTTGCTGGGATTTCTCCCTGACTGTTGTAGCAGACAGCCCTCCGGCTTGTTTAAGTTTCATCAGCATGCTGGTGAACGCATCCACCGAGAGGGTCTTTTCCCCAACTGGTCGTTTCTCCTTGGCATATGCTGCGGCGTGTTTTCCTGCGATCTTGCCAAACACCTGGCCGTCCAAGAGGGAGTTCCCTCCTGGACGATTCGCTCCGTGTTGCCCGCCTGCACATTCCCCAGCTGCGAAAAGCCCGGGAAGTGTGGACTGGCCGTTTCTCCTGATCTTCACACCTCCTTGGAAGTGCTGAATGGCGGGAGCTATCTCAACGAGATCCCCTGCGTTTAGATTTATGCCATGCTTTGATAGCCACTCAATGGCTTCTTCGTTGATTGCCCTCAACCGTAACAACGGTGTATCTGCACAGCCTCCTTCAGTTCGTGTTCTTTCCTTGTACCAAGCGAGAATGTCAGCTCTAAGGAGTCCCGCTGAGAAGGCCTCCGGATTTCGGCTGTAATCAAGAAAGACTCGGTTGCCTTTGGAGACTTCCATCGCAATCCCGACGTCGATAATGTGAGATGGATTATCAAACGAGAGAGGCCAACTTGCCCCCTTATCGAAAAGCACATTATACGTTTCCTCAGGCGGCGTCCCGCAAGGGAAGAATGAGGATAAAATCTCTACGTCGTGCTCGTTGATAACGCGAGGAAAGGCGCGCATCATACTGCCCGAACACGCCAGCTGTGTCTTCAGTGAGGATAGACCGATCTGGATGAACTCCATGTTGACAAGCTCAGCTCCCACTCTATAAGCCATCGCGTAGCCATCTCCGGTCATGCCCTCTGGAAAGACCGAGGTTTCGAAGACTTGTCCTGCGCCTCCAGTTGCCAGAATGACCGCTTTGGCCCTTATTACAATCATCTCTCCTGTATTCTCAGTGGCACCGATGGCCCCGACAACCCTATGTTCTTTCCCAACCACAATCAGGTCAGCGAGCATCACATGTTCGATGACCTGCACGCTAGTCGAAAGCAATTTCTTAACAAGAGCTTCCTCAATATGGGTAGCAGTTCGCGGACCAGTGTAGCACGCGCGAGCGAATTCCGACCCATCTGTGACAAACTGGTCAGGATTGCCGTCTTCACGTTTCACCCAGGGGACCCCCGCCTGATTGAGATACTGAAAGGCGTCCTCGGAACCCTTGGCCAGAATCTGGGCTAGATCCTCATCCGATACGTAGCCGCCGATTCGATAGATGTCCTGTGCGTGATACTTCCAGTTATCGGGGCCCTTTGGTTCAGTCTGGGGAAGAGTAGTGTGGAAAGCCATTCTGTCAGAGCAAGCCTGCGCAGTTACCCCACTCTCGCCCAACGTCCCCTTTGTAACTAGTAGAACCTTGGCACCCTCATGTGATGCCGAAATAGCGGCTCGGAGACCAGCCCCTCCCGCACCAATAACTAGGACTTCACAACTACGATCTTGCACGTGTCTCTCCCTTTCCTAGAACCTTCCCTCTAGCCGTGACGTCAATCTCCAAGCGGGGCTCTCCACTTCAATGCCCGCGCTACAGCCTTCTAAGATGGAATCCCCCATCTACATGAATTGCGTCGCCGGTGGAGTACCTAAAGAGTCCCTTGGCAAATCCTACGACGACGTCTGCAACGTCCTCGGGCTGTCCCCAGCGGGCAATAGGTGCGATGCCTTCATCAAATAACTGGTCGTACTTGTCTTTCACAGTCGCAGTCATGTCGGTATAGATTATCCCAGGTCTCACCTCATACACCGGAATGCCGTACTCAGCTAGCCGATCTGCGTAAAGCTTTGTTGCCATACTGATTCCAGCCTTACTGATGCAGTATTCTCCCCGATCAGGGGATGAGGTGAACGCAGAGACTGAGGAGATATTGACGATGAATAGCTCTCGGTCAGAGTGGTCTTGCTTCTGTTCGATCATCCATTGACTGACGAGTTGTGTCAGGAAGTAAGGCCCTTTCAGATTGATGGTCAGCACTCTGTCGAAACTCTCTTCGGTGGCATCGAGGATGTCTTTTCTCTCTTCTGGAGCAACACCTGCGTTATTCACCAAGATGTCCAATCTGCCGAATTGACGCCTAATCGATGTAACGAGTTCTTTTCTAGATGCATCTGCTGAGATATCAGCCTGGAAGAAATACGCCTCAACTCCTTCTTTCCTACAGAGATCGATGACTCTCTGTGCGTCCTTTTCGGGACAGATGTCGTTTGCTGCGATACTACATCCCTCTTTAGCAAGGCGTCTTGCGATTGCCTGGCCAATCCCTTTAGCCGAACCGGTTACCAAAGCACATCTTGCCTCCATCTTCCTGGCCTCCTCTATATCAAGGGCTCTCTGGGCGAAACTACTTCTGTAGCCGGTTACTCTTTTTCAGTCTCGCCCTCCAGGTAGAAGTTCCAGTCATTCTTCATGCTCTCTCCTGTTTGTTGAACCGCGACGGCCCGATCTATATATCGGTCCATAAATCGGGCGATCACGGATTACGCAGCCTGTTCTGCCACCATCTCTCATGATTTGAGTGCAGGAAGAACAGGTGATGCATAGTGCTTCAGGTGCCAAAGCACCTTTTGAAAACAACTCATAGGCGAAACCAGGATTGGCGAGAGCGAGTCGCCCCACCCCCAAAAAACTGATCAGATCTCTTTGTATCATAGCCGCCCCCACATTTGGTAGGAATTGCCTGAGCCATGAGAGTCCAGTTCCCACAAGGTGGACTCGTGGAATTTTCCCGCGTGTATCGGCGGTGAGACGTATCATTCTTGAGATCGTCTCCAGGGGATGCTCGGCTGGAACGTACCCTCCCACGATGGGGCGGTCATAAGGCCTCGCTAGATGAGGATTATAGTAGGGATTGCCCATGGCAATACTTACCAACTCGACGCCTGCATCATAAAGCATTCCGATTAGTCGGGCTGGCTCAGACACATCTGCTTCCAGGCTTCCATCAGGCTTCATTCCCCATCCCCATGGATACGGAATCCCATCGTAGATGCTCAGCCTGGTTGTGACTATTAATCCTCGCAGTTCGGCCTTTATCTTGTGAATGACTTCTCGTAGGAAACGTGTTCTGTTCTCAAAGGATCCTCCATACCTACTGTTCTTGCGAGTATAGGAGAAAAGCAATTCGTGAACAAGATACCCATTACAGGCCTTAATGTCTACCGCATCGAAACCACTCCTATAGGCCAGTTGGGCTGCCAGCACGTATTTCTCTTGCAAAGCGTCGAGCGCCTCATCGCTGATGATAGAATAACTAGGCTCCAAATGGTTCTTGAAGTCCAGTATTCCTGAGTGATGCGTAATGATCGGAGTTGGCCTTCCTTCGGGGTTGCTGTGCCGTCCTGAATGTGTAAGCTGAAGGATTATCAATGGCTGATGCACTACATTGTTATAGTCTACCGCAGTTTCTCTTATTAGGTGTGACAGTTTCCTAAAGGCTTCTGAAGACTGCTTGTTTAGGCATAGTTGCCGAGGATTAGCTCGGCCTTCCAGCGTAACTGCGGTAGCCTCTACCCAGATCATTCCAGCGCCCCCCGATGAGAATCGTTTATATCGACGATATGTCAACTTGCCTGGACTTCCATTACTCTCTCCATCACACCCTTCTAACGGGTTTATACATAAGCGGTTCGGTACCACCCTGCCGTGGAGATGAACGCTTTCCCGTAGGCACTGGATGTTTTCAGTAATAGGAAGCTCTAACCCTTTACGGTGCATATCTTCTGCAAGTTCAGCGAGGGTACTATAGGAAAAGTCTTTTCTGCTTTTCATTATCCTAATGCCAATTGTCCGTTGGATGGAGGGCACTGTTCTTGGGATCTATTCTAGGACTCCACATTATGGGAAGGTTTTTGTTCACAGTGCACCTATTATTCATGCAATTCATTTCACGCATGTCCCCCGTGGTTTGTTCTTGAGTTCTTGGAGAATGTCAATAACATCAAGGACGCGAGCATACTTCGCCCTGAACAGAGCCAAAGAGTAACGTCGGGATTCCTCTGCAAACGATGCTGTTGCGTCCGCTGCCACTGCTACTTTGAACTGATGATGGAAAGCGCCAGAAACGGTATCGTTAATGCATATCGGCATAGCAGCGCCACAAATGATTACATGCTCGCTGTCGTGGGCTCTCAGGATATCTTCCAAGGAGGTATTGTAGAAAGACCCGTAGCCGTATTTGTCGATAACATAATCCTCAGATCTGACCGTGATCTCATCGATGATTTCACTGACTTCACGTTCTGCTCCAATATCCGGATAGTAACGCCGATGATTTCGCCAGCAGCATTTAACTGGGGGAGAAATCACTGAAGACCAGTTCCAAACTAGTGTCCGTTGCGGTCCAGCAACGAACTTGACGAACACAATTGGGATACTGAAATCCCGGCAGCCTTGAATCAGCTTCTTTACGTACGGAATTCGTTTCCGTGCGTCTGGAATCTCCAGGGCTCCCCCTTCGCGCACGAAGTCGTTTTGCATGTCCACAACGATTAGAGCGGTTTTCTCCCGATCTAGCTGAAACACGGGGTCACTCTCTCTACCAGCTACCTGTTTTGCTCCATTACAAATTCCATGCCGCATGCACTACCTCCGATAGGCCTTGCCCTATCCGCACAGTGACCTCAACTAATCTCTCAACCCTTGTGCTGGTTAAGCTTTCTCCACTGACAATAAAGGCTAAGTTGCGCATCGCGCTCACGCCAATCTTTCTCTATTCTGCGAGATCAATCTTGGACCTCTATGCGGGAGCACTCCGTAATTGAACAAATTCCTCCTTTACCTCCTGATAGAAATTCGGATTAGTCCATAGATCGAGGCAAATAGCCGCTAGTGCTTTGGCCGCAGCAAGCATCGCGGGGCGAGCAAGTTCAGACCGTGAGGCCTCGACGAATGCTCGGGAGTGCAAAGCCGTGGGAGCATCGGTAATTCCAATATGCGGATGCAGTACAGGGACTTCCCAGGAGACATTCCCCATATCAGTGGACGCCATTCCCCCCGTCGGCTCCTCTACAGGATATCCTAAATCTCCTATGTGCCGAGCGAAACCACGAGCCAAGCAGTGGCTTGCAGCCATCGCTTTATAGGGATGGCCTACCTTGCGGAATGAGAGGTCCGCCCCGGTGGCAAGGGCGGCCCCTTCAGCGCAGTGGCGAAGTTTTTCCAGGAGCATTTCACAATACTCGTTCTCTTGGGCACGAATTTGAAAGCGGCCAGCCGCATGCTCAGGGATTGTGTTTGGCTTCTGCCCTCCATCCGTGATGATTCCGTAAACATAGGCTCCATCCTTAATACACGGGCGAAAAGCATTTATGGAGACAAAGGTTTGGATCACCGCGTCGAGAGCATTGACGCCCTCTTCCGGCTTAGACGAGGCGTGAGCTGCTTTTCCTTGAAAGGAGATTTCAACCTCGGTAAGGGCGAGATACTCACGCCTGGCCCACGTCTGGTCGCCCGGGTGGATCATCATCGCAACGTCGACGTCTTGGAACAGGCCAGCCTCCAGGAGGATGATCTTGCCCCCCCCTCCCTCTTCGGCTGGAGTGCCGAGAACGATTAGACTACCAGGGAGTTCTTCTTTAAACGGGGCCAGCCCTAGGCTTGCGCCCACAGCAATAGCAGCGATGAGATTGTGCCCACATGCATGCCCGAGTTCAGGGATAGCATCGTATTCAGCAAGGATCGCCACACGTGCGCCTGCACGCTTGATTGGATGAATCGCTCGGAATGCCGTCGGAAGGCCTCCTACACCTTGCTCGACCTCAAATCTCTCTTCCTTGAGCATTTCCGATAGCCAGGCTGCTGCCTTGTGCTCCTCGAAGGGAAGCTCAGGGGTCTCGTGGATTCGAACAGCTAACTCCCAGAGATTATCACCGAGACTATCAATATGCTGCCATACTCTCTCTTTGACCTCCATCTCATCACTCTCCTCGATACTATCGCGTATCTAACACAGTCGTCGGCTTGCTACAATGTCAGTGCTTTAGAGAACTTGCTTGATCTTGCTTGAGTCTTCATATCAAGCTCCTTACATCTTGCGCTTTGTGTATGTGGACCCAGCAATTGCGCAGTCCTCTGTACACCCAGTGGATCAAGGCTGGCTCTTGGTTAATCACTTTCCACAGTCCACGTTTTCCACCAACCATTAGACAAAACGTATCCTTGGACTGAGTTCCACTCGCAACCAGTCCCCTACCAGATTTATGGCCAGTACGAACGTTATTAGAGTTCCTCCGGGAAAAACTACAAGCCACCATTTCCCCGCCTGCAGGAATCCTTTCCCCATGAATATCAACTGTCCAAGAGACGGTTCAGTAATCGGAACCCCCACGCCAAGATAGCTTAAGGAGCTCTCCAGCATAATCACCATTGCGATATCCACCGCAGCAATAACCAGTAAAGGAGGCAAGCAATTAGGGAGCAGGTGTTTTCCGATGACTCTCAGATTGCTGGCTCCAATTGCTCTGGCGGCCAGGACGTATTCTCTGTTCTTCTCAGATAAGACCTTGCCGCGTATCGTTCGCGCGTACCGTACCCACGTAATGGCAGATATTGCCAAGATCACTACCAGAAGCCCACGTTTGCCGACCAATCCCATAAGCAAAATCGCGACCATGATCGCTGGAAATGAATACGCAATGTCGGCTGTCCTCATGGCTATGCTGCTTAGCTTTCCTTCATAATATCCAGCAAGCAAGCCGATCACCCCCCCCACAATTCCAGCGGACAGGACGACTACAAATCCGACGATCAGTGAGGTCCTCAGTCCATATAGAATCGTGCTCAAGATGTCTCTTCCCTGCTCGTCTGTTCCCAAGAGAAACGGCGAGTGACCTCCTTTCATCCAAATGGGCGGGTTTAGGCTTTCTTTGAGGCTGATCGTCGTGAGATCGTACGGATTCTGCGGCGCAAGAAAGGGTGCAAATGCCGCAGCAAAGAGTGAGCTCAGGATAATAGCAGTTCCAATTATGGCCGATGGGGACCTGAGAAAGTGTTTGAGTAGTTTGGACTTGACGAGGTTTCTAGTCATAACAGATCCTAGGATCAAGAAATCCGTATCCGATATCAACAGCCAGGTTGATGAGGGATATTACCAGGGCCATGAACATGATGTAGACAACAATAACAGGGCTATCGTTGTTATACAGGGTGTCTATAAGTAGCTTTCCCAACCCTGGCCATTGGAAAATCGTTTCCGTGACGATTGAGAACCCCAGCATCTCTCCAAACTGCAATCCTACAACTGTTACCACAGGGATCAGCGCATTTCGGAGAGCATGCTTGCAGATCACTTTCACTCTTGGCAACCCCTTAGCCCACGCTGATCTCACGTAGTCGTGGGAAAGCACCTCCACCATTTCCGCTCTGACAAGACGAAGGATCATTGCGACTTGGTACAGGGAAAGGGTTATGGCAGGGAGCACGAGATGGAGCAGGCCGTCTCCAGTCAGGAAACCCGTTGACCAAAAGCCGATGCGAACGGTTTCTCCCCTTCCGGAGGCAGGAAACCATCCGAGGGTAACGGCGAACAACATAATTAACAACAGACCACTTAAGAAAGTGGGGATAGATATTCCGAATAGGGACGCCACTGAAACCATCCTGCTTAGTGCGGAATGGGGTCTAACGCCAGCCACTACCCCCGATGCACCTCCCAATAGTATGGCTAGGGCGGTGGCGACAACGACCAATTCCAGAGTTGCCGGAATACGGTCGGCAATTACGTTAAGAACCGGGCGAATCTTTGTGTAGGAGAAGCCAAAGTCGCCGCGCAATGCCTTGCCGAGGAATCTGAGATACTGGATATATATGGGCTTATCCAATCCCAGCCTT
>Ga0180431_10003502_pt1 | contig 20175 bp, 20 predicted proteins | sample SS_ome_11_FD_132459 | JGI IMG/M metagenome (GOLD analysis project Ga0180431, IMG submission 132459) | Hypersaline lake sediment archaeal communities from the Salton Sea, California, USA - SS_1_MS_1 metaG | ecosystem: Environmental > Aquatic > Non-marine Saline and Alkaline > Hypersaline >... | reverse complement strand
TCTTTTACTTTTCATAGCTCTATATAAAAAATAGGCTAGACCTCCATACAAAACAACTGACCCAAAGATTAGCATTGCAATTGCAGAAAGTGGTAATTCCATCAAACAGCCTCCCTGTGTTTTTTTATTTTCATTAAAACAAATGAGAGTAAAAATATTGTTATACAGGGGCTCACACCGCCGAAGATAATAACCCACCATGGATGATTTAAATATGGATTTGTAATATTATCAAAAACTGCTATAACTAGCAGAATGAGCAGAATAGAAGGAATTATGTATTTTATAAGATAATCCCACCATATACCTATTTTAATTTCTGATGTTTTATTCGCATGTTCTCTAAATTTGTATATAGAATACATCCAACCCAAAATCAAACATTCAACAAGACCAATCATTACAAGTCCAAAATTTGCAATAAAATGATCTACTATATCAAGCCAATATAATCCACTACCTGCAGTAAAAACAAGACTAATTAATAATCCAATAACGCAAATAAATCCTGTAGCTTTTGCTTTTGATATCTTCCATTTACCATTTAATCCTGAAACTATTGGTTCCACCATTGAAAACGCAGAATCAATACCAAAAGTCAGAAGAGCAATATAAAAAATCATTCCAAAAAATGATGCAGCAACAGGCAAAAGTGAGATAGCTGTTGGATAAGTGATAAATGTTAATGTTGGTCCACCTATTCCTAGTTCTGTAATACCAAGCCCTTGAGATGAAGCAAGATAACCTACTACACTAAATACTGTAAATCCTGCAAGAAATGACGTACCAGCATCAGCTAAGGATATTATAAAAGCATTATTTGTTATATCTGATTTTTTCTTAAGAAAACTTGCATATGTTATCATTATACCTTGTGCAACTCCAAGAGAGAAAAATATCTGTGCATATGCTGCAAGCCATACATTTACATCTGTCAAACGTGAAAAATTAGGTGTTAGATAATAGCTAATACCTTCAATTGCACCTGGAAGTGTTAATCCTCGAATTGTCAGAATAATTAAAAGAATTGTTGGTAGTGGTACAGTGATTGCTACAATTTTTCCTATTCTTTTTACTCCTTTGTATAGTATTACAAAAACAAATAACCAGATTACAATTAAACCAAATACTACAGGCAAACTAATACTACCAAATATCTCTGGTGTTCCTGTGTCTCCTAAAAAATTCTTAAAAAATATATTTGCATTTGATCCCCAACGTAGATCAATTGAGTAAATCATATATGAAAAGCACCAGGCCATTACTACAACATAATATAATGCAATGATAAATGGTACAAGTACAGCCCACCATCCAGCCCATTCCCATTTTTTACCAATTTTTTTAAAAGCTTCTGGTGGTGAACCCCTTGCCCAGTGACCTATAGAAAACTCAAGGATCATAAGAGGTATCCCAGCTGTGAATAATGCAACAAAATAAGGTATCAGAAATGCTCCTCCACCATTTTCATAACAAATAAAAGGAAATCTCCAAACATTGCCAAGACCAACAGCAGAGCCAATAGCTGCCATTACAAATGCAAATCTTGAGTTCCAATATTCCTTTTTTGCTATATTATCTACCAAATTATTATATATTAACTTTATTTATAAATATATTCTAATTATTATATTATCTGGTTCTAAAGATTACATTTTATTAAGCCTAAATAGCAATCTTCCCAAGTTACTATCTAAATATGAATTTGAATAATTATCAACTAATTTTTCACCATAACTTATCTGAGGAAGTATAATACAAGATGGTGTATCAGGACCTAAATATACTGTATTTTCAGCAATGTTATATGTTGAGTTTTCATATACAGAATCTTCTGTATTAGGATTATTTAAAAATCTTGGATAATTGGACGAAGATACTGCAACCCTAATTCTATGACCTTTATTCCAAATATATGACGTACTCCATAAATCAACCTCAACTTCATATATCTGCCCAGGTTCCATAAACTCCCAGTGATCAGTTCCATTTCGATTTCTCATACGAAGAATACCATCTGTAATAAGTATAGATCTACCATCAGGATAAACATCTGTTAGTTTTACTGTAAAATCTGTATCAGGACAATCTGAAGAAACAAACAAACGAGCTTTAATTGGACCCGTTGCCTCATATGGTTCCTCTAAAACTTCACTTGTAAAAAGTAAAACATCATCTCTTTGCTCCACAATAGATTGGTCATAAGGACCTCTGTCAAGATTAAGATTTTGTCCACCAATTGTTGGGATAGGATCCATAGGATCATAAATATATGAAATAAAATCAGATTGTTCCAATGGATTAGTAATCAAGGTCCCATCATAATTAAAATACCATTCCATCACTGAATCATGTACAGGCCAATCATTTGCATATCTCCATTCATTTCCAGGTGCAAAAATACTATCAACATCTCCCATAACATAATATGAAACCGTTGGCCAATCATCATATGAATTTGATTCATTCATTGTATACTGTCGAATCATATCCCTAAACATTTTAAGCGACCAGAAGCCAAGAGAGTTAAAAGGATAAGCAAGAATTCCCTGAGATCTTTCAATATATCCCTCATGTGTCCAAGGGCCAATAATTAGTTTTGAATTACCCTGAGCTCCAGGCCCACCTAAATGCTGATAACCTTGATATCCCTCAATTATACCTTGTAAAAAAATATCATACCATCCTCCAAGATGAATAGCAGGAACATTAACATCTTGCCAGTTATCCTCAAGTGAAACATTTGTCCAAAAATCAAGTGAGTAATTCTCATTTTCTAAGATTTCATCCAAAATATACATACTACCTTGTTTAGATAACCATCCTTCAACAAGCCCCTTTCTAAATTGACCACCTTGATAAATAGCATGTTTATGAAGATTAGGCGTCGCAACCATAATAAATTGACAAGCAAGATTTTGTGGATTTGCGCCAGCCATAAAATATTGATTAATCCCTAATGCAGAAGGTCCTACTGTAGCAATTTTCCCATTTGACCAGGTTTGATTTGCAATCCATGCAAGCGTATCAGGACCATCAGTATGAGAATTTCTAAACAATGTATCAATTCCTTCTGAATCATATCTCCCTCTCATATCCTGAAGAACTGTGGGCCAACCAAAAACTGAAAATAGAAAACCAAAAATTTTCAATTCATTTTTGTCATAAGGAGTTCTAAATAGTATTGTTCCATGTGGTTTTGTTTGTAATAATAAATCATAAGCATCTGTAGCAAGGGATATTCCATCACGCATTTCTACCATATATGTTTGACCAAAAATTGAACTAGTTGATGATTTTATTGAATCAGGATTTATTTGTTTATTATTCGTTTTTTCCTGATGAGTTTTTTCAGATTGTACATTTATCGCAGATGTTATTAACGAAAATAATAATATTATAACAAAGGTTTTACTGAGTATTTTATTTTTCATATAATCCTCCCTATAATATAAGATAATCTATATTAAATATAAATATTTTTGTTAAATATTTACATATCTATTTTTTACAATTAGCACTATTATTTATATACATTATTTCTTTACGCCTAAACAAGTTCTATTGCAGGGGTAGCCAAGCCAGGTCAACGGCGATAGACTCAAGATCTATTCCTGTAGAGGTTCGAGCGTTCGAATCGCTCCCCCTGCACTTTATATTAACCTTAAGATTTATATTAGACAAATGTATATCAATTTTAACTAAGATGTACTTTAGGTTGAGGAGATAATATGACTGTTAAAGATTTATGTAGTACTGGTATAGAGGAACTTGATTTTCAAATGAATGGAGGCATTCCATTAGGAAGTACTGTTCTAATTACAGGCTGCAGTGGTTCTGGTAAAACAACATTATGTATGCAGTACTTATTTAATGGTGCGAGAAATGGGGAGCGCGGCGTGTTTTTTACAATTACTGAACCCTTATTTAAACTTACAAAAAACCTTGAAGGATTTCATTTTTATGATAAAAAATTAATAGAAACAGGTATGGTTAACATAATTGATTTAAGAATTATTAGTGAAAGATTAGGATTAGATGCAGAAAAATACACAGTCGAGGATGCCGGAGCACTTCTTGACATATTAAAAGACATAGCTGATGAGCTTGATGTAAAACGCTTAGTTATGGATTCAATAACTGCATTATGTTATCGCCTTCAAACAAGAGAAATGATTAGAGATTTTATTTTCAAACTCGGTACATCTCTTGCTGCCATGAATTGTACCACATTTCTAACATCCGAAGTTCCACCTCAGACTTTTAAATTTTCTCAATACGAAATAGAGGAGTTCATATCTGATGGTATTATCTTTCTTGGCGATATAAAGAGAAGAGGGGATTTGATTCGCACTTTACAAGTTGTAAAAATGAGAGGTACCTCTCATTCTAGATCCAAATTTGCAATGAATATCTCTACTGATCGTGGAATGGAACTTATACCTTTGTTAAAAACATCAGAATTTGAATCATTTTTAAAAAGATAGGAGGATGAAACTATGGTAGATGCTGTTATTGAAGGTATTAAAGATAGGGTATCTGTAGCAATTAAGGTTAATCAATCTGTTGGTATTCAGGTCCCTGAAAACAGACATGCTGATCTTTTGGAAGCATTATTTAATTTTATGAAAAGTAATCCAAATGATCAATGGACATTTGTTACAGCTAGTGATACTTACGATAGCATATCCAAGACCTTTAAGGAAATACCAGAACATAAAAATATTAACTTTATAGATTGTATTTCTCGTGCAGCTGGTATATCTGAACTTCAAGGCAATTGTATATATATAGAAAGCCCAACTATGCTAGAAATAGCAAGTCTTAATATAATGAATAATTTTCGTGGAGTAAAAGATGATGTGGAGAAGTATGTTATCATTGATTCACTAAGCGCTCTAATGATATATAATGATCCTGATGTAATTAGAGAATTTGTTTCTCTATTACTAAGTAGAACAAGGTCCCAAAATATACATATTGTATCAATACTCATCGAAGAAGAAGTAGATTCAAATAAATTAATACAAATGAATGATAAGATTGTTGTATTACGAGACTCTTTTATCGAATAAAGAGAATGAAAACATGGAAGAACCATCTCCACAAAATAAAATAATAAATAGAGATAATTATAACCAATTTTTAGATATAGAAAAATCAAAAATAATATCAAAAAGAGTTAATACTGCTTTTTCTGTTGCATTAAAAAAACTTCTTGATAAACATGGAAACGTAGAGTCAGTTATACAGACAGGAGAAGCTTTTGGCAGAGGACTTTTTACAGAATTTATTGAAGAAAAACCTAATGAATGGACAATGAAAAAATGGATTGATGTAACTACAGAAAATATATTTGATCCAATGGGCAATTCATTCACAATAGCAGAAATTGAAAATGACAGTGCCCGATCTCTTATGACAAAATCTCCATTGCAGGAATATAAAGATGAAGAAAATGTTGTTTCACTTTTTACATATGGTTTTATTCGCGGGCTTTTATTAAGTGCATTTCCAAAAGGAGAACTGTTAATGGGAAGCACTATGATATTGGGGGATCCAATTACTGAATTTACTTTTAAATCTATAGCGTCTTATAAAGACAGATTTGAACGGCAACGTGTAAAAAATCTATTTACAACCTCAAAAAAAATATAATGGCATATTGATATAATGATAGAAGGATCATTTGGTGACACCGGTCTTGATAAAAAAGAAGGATTTATAAGCACGGGTATAGAAAAATTAGATAGACTCTTAGAGGGTGGCATACCAAATGGTTTTACAACAGTGGTTCTTGGAAGCCCTGGAAGCAGTACAGAGATACTTGTAAAACAGATAGCATCTGTTGGAAAAGTAAAATATATTTCAACTGAGGAAACAAAAGACGAAATTATCGACACAATGAAAAGATTCAGTTGGAAAGTACCCGATATAGATTTTGTTGATATTTCTTCAAAATATTATTCAAATGTATTAGAAGGTGAACAAAAAAGAGTTAGCATATATGAACAAAGATCAAAATTAAAACTTAAAGAATTAATAGAACTAGGGTCTTCTGGGATGCCTAGTACTGTAACAGGAGAAGAAGACTATCTAGCTGTTGTATCAAATAAAATAAAGGACATGTCAACAGGAGATATATTAATTATTAACTCATTAGATTTTTTCCTAAGCCAATATAATCAAGAGGATGTTTTGCGTACCATATACGCAGCAAAGGTTAGCAATCTTAAAAACAAAGGAGCTTTTGTAATAGTTATGACAAAGGGTGTCCATGGGGATTTATTTGAAAGAAAAATGGAAGGTCTTGCTGATTGCGTACTAGAACTAGATGTAATACAGAAAGGATCATCCTTTGAACGATATCTATCTGTAAAAAAAATGCGCAATTATGCAAAAAAGATTGGTATTGCAAGATATGTTATTGATGATGCTGGTTTTGTTTTAGAAATGATTGAGAGGATAATGTAAAAAGGTTTATACTTTCGGTAGCCTAAAGCACACTTTTATAAACGATTTTCTATTTCAATGTTTTGGGAGTTTTAATGACAAATGATAAGATAAGTGATTTACCTGGCGTTGGTCCAGCTATTGCTGAAAAGCTGGAGGATTCAGGATATACAGATATGATGAGTATTGCAGTCTCATCTCCTAAAGAATTATCAGATGTTGCTGATATTGGTGAGACAACAGCTGCTAAAATAATTCAAGCAGCAAGAAAAACTGCTGATGTAGGTAGCTTTGAAACAGGGGCTGTTTTGCTAGAGCGTCGTTCAAAAATTGGTTATATTTCAACAAGTTCAAATAACTTTAATGAATTAATGGGCGGTATTGGATTTGAAAGTCAATCTATTATCGAATTATTTGGAGAGTTCGGATCTGGAAAAACCCAAATTGTCCATCAGATGTGTGTTAATGTTCAACTTGATAAACAAAAAGGTGGTCTTGATGGACATGTTATCTATATTGATACTGAAAACACATTTCGCCCTGAACGAATCAAACAAATGGCTGAAGCTTTCGAGCTTGATTCTGAGGAAGTATTAAGTAAAATTCATGTTGCACGAGCATATAACTCTAGTCATCAGATGCTTCTTGTTGATAAAGCAAATGAGCTATCAAAAGAGTTTCCCGCACGTCTTCTTATAGTTGATTCATTAACATCTCATTTTCGTGCAGAGTATGTTGGTCGAGGAGCTCTTGCTGATCGTCAACAGAAATTGAATAAACATATGCATTCCTTATTGAGATGGGGAGATCTAAATAATGGTGTTGTGGTTGTTACAAATCAAGTTTCTGCTAAACCAGATGCGTTTTTTGGTGATCCTACAAGACCGATTGGTGGACATATTGTTGGTCATACAGCTACATTTCGTATCTATCTTAGGAAAAGTAAAGGTGGTAAACGTATTGCTCGTCTTATTGATTCGCCACATTTGCCTGAAGGAGAAGCTGTATTTACTGTAAGTGAATCAGGTATTCGAGATTAGATGATAAAATAGATTATTATACTTTTTTGATAACAACTGTAAACAAATATTTATATATTAATTTTTATAATATTATAAAGTATCGGAGGATAAAGTGAAAACAGTAATTGCTATATTGATAGTTTTCTTATTAATCATTTTAGCATTTTCTGGATGTATTGATAATGAAAAAGAAGGAAAAAATATTGTTTCTTCTGTTAAAAATCTTGAACCAATAGCAGATATATCTACCAGTGGTACATTATCATCTAAAATAGACCAATTTAAAAATGGAGATATCAACGCTGTTGCATATGAAGGAGATATCATTAGCTTTGATGCATCTAAAAGTTATGATCCTGATGGAGAGATAATTTCATATAAATGGTTTTTTTATGATGACACAACAGCTGACACAATTTCAGTTAACCATATTTTTGATATTGATAGTATCTTTACATTTCAAGGATCAGCCTCTAAATATAGCATCAGTTTACAGGTGGAAGATGATAATCATTCTTATAGCTATATGGACTACATAATAGGCATAATTCCAAAAGAATATACCTTTTATTTTGACTCATCGTCTCTTAATATAAACAAACCTGATGAGAGATTTGATTCGATAAAAGCAACATTTGGTAAATTTAGACCAATTGAAAGTTTAGATTATATAATAGATGGATCTGTTTATTTGCAAAAATGTAGATGGAATGCAACAATTTTTCTAGAAAAACCATTACTAAGTTTTGTAAATATGATAACACTTAGTTTATTTAATTCAACAGGTGGAGAAATTGCTACCTCTACAATTTCATTTAAGATATTTGAAATAAAAAAAGAAAAACAAATTACTATGAGCGGATTGATAAGTGAGCCTGCTTATTTTAAATCTGCACAGATAAGTATAACTGGTTTTTCTTTTGGAGAAAAAATCCATATTTTATATGGTAATGAGAAATCAAGTATGTTAAGCTTTGATTTTACAGATATTTGAAAATTAAAAATTTATTAGCTTTTATTTCCATAAATTATATATATTAAAAGTACTGTATTATTTCTGTATTAATATACAAGAGAATTTAGGGGGACTTGTCTTTTTATGTCAACCTAAGATAATTAGTATTAGGTGAATACATGAATATGAATAAAAAAAGATTAATTTGTTTTGGGCTAGTAACAATATTTGTTTTATCTATAAATACAACAGCTTATGGAAAAATTATAGGCTCTAATAAGGAAGATTTTGATCCTTTGGTTGATATTGAGGTTACAGTTGAGATACAAAAAATTCGAACATTTGATAAACATGACAAACAGGTTCATAGACATGAATATGTTGATTTAATAGGTGGTCCTGATTTTTATGTTAAAGTAATAATTGAAGATGAAGAATTTGTTAGTGACACTTGGAAAAATACTAAATATATCTATGAGCCAGATTTTTCTCCAACATTAGATGTATCTGATGAAGAGGAATTTGTTGATATAACAATTCAACTATGGGACTGGAACCTTAACGGAGATAAACTATGCGATATTGGAAATGAAAATGATGATGTAAGCTTAACATATAGTATAAAAACAGGCCATTGGTCAGGAGACGATCAACTTGAAGATCCCAGCGGATACGGAAGATTAAATGGATGTGACGATGGAAGTATATATCAACATGAAATGGATTGTGAAATCTGGTTTAACATCTATCAAAATGACTATGATAATGATAATATACCATATTGGACTGAGGTTAATGAATATGGAACTGATCCCGAGGTAGACGATACTGGCGATGATAGTGATGGCGATAATATTCCAATTGAGTGGGAATGGAAATGGGGATATGATCCATTTGAAACAGATAATCATGAAAATCTTGATCCCGATGGAGATAGTATAGAAAATATAGAAGAGTACATCACATCAGATTATGATTCTGATCCTTATAGGAAGGATATTTTTACTGAACTTGATCAGATGGACGAAAGTCCATCTGGAGATGTAAGTATTATGCCTGAAGCATCAAAAGAATTATTATTTACAGCTTTTAATAGGCAAAATATTGTTTATCATCTTGATGATGGAAGCTGGGATGAAACTGGATCAGAGATAATACCATTTGATGAGGCAACCTACGAAGGAGAACTTAACCAGATATATTATCAACATTTCTTAAATGGACCAAACTGGCGAAGAGGAGTATTTCACTATGGTGTACTAATTTATAATAGCACTGGCGTTGGTGGAAATATGTTTGGACCTAACCGTTTTCAAATATCTAGTAAATACATGGAATCAAAAGCAAGCATTCCTTATCTAAAAAGAGATATGGTTTATGCTAGTGCATATATGCATGAAACAGGCCATACACTTGATTTTAGACCAATTCCAGGTCACAATCATAGAAGTCTTTATCCCTGGCAGCTATTTTGGTGGATTAATCGTGCATATAAAAGCTGTATGAATTATGGTTATATGTACACAACAGTTGATTATTCAGATGGTTCAAGACGATATCCTGATCTTAATGATTGGGAAAGAATGGACATGGCATTTTTTGAAGAAGATTGGTAATAAATCTAGCCTATAAAAACAGCATAATTACAAAATATACATAAAATTTTATAACGTATAGATAATTACATAGATCTACGGGAGTATTTATGGACGCAGAAGATGTAATTTTAACTAGAAGAAGCATTAGAAATTATACAAAGAAATCAATATCTGACGAAATAATTAAAGATCTCATAGAATTTGGAACAACTGCTCCATCTGCAGGTAATCAACAACCATGGCAGTTTATAATAATAAACGATCGGATAATCTTAGAAAAACTAACTGAATTTCTACCAAATGGAAAAATGTTAAAAAACGCTGACAAGGCAATATGTGTCTGCGGAGATTTAAGTGTTGAAAAATATAAAGGATATTGGATGCTTGATTGCTCAGCTGCCACACAAAACATATTACTATCAGCCCATGCAAAAGGACTCGGAGCATGTTGGCTAGGTGTATATCCAAGAGAAGAACGAGTTAGTAATCTAAAAAAACTATTCAACACACCTGAAAACATAATACCCTTTTCAGTTATCTCATTAGGATATCCTAATGAAGAAAGTGGAAAAGTAGACCGCTATCATGATTCAATTGTACATAAAAATAAATGGTAATCATTCACCAACTATTTGTATAATAATTCTTCTATTTCTTGGACTTGTATCCAATTCAACAAAAATTATCTGCTGCCAGGTACCATGAATCAGTTTTTTATCTCTAAAAGGAACTGCAATACTTGGACCCATAAGGCTTGCTCGAACATGTGAATGCCCATTATCATCATGCCATGTTTCATGATGATTATAATATATATTTTTAGGAGCGATTTTTTCTAACGCCAAGGGTAAATCCTTTATTAAACCAGGTTCATATTCAATTGTTGTTAACGTCCCAGTTGATCCAGGTACAAAAACACATATAATACCATCTTTTAGTTTTGATTTATTTACACTTTTTTGAATTTCTTCAGTAATATCTATTATATCTACTTCTCCATTAGTTTTAATATTTAATTCATCTGAGAAAACTCCCATATTTTCACCTCAAATCAATATTTTGCAAGTTCTTTATATGCATCAAATGCTTGAATAAGGCCATAGCCATAATAATCATCATGACTATATTCTTCAGTATTTCCCTGTAGATTACCTATTTTTTTTGCTGTTTTTGCTAAAATATCTTTGAATAATTCAATAGTTGTTTTATTTTGATTTTTATATCCATCATGTTTATATTCAGGATAGGCGTCAAGAAGCAATGCGATAATACCAGCCACATATGCTGCTGCTTGAGATGTACCACTAAGACGACCATATGCTCCAGTTATTCTTGTTGATAATAATTTTTCACCAGGTGCAACAAGCTCAGGTTTTTTATTTGGATGATCTGAACCAGGATATTGATGACCTTTTGAGCTAAAAGAAGAAATAAAATTTTCCTTTGAAACAGCACCAACAGATATAACATCATCAACAATAGATGGAAAACATACATCTCCATTATCATCCTGTCCATCATTTCCAGCAGGACAAACAACAAAAACACCCATATTTACTGCATATTCAATCATCTCAGTTGTTTTACTATTATTGATAAAATCTACATTTCGGGGGCTCATACCCATTGAGAGAAGTATAATATCAACATTATGCTCAATACAAAACTTTATCCCTTCAGAAATTGTACTATCATTTCCCCCGCCATAAATATACTGATTTTGTGGAATTGATTTTACAACCACAATATTTGCATCAGAAGCTATACCCTGCAAGTTAATCCCTGAAAAAAGACCTTGAAAAGAACCCTTTGAAACAATCAGACCTGCAATATGGGTCCCATGATCATCGTCATCATAACATTTTGATTTGTGATTAATATAATCACTCCAAGCAATAAATGATGAATCATCAAATTCCTGATGGGACCTATCAACACCTGTGTCAACAATACCTATTGTGACCTTGGAGCCATCAAATCCCAAGCCGTGTAGTTTATCAATTTGTGTAGTATCAAATGCCCAGTTATTTGATCTTGGGACTATAAATCCTAAAGCAGATATATAAATTAGGAGAAGAGATAAAATAACTAAAAAAACAATGAAAATAGTAGCTCTTCTTTGTAGCATATTTTTCATCCTAAAACCGGACTTTTCTACCTGCCGAATCTCTCCTATAAATACCAAAATCTTTAAGGTTTTTTAATATTTTCCCATCAAAAATTGGACCATCAACACATACTCTAAGACCTTCACCTATGCAACATTGCCCACATATACCCATTGCACATTTCATATAACGTTCAAGTGATGCCTGAAAGGATATATCTTTACAAAATGTGAGTAATTTTTTCATCATAAGCTCAGGACCACATGTTATTACAGAATCGATTTTTTCCTCCGTAATTATCTTTTTAGCTAGATCAGTAGCAAAGCCGTTATAACCTTTTGAACCATCATCTGTTGAAACAAGAGTTTTTACATTATATTTTTTTATTTTATCTTCAAAAAAAAGTTCATTTTTTGTTTTTGCACCAATAATTACTGTTGATTTCTTTTTTAATTGTACTGCTTGATCTATTACAGGTGCAAGCATTGCAATACCTGTTCCTCCACCTACAAATAAATTATTTTCTCCCAATTTTGAAAATCCATTACCGTATGGACCTCTTATTCCTATTTTTTCCCCTTTTTTTAGTTTATATAAAGCCTCTGTTGCATCTCCAACCTTTCTAAAAGTTATTCCTTTTACATCTTTATCTATGTAGGAAACACTCATTGGAATTTCATCAATACCTGGAATCCATATCATAAAAAATTGACCAGGTATTACTTTTTCAGATAGATTAAAAGTAATAGTTTTAACATCTTTTGCTTCTATTTTTATATCAAGTATCTTTTTTATTTCTGGAATGTTCATTTATGAGCTACTCCAATTATATCTGATATTTTATTATAATTATGTGTGTTCATCCATTGTTTGATTTCTTTATTTATTTTATTAAATATATCAAGTTCTCTGTAATATACTCCTACACCAATTTGTACTGCAGATGCCCCTGCCATCATATATTCTATTGCATCTTCACCAGATAGTATTCCCCCAACCCCAATAATTGGTATATTCACGTGTTCTGCTATTTCATAGACACATCTCACACCTATTGGGTTAATTGCCTGACCTGAATAACCTCCTATTTTATTTGAAAGAATAGGCTTTCCAATATCAAGGTTTATCTTCATTGCTTTAACAGTATTTATGGCAACTATTGCATCAGCGTTTCCAGATTCTGCAGCTCCTGCAAGCTCAGAGATATTTGCTACATTTGGTGAGAGTTTAACAAAAACAGGGATATCCACATTTTCTTTAACTGATGACGTTATAATTCTAACTAGTTTAGGATCTGAACCAACCTCAAGACCATATTTTTTTGCATGAGGACAACTTAGATTTAACTCAATTGCAGACACACCATAATCTTGCATTTTTTGAGATAGTATTATAAATTCTTTAGAGTTTTCTCCATAAATACTGCCAATTATTGGTGTTTTTGATTTTTTAAGCTCCTTTATTTCTTCACCATAATTATCAATACCTGGATTTGGTAGACCCATTGCATTAATAATTCCATAATCAAGTTCAATGAGAGTTGGATTTGGATAACCTTCACGAGCTTTTATCCCAATTGATTTTGTAACAATTGCTCCTGCACCACTTTTAATAATTCTTTTCATGCTTCCTGCATCTTCATCCATTATTCCTGAAGCAAGCATTGTTGGGTTTTCTAAGCTTAGGGATCCAATCATTGTATTGATATTTACCAACTTGACACCAGAGTGTAAAATACAAGCCGTATATAAAGTCGTTTTCTAAAAATTTATAATAGAAGATACTTAAAATATTATAATCAAATTGAATTCAAAATAATTTGTAAGATTTGTTACATAAACTATTTCTACTTCTTCTATGATTAGTTATTTTAGAATGGAGGTAACATATGAGAGATGATCCTATTGCCAATGTATTAGATGATCTTCTAAAACTTGATGATATCTTGGCATGTATGGTTGCTCGTTGTAATATGATATCTGTTATGCCAAATAATGACAGTTTTGATCCATCTGTAAATCAAGTATGGGATATCATAAAACGTGCTATGGATGACGTATTTGGAGTAATACGAGAATATTCCCAGGCAGGTCTTGGTGAGATGGAGTTTAGATTACAGGATTTTGAAACACTATTTTATATATTCCCAGATACAGAAAATGCTCTAGTTGCAATTGTTCCAGCTCTTGCAAATAAAGGTCTTATTGAAGTTGAGATGGAAAATGCACGACGTGAAATATTAAGTATAATGGAAGAATCTGAAAAACAAGAAGCTATAACTGCTTAAGAAAGTTTTTTCTACTACTAGTTGATTTGTTTTATTGGAAGGGATGCCAAATCGGTACAATTAATGATAATTTTGAAGTTGCCCTTGGTATGTCTCGAAAATGGGATGCAAGAGAAGCAGGTAGAGAGGTTGCTAGAGATGTTATTCAAAAGTTAAAAAGACCTCCTAGTTTTTTTCTCTTGTTTTCAACGATTCATTATGAAAAACATGGAGGTTTTGAAGAGTTTCTAGCTGGTGTTTGGGACGTACTTCCAAAAGGAACACCTCTAATTGGTGGCACTGTAGCTGGATTTCAAAATAACTATGGATGTTATTGTCATGGAGCAACTGCTCTTGCGGTATATAATCCCCATATTGATGTTGCTGTTGGTGTAGGATATAATACAAAACGTTCACCAAAAAAAGCAGCTTTTTCTTGTTTGAAACAAATAAAGGATGGATTAGATCATAGCTCTTATTCTCAGAAATGCATTATTGATATAATCTCTGGTGGTCTGGTCCCTCAAATGCTAGGAATTGGCCGAAAAAAAGTATTACGCGGAATGACTAGTGTTCTTGCCTTGTATCTATCATCATTGTCTTTATATCTTTTGCAGAAAGGAATTGGTCGTGAAGAAGATGTATTACAAGTTATCAGTGATAAGATGAATGATTTTTATATTCTTCATGGTTCATCAATGGATGATGGTAAAGCATTTTCAAATTTTCAGTTCTGTAATTATGAGGTTGGATCAAATATGGCCGTCGCATTAGGTTTTGCCTGTGATGCACATATTAGTTTATTTTCAACTCATAATTTAAAAGAAAGTGTGTCTTTACCTCGTGTTAAAATTATTCGCAATGGTGTTGGTATTCGTAAAATCAATAATAAACCAGCATTAAAGGAATTTTTACGCATTTTAAATTGGCCTGAGGAGTATTTTGATGAGCAATTATTCAAACGGACATATTTTTATCCAATTGGTTTTAAAAAAAATAATCAGTGGATATCAAGGGTAATTGCCATTATTTGTGGTAATGTTATGATTACAACAAATAAATTGGAAGGTGACGAGTTTGCCGTGCTTTCTTTTAATGGTAAAGATGTGCTTCAAGGAGTGACTGATACAATATCAAAACATGGAATAGAAAGACCCGCATTTGGATTGATTTCCTCATGTGCTGCACGTCTGCAGGCATTAGGGATACAATCATTTCAAGTGCATCATGAACTATATTCTTATTTTCAGGATCATCCATTTATCTTGTTTTATTCTGGTGGTGAGGGATCAAAAAAACCTCATGAAGAATTGTATTATGGGAATGAGTCATTTCATAGTCTTGTTGTATCCTAAGTTTATGTAAAAATATAATGGAAAAAATTGACAATTAAAATATTCATTTTATGTTAAATTTATGGATGAAAAAAATCTTGAATACTAAATTTTCCCTTATTATAATTTTAAAACTAAATTATATGAAATAATCTTATTAAATTTAAGAAAACTATTTCAACTCTTAATTGATTGATTTATTTGGAAGGGATGCCAAATCGGTACAATTAATGATAATGATAATTTTGAAGTTGCCCTTGGTATGTCTCGAAAATGGGATGCAAGAGAAGCAGGTAGAGAAGTAGCAAGAAATGTTATACAAAAGTTAAAAACACCTCCTAATTTTTTTCTCTTGTTTTCAACAATTCATTATGAAAAACATGGAGGTTTTGAAGAGTTTCTAGCTGGTGTTTGGGACGTACTTCCAAAAGGAACACCTCTAATTGGCGGTACTGTTGCAGGTTTTATGAATAATTATGGATGTTATACACGAGGATGTACAGCAATCGCTGTATCATATCCAGATATGGATGTTGCTATAGGTATCGGAAAAAACACAAGAAAAAATCCAAAAAAAGCTGCAAAAACTATATCTAATTCAGCTCTTAAATTACAGGATCATTCAAATCATGAAAACAATTTTATGTTCTGTGTTTTACCTGGCGGCACTGTACCTCAATTATTTGGTATAGGAAGAAAAAAGGTAATGAAATCAGGAATTGCAGGTAAACTTTCTTTAAGTTTGTTAGATCAATCAATAAAACTTGTACAAACTGGACCTGGAAGAGAAGAAGAAGTCTTTGATGAACTTGCAAAGAATCTAAAAGATTGGTCTATAATTGGAGGAAGCTCTATGGATGATTTGATACAATCTAGATGTTATCAATTTTTAGACAATAGTATACACACCTCCGATATTGTGAGTATTGCTATAATGAGTGATTTAAAATCAGAAATAATAACAAAATATGGACTTAAAAAAACCGGAATTAAAATGAATATCACCAAAAAAGGATTAAGAGATTGTGTAATTTGTGAAATCGATGGGAAACCTGCAACAAAAGAATTTCTTGATCGGATTAATTGGCCAGAAGATTATTTAGATGATCGTTTGTATACAAAAACATTTTATTATCCTTTAGGTTATGAATATAAAGGAGTTTTACGTCCACAAATAATAGGTGCTTTTTTAGGAGATTATATTGCTTGTGGTTATAGCATAAAGACAGATAAAATTGAAATTCTATCAGCTTCTGGAGAATCATTACTAAATGCAATGAAAGAATGCTCAGATGAAATTATTAAGCTCCATCCAAAAGTTGTATTAGGTGTTTCTTGTGCAACACAACTAGAAACATTGGGTAGTGGAATTTTTCAAGCATATAATAATATTGAGAATTGCTTTAAAGATATTCCATTTGTTGTAGGTTTTTATGCAGGAGAGGAAAGTTATAGTCCAAAATCTCCCCCTAAACAATTATATGATAGCTTTAATTTATCATGTTTATACTGAATATTCTAGGTCAGTTCTTCAATCATTGAAATAAATTCTTTTCGTTTATCCTTTGATGTTTTTTTTGAAAATAAAGAATTAAATGTATTTTTCATATTTTTAAGGGCATCCATATTCTCTCCGAATGTTGTATTCATATATGGTTTATTTGTCAAGTTTTTATAGTAGTTCTTCAAATCAGTTTTTTTCCAAGTTTGTTTTTCTATACATTCAAAAGCGGTCTCTCCAGCTGAAATACCTGATATCATAGATGGCGTAATACCTTCTCCAGTGATTGGATCAACCATACCTCCAGCATCTCCAACAAGAAGTATTCCATCTGTTACAAGTTCATCTATTTTTATTGGCCCATTCATTGGTATACCCCCGCCTCTTCTTTCAATTGTTGAAAAATTATCTCCAAGGATTTTTTGTATTCCAGGATATTTATTGATAAAATATTCTAATGCATCTATAGCATTATTCTTCTTAGATATTCCTACACCAACATTTGCTTTTTTCTTTTTTGGAAATATCCAAGCATACCCGCCAGAAAATTCTTCTCCAAATGCAATATGAAACTTATCGTTTTCTGAAATATTTGGACATTTCAGGAATAACTCATAACATTTACAAACTTCATAATCTTTCCATGGATTTTTAATTCCTACCCATCTACCAACGTTTGATTCATATCCATCAGCCCCAATAACAATTTTAGCTGATATTTTCTTAAAATCATTTTTTGTATCAACTTTAATATCCCAACTGTTGACTTCTTTTTTCATTCCAACAGCTTTTGTCTCACACAATAATTTTGCTCCAGCATTTTCAGCAAGTTTTGCAAGATATTTATCAAAAATGGTTCTATCAACTGTAAAACCTTTCCATTGATCTGAGTTTAATTCATATATTTCATCATAAAAATATATTTTTGTTCCATCAATTTTCTGTTGAATAAATGAATCATCTTTATTAATTCCAGTATCTTGAAATAAAAACTTGTTTATCCCTTCAGCACATCGAACAGGATAACCAATTTCTTTATTTCTTTCAATTAAAATAACGTCAACACCTTTCTCAGCTGCTGTTTTTGCAGCCATTGATCCAGCAGGTCCAGCACCAACTACAAGAACGTCACATTTCATTTTTTAACCTCAGTATTTTATTTTTTAATTCAGTATATCCAAGATTATCTGTTATCTCAATATCTTCTGGTGATAAAAGTTCTGTTATAAGCCCAAAAAATTGTAAATATTTTTCTTTTCCTTTTTTTGCATACAAATAGTTAATTATTTCTAATAATTGACTAGAAAAATTAAAATGTTCACCCATTTTTTTATTGACAAAAGACCGGAATAATTCATCAGTAATTTTTTTATTATTTTTATAATCAACAGCTATTTTACCTGAGATATCCCCACAAATAACAGATGGTAAGATACCTTCAATAAATGGTTTAAGATTCTGATTTGCAACATCACCTGCAAGAATCACATTTCCATATATCCATTTATCAGTTAGATCATTAAATACTGCTTTTTTTGATTTTTCTTTTACATATTTTGCATTTTTTATTTGTTTTTTAACATGAGGAATTTCTAAAAACTCTTCAAAATATGATTCAAGTTTTTTTTCAGGATAAATACCTCCAACACCAATATTTGCAGTATTTTTTCCTTTAGGAAAAATATATGCATAACCACTTGGAGTAAATTCCCCCAAAAATACTTGTTCTAAATTTGGTTTATACAATTCTAAATCCTTCATTTCCCATGAATAAACCTCTGCAAGATCACCTTTTTTTCGTTTATATAATCCTAATAGATCTAAAACAGTTGATTCAACTCCATCGGCTGCAATAACAACTTTTGGCTCAATGTCAATGATTCTTCCATTTTTTTTAACTATAGTTTTTTTAACAACGAAATTTTCGTCAAACTTTAAATCAATTAATTCAGTATCTGTTAATAACTCAGCACCATTATTTATAGCAAGCTTTGATAAAAATTTATCAAACTTATTTCTATCAATACTGTAACTATTCCAAAAACCTCCTGTTTTTTCTATAGATATATCATCTGCCCAGAAAAACATTCCATTCATTTTCCAAATTAATTGTTCTCTGGGGATATTAAAAGGTAGATATGGAAATAAGAACTCACCAATCCCCTCAGCACATTTCACTTCTTTTCCAATTTCATCATTTTTCTCAATTAAAATAGTGTTAGCTCCATTTAATGACGCAGCTCTAGCAGCGCTACATCCAGCAGGACCACCACCAACAACTAAAACATCACATTTTATTGACATCTAAACAAACGTTATACAAAATATTTTTTTAAAAATATGTATATATTTAGACACAAGTAGTATTTCTTAAGTTTTGCTTAGAACGACTATAAAGCCTAACTGTTAAATAAGCTCCATCAAAAAGAAGCATTGCAACAAAGAAATACAGTGGAAAAACACCAAGTAAGACTACATATAAAATAGAGATTTTTGTAACCCATCTCTGATCAAAAAAGTATACGAGTAATTTATGCCAAAATTTTGTATTATCAATATCACCTTTATTATAATCAATTACATCATTTCCAACTTCATCAAGGAAAGCTGCAGCAGCTATAATTATTAAGGGTAAAAAAAGTAAGCTAATACCAACTATTGCAATTATACCAATTATTATCGCTAGTCCAACAAAATGTGCACGATTATCTATTTTTCCTCTTAAAAAAACCCCTACAAGAATTGCTAGTAGAATTGTTGCTGAAAACTGATCAATATACATTGTATAAGCCCATAGTAATGCAAGAAATGGTGCTATTACTAAGGCTATTTTTTTACTAAATATCTTTTCATCAAACGCATCGTCAATGTATTTTAACCCCGCTCCAAGAACCGGGTAGGATGCTAGAAAGAAATACATTTTTCACCTACTCATATT
>Ga0180431_10003501_pt1 | contig 20180 bp, 22 predicted proteins | sample SS_ome_11_FD_132459 | JGI IMG/M metagenome (GOLD analysis project Ga0180431, IMG submission 132459) | Hypersaline lake sediment archaeal communities from the Salton Sea, California, USA - SS_1_MS_1 metaG | ecosystem: Environmental > Aquatic > Non-marine Saline and Alkaline > Hypersaline >... | reverse complement strand
GGTAACTCCTTGATAAAATCATGCCATTCTGGATGATCATGTATAACAATTTTGTTTTTAGCAAAATGGTTAGCATATGCCATGCAGAAAAGTTCCTCTGCATTTTGATTTTGTTTTTCTTTGGTGCGATTAACAATTTTTTGCCATTTTTGCCTAAGTTCGTCTGAGACTAAGTTTTCCCAAACCACATGAGCAACTTCATGCAACAGGGCAAATTCACGACCATAATTCCACGGGGCAGCAACAGCAATTTCTTCTGTTCCTGAGTCCATATAACCTATGTGATCGCCATCGTCTTTGAGGGTGTTTCCTCCTTGGAGTTTGAATTTATAATCTGCCACTAAATCTCTATGAGATTGTGGGATTTTTTCTAACATTCCATTGAGGTCTTCTTCTTCCTCTGACCTGTGTAAAAACTTCCTAAAGCTTTGCATACTCTATTTATGTGTCAGGGAACTTTTTGATATTCAGTTTCCTCATCATAAATAAGAAGAAAGGTTACAAAGGAGAAATATGCCTAGAAAACCAAAAACCCCTACCAAATCCACCAGTTCAGGAAAATCTTCTAATTCAGGTGGTAATTTCTACATAGATTTTAAAAACACTGCTCAAAAAATGGCTTGGGCCGCATTTCAACAACATGATGTGTTGTTTTTGCTCGGGCCAGCCGGAGTAGGAAAATCTTATCTTTCCTGTGCTTTTGCTATTGAACAGGTTTTAGCGAAGCAGAAGAAAAAAATTGTTTTAACAAGACCCATTGTTGAAGCAGGGGAAACTCTTGGTTATTTACCGGGCGAATTTCAAGATAAAGTTCATCCTTACATGATGCCCATGTATGATTGCATTGATAGGTTGGTTAGCGGTCCTAAAAATGAACTCATTAATGAACGTGTTGAATTGGCACCAATAGCGTATATGCGGGGTCGTGCAATAATAGATTCAGAAAAAATAATTACACCATATGGATTGAAACCTATGGGTGAAATTAGGGTCGGCGATTATGTAATTGGCAAAAATGGAAAAGCCACACGTGTCCAAGCTGTATATCCGCAAGGAGAAGTTCCTGTTTTTGAAATTAAATTTTCTGATGGGACAAAAAGTGTTTGTTGTGAAAATCATTTATGGGACACAATGACCTTGAATGAAAAAAGACACAATAAAGGATATACAACCAAGAAAACAAAAGACATTATGGAGAATGTAAAAAACAAACATAATCAAAAAGTTCACAGAGTTCCAATTGCAGATCCGGTGTCTTTTGAAAAACAAAATGTTCCTATTGATCCATATTTAATGGGAGTTTTATTGGGAGACGGACATGTCTCTTATCCAGCAGTGTCAATAACCACTTGTGATCAAGAGATTGCAGATGAAGTGGCTCGTTTGCTTCCAGAAAATCATGATTTGGTTTATAGAGGAAAATACGATTATAGAGTTACATCAAATCGTAAGCAAAATTTCATTAAATCATATTTTAAGGAAATAGGGCTATGCGGATTGAAGTCTTATGAAAAATTCGTTCCAGATAATTACAAGTTCAATTCAATAGAATGTAGAACAGCTCTTTTGCAAGGTCTTTTAGATTCAAATGGATGGATTTGCAAGCATAGATCTGGCAATTGCAGAATACAATTTTGTTCTACGTCTCACAAGTTAGCTAAGGATGTTATGTTTTTAGTGAGATCATTGGGAGGAATGTCTTATTACAGGAAAAGAGAATACGACGAAGATGATTCTCATGAATACAATGGCCGTGTTGTCAGACATGCTAGGCCATCTTATATTGTGGATATAATGATTAATATTAATCCTTTCAGACTAACTAGAAAATCTGAACAATTTGAGCCTAATCAAAAAATGACAAAAATGATATCTAGCATTGAGCCAAAAGGTACAGCTAAGGCTACATGTATTACAGTTGATGCCAATGATGGACTATTTCTGACTAATGATTTCATAGTTACGCATAATACTTTTCACGATTCAGTTTGTATTTTTGATGAAGCACAAAATGCAAGTTATATGCAGTTAAAATTGTTTTTGACGAGATTTGGAGAAAACAGCAAAGTTATTGTTACCGGAGACCCAAATCAAAGTGATTTACCGGGAAACAAAGTAGATCTAATGGAAGTGGTCAATAAACTTCGTGGAGTCGAAGGTATAGGCATTGTTGAATTTGGTTCAGATTCTATCGTAAGACACTCTCTTGTCTCTAAGATTGTGGATAAATTGGAATAATAAATGGCAACATATAATGAGACAGCCAGTGGAGGAGCACTTGTTGGCAGAGGTGCTCAAGGTATCGCTGTCATCCATAATCCTTCAAATAGTGGAGGTGCGGATCTTGGCGGCGGTGATACGTCGTGGTATGTCTTTAGAGAAGTAATTGCTTCAGGTGGTGGCACGCTTGGTGGATTGGCTGTATGGTCAGATCCTGTAAAACACTATCCAAACCTTCCTTTGGCTGACCCGGATAATCCGGGAGGTGATGGCGTAGAGCATAATCCTGCTCTCTACATTGATGGTGAAGCTGAACTATACGTTGAACGTCAAACAGAATCCCAAGGTGGAGTTACTGTTGGAAGTTCTGCAATAAATGAAGTCACGGTAACATACGAATCATCTGGCGAAGTGACCATAGGTGGTTCCAGTGACGTTAAGAGTACCATTGTTTTAAGTTATTCATATCCTTGGAGAATCAGAGCTGGCGTTTCTGTTACTCGGACTTTTCTTTGGGACACAGGTTTACTTCAACAGTATTGGTACAGAATTGTCAGCAAACAGGCAGTAGACCCTTGTGTGCCTACTCGTGTTGAAGATTGTTGTTTGCGTTACATTGTCAATGTTCATGCCAGAACACTTACTGATCTTTGTGAGCAGATTCGGGCAAGAGGATTCAATTTCACAATCGATACAGTGCAAAGGTTTACACGACCCGCAGAAACATCTCAGATAGCTATTGCCGAAGCTGATGGTACTGTTTTTACTGACGAGTGTGAAGAAATTGACATTTGTGCAAATCCGGTTTGTAATGAATTTTGCATTGATGGCGATGTGGTGATGAACATAGGGTGGACAAACACTACGCCTCAAGTAAATGCATTTTTTGAATACGAAGCAGACACTGGTGATGGTTTGTTGACGGCTGGTTCTGCAATAGCTGGATATGAAGAAACTCCATTTGAATTGTTTCATGAATCACCAGATGCAGAGCTTGCGATATCGGGAAGTGCAGATGTTTTATCCAGCGCTTATAATTACACCTCGTCCGATGGGGTTGTCATGGGAGGCACTTCAGATTTAAGTTCCAGCCATTATGATTTCATAGGCGGAAACTGGCCTTTGCTCAAGAGAAAAGACACAGCATTGGACATTGAAAATCTCGAAGCAGAATCCGTAAGTGGCGAAGAGGTAATAGAATGGCTCAATCCAAGATACGCTATTATCGAAGATGGCTTTTATGCTATATCTGATGTAAGTTACGAAGCGAGTAGCGATTATCTATATGTTAGGAATTTTGAATTCGAAATACCATCAGGTGTGAATATTGGTTTGATTAGATTTAATGTTGTTAGATCATCTATTGGTGGCGATATTGGTGACATTGAAGTTTATGTTGTAAACGGAGATGAAATTCTTTCTCCTAATTTGGCTAATGCAAGCTTGTGGCCATTGGTTCCTACAAACACAGCATATCAAGTGATTTCAGATAATTTCACATCTGCGATTCCGGGTTTGCCTATTCAAGAAGGTGGTTGGGATATTGATGATGTCAACAGTGAAGATTTTGGATTCATCATTAGAGTTCAGGGGCAAACAGCCAGTTCTGGTGTAATTGCACAGATTGACCATGTGAATATGCGTATTTTTTACGAAGATGAAGAACATCAACTTGTGAGAGCCAGTGGGCAAGCCGGTGTTGTTTCATCGGCTTGGTCATATCAAGCATCTGGAGGAGTTGAGACAGGTGGTGAAACAGATCGACCCAGAACTGTTACATACTGGAATGGAATAGGTGGTGCAGAAGTAAGTGGCGATCTTGAAATTCATTACGATTACGAAGCTGATTCAGATGAGTCCGGGATCACAATTGGCGGCGAAGCAACGACACAGCCTATTATGACATTTGGAGGAGCTGTTGTAGGTGGAAGTGCAATAATCGCTGCTACAACTAATTTTTATGAAGCAAGTGGAGGTATGACTGTTGCCGAAGGAGAAACAGAATCTCTTACATGGGTGACCTACAACACTGAATCTTTTGATGGTTTGACTGTAGATGGAGAATCAGTCACTTTGGTGAATTATTCATATGAACCAGAAGGAGGAGTGGAGATTGGCGGGACGATTTCTACAAATTCTTCTTCTTGGAGATATGAAACAGATGGAAATGCCATATTCATCGGCGGAACTGCTGATTTGGTGGCAAGTAATTTAGAGCCATCAGAAGAAAACTTTGGTTTCCAGATGAACATAACAGAGATTGATTTTCTGTTTGGAACAGATAGTGAAGTTGGTGGTTTAACTGCTTCTACAGACACTGTGAGTGTTTGTGGTTGTACTGACATTCCTTTAACTCTGGAATTTAGCAACAACATTGTAAGAAACAACAAACTGGCACAATTCCTCAAGAGAAACAACTATTCGATGTCAGATCGATTTGAACTGTATTACAATAAAGTCAATGACATGTGGCAACGGAATGTTCATATTGAGGGACTTTCAGCAGATATCAACACAAGAGAATCTTGGGACATGGTGTTTAATCTCAAATGTACAACATTTGTAGGTGGAGAGCAAATTGACAGAGAAGTTCTTTTATTCTCAATTCATATTAAGCAAAAGAACTTAGTTACATTTGAAGATTTTTCTACAAGGGTGATTGTAGGTTATCGTCCAGATTTAGTTTGTTCTGCTACTGATTTTAATGTATCAATTGTTTATGATACTCAGTTGAACATTGCTTCAGTAAGTCCAGACTCTCAGATTTACTACAATCGATTATATGATGATTTGGGATTGTTTAAAAATCAATTCTGGGGAAACAACCCTAATCTAAGAGTAGAAATATCAAGTGTAGAATTAGACGAAGAACAATATCGGCAAAATATGGATGTTGTATTTAATTCCTAGGAGATAACATGACATGGGTAATGGGTGGGCTTATTGTCCTTACTATTCTTAATTTATTGGTGTCTTTTGGCACGGCACGAAATGTGGCTCGCATAATGGAGCACGAGGCTGCAAAAATGGACATGGAAAAGAAACAGTGGCATGCTATGAATGTCACATATCGGGACGCTATGCTATCAAATCAGGCACCTTTGTCAGATGGTGTAGATATTCCTCAATTACGCTAAGAATTGTGCCGATAATCAGTTGTATTTCTAATATGGTGAGTCTTAGGGCTCATCATATTGCTATTGTGTTTTGCATTGGAAAATGCTAAATACTAACGTTACGTTTGAATTACTAATAACCTACAAAATTACGGAGAATACGTTATGACTACTGAAGAACTTGTGTTGAAATATATACCTTTGGCGAACAAGCTTGCTTTTGACAAGAAGAAAACCTTGCCAAAACATGTTGATGTGGAAGAATTGCAATCTGCTGCATATTTGGGTTTAACGGAAGCTGCAAATCGCTTTGATGAAAATCGAGGGATTTCTTTTTCAACTTTCGCTTATCCTCGAATCATGGGTGCAATTGTAGATCAACTGCGACAACAATCATGGGGCAAGAGAACAGATCCAAAAACAGCTTACAGTTTAGATCCTTCATCTGAAGATGATGTAACTTTCAAAGACAGCATCATTGCGAAAAATGAAAATAATTCTGACGAGATGTTGGAGGTCGTTTCTCAAGACCTTGATGGGCAGGCAGAAGAAGTGATGAGGTATTATTTCGTAGACGAATGTTCTATGAAAGAAGTTGGAGAGAGATTTGGCGTAAGTGAGAGTCGGATAAGCCAATTGATCACAAAATACAAATCTCGAATTAAAGAAAGGTGGTCAGAGTCCGATCTGAGGATCGAGCTTGCTGCCTGACATTACAAGGGCTTGCAAACTATGAAGATTTTCACGTTTATCTTTACCATTTTATTTTCGGTCAACATTGCATTTGCATCATCCTTTGAGACGGTTGTGCTTCCCAATGAAGTAACCGGAGAAATGCACTTATCTCCTTCAGATGATTTAATCAAAGGAAAAGTCTGGAATCGATGGACAACTGAAAACTTTGTAGTTTGCAGCCTTTCTAATTCACAAGGAAAATATCTTCATGACCACCTTGGTGAAATTAAACAATGGATATATCACAGGTGGGGTTTGTATGATGTTGACTTTTCAGTGAACTGCAAATTGATTTGTGTGAATGATAAAAACCTTTTTAATAAATTGTTTCGTCTTGAGAGAACACGTGTTGAGGTTCGTCGAGATGCGAATGGAAAAATCAAAGAAACAGTTGTTTTCCTGCTCTTGGATAAATCCGCATCTAAAACTGTGCCTATGCCGTTAACTGAAGTTTGTCTGGCAGAGTTTGAGCAAAAGTACGGTGTTCGTTTTGGTTGGTGGGTTCATCGTGGAATGTCGATGCTCAATGGGACAATTCCAAATATTCGTCGAGAAATTACCATTCAAGGCAAGTATTTGGGAAACCCGGAACAGAACTCCAGAACCATTATGGAGATCACAGAAAGTCAGTATAAAAAATTAAGCTACGAACAGCGTCGATTATATGATGGGGCAGCAATGATGTTGTGTCTTCTTTATAAAAAAGAATTTGGAACAACAAAGTTTCAACAAATGATGCAGGAGACATCAAAAGGAAAATCACCTGAAAAAGCTGTACAACAGGTGCTGGGGTTTAGAAATTATGAACATCTTGATCAATCTTTTGATCGATATATTGGTGATTTGCATGAAGATGTCAAAGACAATAAGACTCCAGATTCATATCTGCAAATTAAAGTGCTTTAATTTTTCTTCATCTTCTTTTTCATTTTCTTTTTCATAAATGCCGGACTGCCGCCCATAGGCATGCCACCGCCACCACTAGAATTTCCTCGTGGTTTTCCTCCACGAGAATATCTGGAAAATGGTTGTCCATCAGATGGACGCCTAATGGGAGTTCCACTTTCGCCTTCTTTTCCGGGCGTGTCCCACATCTCTAAGAAATCTTTGAATGTCATAGAAGTATCTATGGTTTTACTCTTTTAATCTTGTGTGACTTTGGTTGATTGATTATAAGGTGCAATATGGACGATGTGCAAAAAGCTCTTAGAGAACGATATCCAGATATCCACCCCTTGATTTTTCAAAGGTCAGTGGAAAAAGCTGAGACTAACGGAGAGCTTTTTGACATCTTGGAAACGATCCCTCAAGAGTTTCCAATCGTTTGGTGCGAAGATAATCGTGTGTGGATGTACACAGACGATCTTTTGCAAAACCAAAAACACAAACCACAAACAGAGGGATAGGGAGTTCTGGTTGTGCATAAGGAGGTGAACGGCAATATGCCAGAACTCCCTTTGTTTTAAGATTCGTGATAATGGAGCAACTCTAATCTGCCATCATCATGTTCGATGATAGCAGAACAGGATTCTACCCAGTCTCCAGTGTTGCAATACAAAAATCCATCTCCGATTTCTTTTAAATCAGGTGTGTGAATGTGGCCGCAAATGCAGCCATTGCAATCTTTTTCACGTGCGTAAGAAATAATGCATTTTTCAAAGTCGCTGACGAAATTGACAGCCCCTTTAACACTTGCTTTAATAGCTTTGCTCATTGACCAATGGCTTAATCTGAAAACTTTACATCGAACCCAATATACAAATCCATTGGCTTTCAAAAGAAGCTCGTAGCCGATGTCTCCTAAAACAGCCAGCCATTTGGCGTATTTTGTACATAAGTCAAACATGTCACCATGAACAACTAATAGTTTTTCACCTTTAGCTGTTTCATGGACAAATTCATTGCCTATGTTGATGTCACCAAAATTGATGATGTTAAAATCTTCAATAAATTCTCTGAGGAACTCATCGTGATTTCCTGCGATGTAATAAATCTCAGTTCCTTTTCTGAGGAAGCCAAGAATCCTTCTTATGATTAAATTGCTGTTGTTGTCCCAATGCCAGTTTCTTTTTAGTTTCCACCCATCTATGAAATCACCAATGAGATAAAGTTTTTCAGGTGGTGTGTCTTTGATTTGAGTAAGGTAGTCAAGTAACTCTTCTGTCCTAGAATGTCGGCATCCCAGATGAACATCTGAGAGAAACAGCGTTTTTATCATTACAAGTGTCTCCTAATGACTTCAGTCACTTTATATACACCGTTTGATTGAGTGCTGGCTTCTGACTTGAAATCATTTAGGAAACTTTTAACTACTTCGTGGTTAAATTTGTTGGCATCACAGGAAATACCCAATCCTGTTTTTTCGACATAATATCCATTAATTGATTGTTCATGTTGACCCGGTTCAGGAATAACCAAGATAGGTTTTTGATAGAAGCGACATTCGCTGATTAATTGATTGCCAGCGGTTGAAATCACCTTGTTGCAAGAGGCTAAATCTTTCATAAATTCTGGCCCTAAAGGCTTAAATTCAAATCCTGTTGGAGGCGCTATCCATCTCATACGGGTGTTTGGTGCACCATATATTTTGAACTTTTTTTCTTGTGTCTCTGGATAATTTTCCATCACATATTGGTAAATTGGAAACAGGATTTTATCACTAACACTTTCTCTCACGTAAACCAGAGTTGATTCATCGTTTGTAGCAGGTGTTTCTAATATTTCTTTTCTCATCAAGCCACTGGTTAAATGAACATTTGGTCTTGTGGTTTTAATAGTGTCAGAGTGAAAAGTAGAAATAACAACTTCGTCAGGTTTAGGAACTAACATTCTTGTGGAAATGCCAACCAATCTGGCATACAGACGAAGATTCCAAGGAAGATCAGAGAGGTCGCAGTAAGAAAATCGATGTTGATTGTCCACGCTGATAAGTGTTTTTCCAAGATTTTTGGCAGCTCTTGGTAATGAGGGTTCAAAATCACAAACAAAAATTTCTGGTTTGAGTTCCTGAGCATCTTTGGTGATTTGGTCGATGTTCTTTTTAAGGCCAGAAAAGTAGTGTTTTAGAATTCTGTAGCTTAATCTGGTGTAATTCACTTTGCCATTTTTGTACGGAAACATCAATCCGTCAATTTTGTGCAGGTGGGGATAATTTTGTTTTTCGAAGTATTCGTAGGCTTTTCCGAACGTGTAGACATGGACTTCTTCCTCTGGAAGATCGTCAATCACAGACAGTGTTCTACTGGCATGACCCAGACCTTCTCCTGCCAAACTGTAAAAAATTCTTGTCATTTTTATACTTCCTGTTGTTGACTTGTGATCTATTTGACTCTATTATGCTAAAGAATAATAAACATAAAAACAATGGAGAAAAAATGAGAAAAAATGTAGGAGGTACTGCGTGTCTAGGTAAAGTTTTCTTTACTTCAGACACGCACTAAAGGACTTTGGTCATGGTAACATCATTAAGTATGTGCGTTGCGTCACGGCGTAATAGATACCCGTCAAAGACGGGAAGGAGTTAGACGTTGAAACCCTTAGACCATCAGACCTACCTGAAAGCGAAAGCCGTAGGGGACAACAGCATGTCTGAAAAGGCGGATTTGAGCAAAACCGTTACGCTCAAAGTCCGTCGAGGTCTGGACGGTATGGTGAAGCCTACACTGGTTGAACTTCAGTTTCCAAGCTGTAAAATGATTGGGTCGGACACAACGGTTTACGTCCGATGTTTCTCAATACTCAGTAGCAATATTTTGCTGAGAAAGAACGTCTTGAGAAACCGGGTTGCGTCTGCAACCTCAAGGAAACGAACGAAGCACCTAACCCATCCTGATAACGTCTATTACGTTCGGAACGCAAGATCGCCTAAAAGCCGAGAGGCTCATGGCGACGGAGCTTCCATAGTAGTCCGAGGACGGGAAAGCCGTCTACATGGCGAAGGGAAGCAGGTAAGTCGAGCTTTCAGACGTGGAGGTGCGTGTGATGCGTAACGCCGACACAATTCTGAAAGTTCATCAGGAAAGAGGTTCTAAGAACCTTCCTCTGGAACGTGTCTACAAGCACCTGTTCAACCCTGAGTTGTTCCTCGCTGCCTACGGTAGAATATACCGCAACGACGGGGCGATGACGAAAGGAGCGACAAGTGAGACGGTTGATGCTATGTCTTTGGAGAAAATCCAGAACATCATTGACCTGCTCCGGCAGGAAAAATATGTCTGGACACCCGTTCGTAGAACGGAAATTCCAAAGGCAAATGGCAAGACTAGACCGCTTGGTATCCCCACATGGGGAGATAAGCTCGTTCAGGAAGTTGCAAGAGCTTTGCTGGAAGCATATTACGAGCCTAAATTCAGTGAACATTCACACGGATTTCGACCCAGCCGTGGTTGCCATACAGCATTGAAGGAAATTCAGAAGACGTGGAAAGGCACGATCTGGTTCATCGAAGGAGACATCAAAGGATGCTTCGATAACATCAATCACGATGTTTTAATCGAAATCATCCAGAGAGATATTCAAGATGGGCGTCTGATCGGGCTAATCCGTGGTCTGCTGGAAGCGGGATATATGGAGGACTGGAAATACCATGACACCTATAGCGGCACGCCGCAAGGTGGCATTATCAGTCCCCTACTCGCCAACATCTACATGAACGAATTGGACAGGTTTGTTAAAGACACGCTCATCCCAGATTACACGAAGGGACAACGCCGTAAAGCGGACAAGCAACATCAACTACTGACTGGTAGGATTCGTAAAGCCAAGCTGAAGCAAGATTTCAAGAAAGTCGCCAAGCTGGTTCAATTACGACGCCAACATCCGTCAGGAGATATGTTCGATCCGAACTACCGACGCCTTCGTTTCATCCGCTATGCGGATGACTTCCTACTTGGGTTTGTCGGACCTAAGAATGAAGCTGAGGAAATCCGAGATCGGCTGGCTGAGTTTTTGGACACAAAACTTAAACTCACGCTGTCGAAAGAGAAGACCGTCATCACCCATGCGGTTGATGAAAAGGCTAAGTTTTTGGGTTACGAGATCAATGTAGTGAGGCAAAACGATCTGATTTCAGAGAACGGGCTACGGGCGACCAACGGACGCATCTCATTGTTGATGCCCCACTCGGTCGTTCAGAAAATCCGAACTCAATACAGTAAGGAAGGCAAAGTCCTTCACAGAAAAGAACTGGTGCAAGATGATGATTATACCATCATTCAGAACTACCAGTCTATCTATCGAGGACTTTACAACTATTACTGTATGGCAACGAATGTCGCCAAGCGAATGATTAAGGTCAAATGGTATCTTGAGACTTCGCTAACGAAGACGCTGGCTCATAAGCATCGGTGCAAGGTTTCTGCGATCTGCAAGAAATACCGAACCGACGTGGACGGGTATAAGGTTCTTCAAGTCGTGGTTGAAAGACCAGACAAGAAGCCCTTAGTGGCAAAATTCGGCGGCATCCCACTTGTCAGAAACGCAGAAGGTCTGGGAAAGGTGGATTTCCGCTATGACTTGGCAGGGAGATTCTTTGCCAACGAGCGGTCAGAGGTTGTGCAACGACTTCTTGCCGGAAAATGCGAGCTATGTGGTGCGGAAGGTAAAGTCCAGATGCACCATGTTAGAAAACTCGCTGACCTTGAGAAGAAGGGGCAACGACCGAAGGAAGAATGGCAAAAGATCATGTCAGCACGAAGGCGTAAGACTTTGGCTGTGTGTGAGGATTGCCATATTAAAATCCATACGGGGAAGTATGATGGAACCAAAATTCAGTAAATTGATTGTCCGAGGGATTGTCTTAGTCTTCGCCAGTTATGGCGTTGGCAGACTTCTCAGAGACATCTATGATTTGCTGTCTAACTGAATGGCTTACTGGAGAGCCGTGTGCGGTGAAAGTCGCAAGCACGGTTCGGAGAGGGGTAGTTGGAAAAGTGTCGTCGCAAGGCGACAACTCGCTGGCTACCTACTCTACTGCAACCGGCCATTTCTCACGGAAGTAGATCGTGAGGCGCTAGAGGCAAACGGTGGCACATGGCATACAGGTTCGTGGAAAGGCAGAGGTTCTGCCAATTATCGAATTTCCCGAGATGCTGTGGATATGATGAACGATGAAATCACCGACAATATCAATGAAATGGTTGGTGAAAACGATACTTTGTGGCATTTGGGAGATTTCGCATTTGCTTCAAAGAACAGCTACTATCACAAATGTCAGTTCTACAGAGGTCGCATCAAATGCAAAGATGTGAGGTATGTCTGTGGAAACCACGACAACATTTGCGATTTGACAGATGAGTTGGCTAAGCCAGAGCACAAAAGGTGCAATCACCATCACAATTATTGTATTCGTGGTTTGTTTTCACGTGCTTATTCTCAAAAGGAAATCAATGTATATGGTCAAAAGATATGTTTGAACCATTATGCTGGTGCCATTTGGGACAAATCACATCGTGGAGCTTGGCATCTTTATGGGCATTCTCACAGTCAGGCAGAACCATGGCTGAACAAAAATATGCCCGGTCGAAGATCCATGGATGTAGGTGTTGACAATGCCTATAAGCTTCTTGGGAAATACCGACCTTTTTCTTTTGAAGAGATTCAAGAGATCATGAAAGATCGGAGTGGCTTTTCTATGGACCATCACGTTCCAAAGGACAGCAAAGCTCCCAGTGAAGAAGAACTTAACAATTGTTCATGACATGGTTTTCTAAGATTGCTGCTTGAACAAGCTCGTAATTTTCTATGAGAGCCTGAGCTTCAGACAACGTCACCAAATCCTCTTCGTTGTGATACGCATTGTACGTGTCAATATACAGAGGAGGATAAGAACAGAACCTGCACATTTCCGCTCCCGGCGGATATGGTGCGGGCATAGGTGGCGTATTATCTGTTCTGATCTTTTTGATGGTGTGTTTTCTAAGGACTCCTTTAAGAGCCTTTAGGCGATTGTAAACAGTGTCACCGATTTCATAAACATGTGAAACTTCATAAGTGACACTTACATCGGCACACCCACCAACACCAATAGATCCAAATCCCAATGTTTTGTATGTAGCAGGTGGTGTAAACCCACTAACGGTAACTCCACCTGATGCTGTTTCATTGAAAGTGCTCATGATTCCCTCCAATGTATTTAGAGCTATTTGTCTAATTCATCGAGAATCTGACGAGCAGAAAGATTGGACCAAATACTTTCAATTTCAGCTTCAATCTTTTGAATTAGTTCTTTATTAGAACTTTCCTCATATTTGTGATGGTTGTAAAGAACAGACTTTTCATCAACCAACATCATTCCTTTGACGTAAGGATAATAACAGTTTCTGCGTTCAGGAGGGATGCATGTAAATAAAGTCAAAGTTGGAACATCAAAAGCATCAGCTAAGTGATAAGTGCAGGTGTCTACAGTGATGATTTTATCCATCATAGAAACAATTGCCGCAAATACATCAAACGCAGAAGAGAATTTGTAAAGTGCCATGAACCTTTCCAGTTTGAGGTCAGTGGCGACACAAGTGACAACAAAATATTCAGATTCATCTATGATTTCTTTTGTCAATCTTTCGAAATTGGTTTTATCGATTGATCGTATTTCACTTGATGCTTTTGTGTGAAACATCAATATTTCACGATCACCAGCTCTTTTGCGAATTTGTTTCATTAGCATTCTGGCAATGTCATTTGATTTATCTGCTGGAGTGTATTCGATTCTTTTTTGCTCAACAGGGACTGTATCTTTTCCTACAGAAAGTGCATCAAGGAAAAAATCAATCATTGGTTTTTCATTGAATCCTTCTAACAACAACAGTCCCCCCAGATCATAAAAAGCATCGTATTGGGACAGCGTAGCCAATGATACTGGCAAGATGTAAGTCTTGGGACAAATGCTTTGAGCGTTTATTGGTCCTAACCCAACAGGATTCAATTGGAACAAATCAATTTGTATGTTTTCAATGTTGAAATATTTTGTGAGCCTTTTCTGAAGTATCTTTAAGGCTTTCATGCCAATCAGGTGATCACCCATGGCGTTGCTCATGCCATTCATGACGGCTATTTTTATGCCATTTTTGTTTTTCAGCTCTCCAAGTGCTTCGTCTAAGTTTTCTTTGAAATGCAGATCTTTTGGGAAATCGGGTATTTGGTCAAGTATCTCATGTGATATTTGTTGAAAAGCGTTTGGTTTATTGAGGGTTTCAACAGCATATTTGACATGGCTTTTGACATTGTTGTAAGTAGAGATATACACGTTCTCAATTGGCGTGTTATCAGGATCTGTGGATGCTTTGAATTCATGCTCATAGACACAATTAAACTGATTGATTTTTGTTCTTATGTCTTCAGTTGTTTTGAAAAGTACAAGCATTTATCGTCCTAAATGATAGCCAACTTTTGTCAGAACTTCTCGGTCAAGGTTAAGTCCCACAAATTGCAGCAAATCTTGTGAATAATATTTCATGTATTCTTTGTTTTTGTAGTAGTTGAGTCGATCAACAAATTCTTCATCTGTGGTTGTTGGAGTTTCTTCAGATGGTTTGAATTCGTTTGGCTCTTTTGTAAATTCCAAATCAGAAGAAACGGGGTCTAGGTCAAAGTAGTCAGCCAACTTCAACATTGATACATCAAATTCAGCAATGAGTGCTTCGTAGCTTAAAACAATCATTTTCTTTTCTTCCATTCTTATTGAGAGATAATGGAAGTTCATGTTGTTCCAGTATTGAATGGGATTAGCAGCTCTAAAAAGATAAGGGATTCCTTGTTGTATTTCAAACACAACAGGGTTTTTTAAGAATTGTTCAAAAGCGACATTCCTTAAATCGGGACCAATGTTGAGTTTTCTGTTTGGTCCCCAGTAGTCGTACATTGATCTCAGCCAAGCAAATGGTTCTTTAACAATCACCAAAACATCAACTTCTTTCCCAAGGATGTATGGAGCGGCGTATGTCCCATGTTTCCATCCGCCAATGTTCACCAAAGCTTTTGTGTTTTTGAAATTCCTGTTCAGGAGATCAGCGGCAAAATTTGTCCCAGATCGTTGCAGTCCGTAAATCTTGATATATCGGACATCTTTTTCGAATTTGAATTGATTCATGCATATTCCCTTCGTGTGTAATAGAGTATCGAAGACAGTTTCTCTGCTTTACAGGATCTGAAATCTGCCGTATAATGCTGTTGAGAAATGGAGATCTCACATGGGCAAAAAGACAAACAATCAGCAAAAACAGCCAAAAAAGATCGATAAAAACGAAAATACAAAAGAAGCAGGCATCCTCGTTGAGGGGCTTGTGGTAGAGGCCCATAGGGGCAATTTTCAAGTCAAGGTATCGTCCGAATCGGACGATGATGATAGTGGAATTATCGTCACTGCTCATCTTGCTGGAAAAATGCGAAAACATAACATTCGCATCGTTAAGGGAGATAAAGTCAAGGTTGAAGTGTCACCATACGATTGGACTAAAGGCCGCATTGTTTATCGGTTGAAATAAGGAACAAACATGATTACTATCGGAATTCGTCAGTTTCCAGACGTTGAGCATCTTGAGAAACTGGTTATTCATCTCGCTACTGAATACGACCTCGGGAATCCATGCCTCGACTTTGATGATGTTGATGTCTCAGACCCGGAATACGATGACCTCTATCGAGAACTCAAAGCACTCAAACCTCAATCTGAGGCATTTGAAGGAACATCTCCATCCACAGTTACACCCGATGGTGATATTGTTGTCCATGATCCACCGATGACTTCTATCGCCAAAGCTGATGGTGATAAGAAGAAAGACATCTATCTCAACTGGCTCAAAGATTGTGCCGCTCGTCTTGGGTCTAAAATTACTGTTGCTCAAACATACAAGCACGATGGAGTCGCCATTCGTATCAACTACGAAAAGGGCAAGCTCGTCAGCGCCGGTCTGCGCCCCCGTGGGGGCATTGAAGGGTCAGATGTCACTCGTCACATGAAATACATTGAAGGTGTTCCTCAGATGCTCTCAGAGCCCCTGACATTGTCTCTGAATGGGGAATTGGAATGTCGGAAGTCTGTCTTCAAGAAAATCAATGAACAACGTGACAAGGACGGAGAAGAGCCCTACAAAAACCCTCGCAACTACACAGCGGGTTGTATGGGACGTGAAGACGCCAAAGAGATCAAAGATTCCGGCATCAGCGTTTCATTTTACTCAATCACAGGTTTTGATGAGTGGCAGGACCACTACAAGACTGAGATTGAGCGAGCCAAATGGGCCAATCAGAAGCATGGTCTTGGTCTGGGTAACTTTGTGCAGGTGCGACTGCACAAAGCAGAAGACTTGCAGAAGATGGAAGACGCCATCGATAAGCTTGATTTCGAGGTTGATGGAGTTGTTCTCAAGATCAACAATCTCGAAGATCAAGAACAGCTTGGTCACCATGGTGACGACCCTGTTAAAGAGCCTCGTGGAGCACTGGCATGGAAATTTGCAGAAGAAACAGCAATTGCTGTTGTCAAAGAACTTCAGTGGAATGCGTCCAGAACAGGTCGTGTTGTCCCCAAGGCAATCTTTGAGAACTCTGTCGATCTGGCTGACACAGAAGTCTCTATGGCAACCTGCAACAACTATGGTTGGGCAGAGGCTATGGGCGTTGGTCCCGGTGCCCATGTAGAAGTCAAGAAGGCAGGCAAGATCATCCCGAACGTGGTTCGAGTCGTTAAACAAGTCGATTCAGGAAATGCTCCTGATGATTGTCCTTCATGTGGACAGAAGCTTGAATTGGTTCTGGCCGACAGTGGTTGCAAAGACCTGATGTGCACGAATGATGATTGTGGAGCTAAGCATGTTAAGGCTTGGGTCTTCTATCTTCAGACGCTCGGAGCCAAAGGTCTGGGCGAATCGGCCATGGAGAAGATTCTTAACTCAGGCAAGGCACACTCACTGCCTGATCTGTATGAGTTGAGCATTGAGGATTTGGTTGCTGGAGGATTCTCATCACGACAGGCACATTTGGCTCTCTGCACGATTCATCATGTCGGTCGCACGAAGCGAGACGATGATGAACTGATAGTGGATATTCTGGCAGCCAAGGGTCAGAAAAAGAAGTTTCAGGCATGGCAGTTCTTTGCCGCTCTGGGAATTCCGGGAGCCGGAAAAACTGCTGGAAAGACGCTTATTGATGAGTGGCAAAATTTTGACAGGATTGTAGATGCAACGGTCAATGACCTGATGGCAGTTGAGGGAATCGGCCCCACAACTGCTGAAGCGATCTACAAATTCTTTCAGGCCAAAAAAGATATGATCCAAAACCTTCTGGGGCACGTTGAACTGGAGTTGCCCAAGCAAGGAAAACTTTCAGGTACAACATTTGTACTGACTGGATCATTTGATCAAGGGAAGAAGTATTACGAAGGTCTCATTCAGGATGCTGGTGGTAAAACTTCGTCCAGTGTTGGCAGCAAGACCAATTACTTGCTTCTGCAAAATGGAAAAACGGATGGTTCGCCGAGTACGAAAGAAAAAGCAGCGTCATCCAAGGGTGTTCCCATTATTTCAGTTCAAGATTTGGAAAATATGTTGTGAAACAAACTCAACCAAAATTTAGCAATAACGATGGAAATGACATTGCTGTTGCCACTGCCAATCTTCAGCGACCTGATGACGACGATGACGAGATTGGTTGCGGTTGTTTGACGATCATTATTGGTTTGGTTGTATCTTGAAGTTTTGAAACTCATGGCCAAAGTTATGGCTTCATCCAACGATGATTGAGAGGTGTTCTATGAAGCTCGTATTTAATGCATTGGCTATTTCTTTTGGAGTTGCTGCTGGTCAGTATTGGGGTGAGAAAATGTTTCTCCTCTTTTCTCTGGCAGCAGTAGTGGCTTGCGTTGGGAGTGCAATATGTGGTTGTCGAAGCCTTACAAAACAAGAACGGCCACTTTCATAAGAGGTCCGAAGGACGGAGCAGTTCTTCACAGAGTCCCAGATCGGGCCATGGAAATGGGGAAGCTCTACACTGAGAATCACGCCTCTGATGTCATTCAGGTTGTTTATCTTGAACCCGGCAAGTTTCCCAAGGCAAGATATGAGTTGCTGAATCGACAGGGAGACCCTGTTTTCTACTTTACAGGATTTGTGAACGATGAAAGTTGAAAATCTAATTCCAACACAGGATGGTTATCGCCTTGATAAGTCAATTCGCAAAGCGATGTTGGGTTTTGTGTCTGGTGGTGGAATATATGATCAGGAAACAATTGCTTCTCACAGCGGAAGTAATAGTCTTATTGCTATCACAAGATTTCCTGATGAAAGATTGTTTATTCGTGATGGCCTTCACAGAGTCACATCAATACACATCGCTCGATTTGGTGGCGTTCTTTATGAGCAGGAATATGTCATTGAAGACATGACTTATGAGATGTACATGACGCCTGTTCCAGATAAAGGCTGGTACACGCCATTTGATCCAAGGGTAGAAGTTCGATTACCTGACTTCTTTGATTTTAAGTCAAAAGTTTTAGACATCAAAAATCTTGATGAACAAATTGAATATATTGTTGCTCATAAATCTGATTACACAACAGAGAGAAACGGGCTGCATACAATTGAGGCATTGTCTACTTTGTGGAATTAGACTATGATTGCCATGAAGAAACGCAGATTATCTCAAGGAATGAGAAATATGGACAGAAAGATTCTGGAGAAGAAAGCTAAAGACATGGCTGAGCGATTGTCCAAAATCCACTCTTATTGGTGGAAATGGGAGCTTTTGGATTATCGTGAGAATGAGCCGGAACTTTATGACGAAGTCGTTCGATTGCTTTCACAAGACAAATAAATTTGTGAGATGAGAAGAATTCTTCTGCTCTGAGCAGTTTTCTGCTCAAAAACCTTCAAAAAACAAGGCTTTTTGAGTTTGGCACGGCATTCGCAATACGACTCATCATCGTTTCTTTACTCTTTTTGGAGATGACTGATGGGAATGAGTATGTCGATGGCACCTCGGATTTACCTCACGCTGGAATGTTCCATGTGCAAACAGTACATGGATGATGAAAAAGCTGAACATGACGTAACGATGGCTCAGCTTTTCGGCTGCAAAAAATATGCAGTCTGCCTGAGCTGCAAACAGGAAGTTTCTGAAGCAGATCAGACGCTTTCTTACAAGCAACGGTGGACTCGTCGCTGGAATCAAGCGAAAAAAGAAGCAGAAAAAATTTCTGCCGAGATAGAAAAAATTTCATAAATCTGGCTTGCAGCACTATATTAGCTGTGTTAAAGTTCGCCTATCGCTGGTGACAACATCAGTTTGATCTTTCACAATTCATGGACAAGTAGCTCCGTAGGTCGCTTTTTAGCGGGTCTACCAACGCAGAGCAATCTTTGTTGGTTTTCAGAGCATTCCCCTCGGGGAAGGGTCGAAGGTGCAAATCCTTCCTTGTCCACTCTTTGCTGTCCCACACAGGAATACCCTACAAACACTATCATGCAAAGGTGTGCTTTGCCCAAGGGCAAGGTATAACGAAAGGTTTTCCAACTAGGACAGCAATAAGCCGAGTAGCTTAATGGCAGAGCGCTTGGTGGAAGCGGGATTTCGGTTCCGTGAAAACCGAGAAGGAGCAGGTGTTCGATTCCCTGTCTCGGCACTATGCGTCGGTAGCATAAATTGGCCCTTCGGGGGTGTTAATCATTGTTTCGACTGTGGTTAACACAGTGCACTCAAATTGGTTCGCCTATTTGAGAAGATGGATGTTCAAATCATCCCCGACGTTCTTAAAGCCAATCATGGAAACATGATTGGCTTTTTTAATTGATTGGATCACAAGCTGAATCTCTTTTCTTATACAAAGCACACCACCAAAGAACTCCATTTTTATCTTTGGCACAACCAAAGCCAACGTATTTGAACTCTTTGTTTTTGATGTTTTCTTTGTGACCTTCAGTTGAATTCATCCAGTCATCAAATACTTCTTTTTCTTTCAATTGGCCTTTGGCAATATTTTCTCCATAAGGCAAGTCACTGTGCCTCAAATATCCCAGTGATGCCATTTGTTCAGCCCACCATTGTGCTTCCATATTAAGTCGTTCATCCATCCTTAACCTGTAAGGATGCAACCTTACTTCATTGTGATATTCAAGAAGC
>Ga0180431_10003500_pt1 | contig 20180 bp, 19 predicted proteins | sample SS_ome_11_FD_132459 | JGI IMG/M metagenome (GOLD analysis project Ga0180431, IMG submission 132459) | Hypersaline lake sediment archaeal communities from the Salton Sea, California, USA - SS_1_MS_1 metaG | ecosystem: Environmental > Aquatic > Non-marine Saline and Alkaline > Hypersaline >... | reverse complement strand
CAATGTGGAAGCAGGTTCTTTTTATGACGGTTGGCGTGTCACGACAAATATCATGCCGACATGGAGTCTTTCATCCGATCTGGAACTGAGTGGTTTTTATGAATACAACAGGGTGTCGTTCTCGAAACGGAACCTGGAATTGACGGCGCACATCGCAAGACTCCGGGCCACTTGGATGTTGAGTATCGCCACGTCGTTTTCCGCCTTTATCCAATACAACAGCGCCATCGATGCGATCATTACCAATGTTCGGTTCCGGTACAATCCCAGGGAGGGAAACGATCTCTACGTTGTTTATGATGAGGGATTCAATACCCACCGATATCGGGACGACCTCGTTGCACCGGTCACCAGCAACCGTACGTTGCTGGTGAAGTACTCGTATACGTTTCAATTATAGGGCATTTCTACCATGACAGGAAGAGATTCGGGCGTTCGCATCGATCCCATTACGCTGGGAATTACGGACTGCTGGCTGATCCAGGCCGACGGCATCATCCTGGTCGATACAGGTGTACCCAATAAAGCAACACGTTTCGAACAGCGCCTCCGGAGTCTGGCCATTCGTCCTGAGGACATTCGACTCATCGTCATCACCCACGGACATTATGATCATATCGGATCGGCCAGGGACATCAAAGCCATCACAGGTGCACCCATTGCCATGCATCACGAAGAGAGGGTTTGTCTCGAGAAAGGTCGGATATCCATGCCGCCGGGCGTGACGCCATGGGGTCGTTTGTTGATAAAGATGAGGGGTGTCGCCAAGCCGTTTATACGGGTTCCTGAGGCGGATGTAGACATAGGCATCACAGAGAAAGGACTTTCTCTGTCCGAATACGGGATTCCGGGAAGGGTGATTACCACGCCGGGTCATACCGGCGGTTCGGTCAGTGTCCTGCTGGAATCCGGCGAGGCGTTTGTCGGCGACCTGGCCATGAACAAGGCGCCTTTGCGGTTCACTCCTGGACTTCCCATTTTCGCCGAGGACATTCATCGAGTGAAAGCGAGTTGGAAAAAGCTGATGGAGATGGGCGCTAAAACGATTTATCCAGGACACGGGAAACCGTTTTCCGTAGATGTCATTCGAAAGGCATTATAGAGAGACAGTGTCTGCGATACGATTGTATTCCAAAGAAACGATACGATTTGTTTCATTGAAAACATGAGGTGTGACCATGGCCGTCAAGACAAGGGTGATGGAAGACGTTGGCGTCGTCAAAGTGAAGGGCAATCTGATTGGGGGCGACGAAACGACGGAAGTACATGAAGCCGTGAAGCGTCTGGTTGCCGAGGACATTAAAAAAATCGTCATCGACCTTCATCGAGTCAAGTGGATGAACAGTCATGGCATCGGCATGCTGATGGGGTGCTATTCTACAGCGCAGAATGCGCAGGGCAAGCTGGCCGTTTCCAGGATTTCGGATAAGGTGAAGGACCTCCTCACGATGACACAGGTCATTAAACTCTTCGATGTGTTCGAGAGCGTGCACCAGGCTGTCAAGGCGATGGTCTAAGCTAAGAACATCACGATTACAAAAATATATCGCAAAGCGTTTAATTTCGTTTTGTGCATCAATGGACACATGCCACTGTTTAGAGGGAACTCAATGGAATAAGGAGGTAAGCAATGGATAAGACACAGAGAAGCATAACAATGCGAATCATTGGAATGATGATCCTACTCGTGTTTTTTTCCATCGGATTCGGAACGGCTCGTTCGACGGAAAACAGGCCTTTGATGCGATTTCCAGACATTCATGATAACACGGTGGTGTTCGTGTACGGCGAAGATATCTGGAAAGCACCAGCCGCAGGGGGCGTAGCCGTACGGCTGACCATTCACGACGGCGAGGAACGGTTTCCCAAGTTTTCGCCCGACGGGACGATGATCGCCTTCACGGGTGAGTACGACGGCAACAGCGATGTGTACGTTATGAGTGTGCACGGGGGCGACATTACACGGGTCACCTACCATCCGGCATACGACCGTGTGGTGGGCTGGCATCCGACGAAGAATAAGATCATGTTCATATCCCGGAGGACGCATTTTCGATTCCTGCGACTGTACCTCATTTCCCCCGACGGTACGGGAATGGAGGAGATGATTCTCCACAACATTGCCCAGGGCAGTTTCTCGCCAGACGGTAAGAAAGTAGCCTATAACAAGGTGGCTCGGGAGAACCGCACGTGGAAGCGGTACGAGGGCGGTACGGCCCAGGAGGTGTATCTGTATGACCTGGAGAGCAACAAGGAAACAAATCTGACCCAGTTTAGGGGCACGGACCGTATTCCCATGTGGATCGGAGATAAAATCTATTTCAGCTCGGACCGGGACCGTGTGCTGAACATCTATTCGGTGGATCCTGTCACGGGAACTATCGAGCAGATCACCCAGCATTCCGAATTTGATGTCCGGCGTCCCAGCGAGGGGGGCCATACCATCGTCTACGAACTCGGAGGTTCTTTGTGGATGCTGGACGTGAACACGAAAGAAACACAGCAGATTCCCATCCAGATCAAGACCGATGTGCCGGAAGTGCGCCCCGAACTAATCGATGTGAGTGAGCATATTCAGGGTTTCGACATCTCTCCTTCGGGGCAGCGTGCCCTGGTGGTAGCCCGGGGAGAGGTATTTACCGTGCCTAAAAAAGACGGGCCCATCAGGAACCTCACCCTGGATTCCGGGTCGAGGGACAAGGATGCCGTATGGTCGCCAGACGGGAAAAGGATTGCGTACTTCTCGGATAAGGACGGTGAATACGACTTGTATCTCGTCGATCCCAGGGGGAAAACCGAAGCCGTCAGACTGACCCAGTATGAAGACGGATACCGCCATACACTCCGATGGTCGCCGAACAGCAAGAAAATTGCTTTCACGGATCAGACCCTCGCGCTGTATGTTCTGGATATGGCTACCAAGAAAGTCATCCGAGTCGACAAGGCCGAGTTCGAGAACATCGATGTTTCCCTGGATCTGAAACCCATCTACGATTTTGCTTGGTCACCCGACAGCAGGTATATCGCCTATTCCATGATGAATCACGATCTGGTCTACCAGATTGCCATCTACGATCTGGACACGGGTAAAATCCATCGGGTCTCCAACGAGTTGTTCAACGATTTTCATCCCGTGTTTTCGCGAGACGGTAAACGCCTTTTCTTTATATCCAACCGCCGGTTCAATCCCACGTTCTGTGACTTCGAATGGGAGATGGTGTACAAGAAAACCTCGGGCATTTACTGCATGACACTGCAGAAGGATGTCGGGCCGTTTCTTTCACTCAATAGCGACGAGGAGTCGGAAGGCGAGTCCGATGCTAAGTCGACAAAAAAGAAGAAGGCTAACTTGGCCATCGACTTCGACGGGATCGTCGACAGGGTCGAGGCGCTTCCCCTACCGAGGGGGAATTATCGGTACCTGGCCGCGGGCGAGTCGGCTCTTTTTTACTTGAACAGAGACGAGGGCGATTTCAACCGGTTTGAATTCCGCGTACCCGAGACGATGACTCTCTACGCGTACGACTTTGAAAGTCGAGAAGAGGGAGTCGTCATCCAAGAGATCAACGGGTACAAGCTATCGGCCGATGGGTCTCATATCGTTTACAGACAGGGAGACGCCTTGGGCATCATCGCGTCCAGTGCGAGGAATTCCCACGGAGAACCTATGGACCTGGCGAACCTGAAAATGTGGCTGCATCCCAAGGCCGAGTGGGCACAGATCTTCAACGAGGCGTGGCGTATGGAGCGGGATTTTTACTACGAGCCCAACATGCACGGTCTCGACTGGAACGCGATGAAGGAAAAATACGGCCAATTGATTCCGTATGCCTCCTGCCGGCGGGATATCCAGTTCATCGTGGGTGAGCTCATCGGCGAACTCAACACGTCGCATACGTATGTGTACGGCGGTGACCTCCGGCGCGAAGCGGAGGGCATTGATGTGGGCATGCTGGGTGCCGACTACGAGGTAGACGAGGCCGCTAACCGGTACCGGTTCAAGAAAATTCTGTCTGTGCCCGGATGGACGAGAGCTATTTTTCCGCCTCTGGCCAAACCGGGATTGAATGTCCAGGAAGGGGATTACCTCCTGTCAGTAAACGGTGAAGAGGTGACGGCCGACAGGAACATCTACAGTTATTTTCAAGATCTGGCCGAGAAACAGGTCATCCTTTTAATCAACGATAAACCCGCAAAGCAGGGGGCCCGGGAGATCGCCGTGGAACCGTTGGACGATGAGAACGCGTTGCGCTACCTCGACTGGGTGGAGCACAACCGCCGGACGGTCGAGAAGGCTTCCGACGGACAGATCGGATACATTCATCTGCCGGATACGTATACAAGCTCGGCACGGGAGTTTCCCAAGTATTTCTACGGTCAGACGCGGAAGAAGGGCCTTATCATCGACGGCCGTTTTAACGGCGGCGGGCTCGACCCGGCCATCTTCCTGCAGCGCCTTCAGAAGAAGGCATGGTCATACTGGACACGGCGTTATTCCCACGACCAGACGAGTCCGCAACACTCCGTGAATGCCCATATGGTCTGCCTGACAAACCGGCAGGCCGGTTCCGGCGGTGATGAGCTTCCGTGGGAGTTCCAGTACTTCGGGATGGGACCGGTCATCGGTACGCGCTCGTGGGGCGGATTGGTCGGCGTGTCGATGTTCCTTGAGATGATCGACGGCGGCGGTCTGACGGCGCCCGATTACCGCATCTACGACCCCAACGGCAAGTGGATCGTGGAGAACGTGGGTGTTCAGCCCGACATCGTCATCGACCTTCACCCGTTGGAAATGGCTCGGGGACATGATGCCCAGTTGTGGAAGGGCGTCGAGGTTTTGATGGAGAACATCGAACGTGATCCACAGACCTGGCCGAAGCACGAACCGTTTCCCGTGGACAGGCTGAAGGAATAGTCCAGACATCGTATTTATAGCAGGGGTGATGGATGTATTACCTCTGTCGTTTTTATCCTATGTTATTGGAGAGGAGTGGTTATGGTGTGGCGTAAGATTTTTATGATCAATATAGTTGTATTATGTGCGTGTGTATCTCTCGCCTATCCCCAGCAGGCCAACATCACCGAGCGAGACATCGTCTTTCCCGTCTATGCCCGGAATGGCATGGTGGTGACCAGCGAGCCCACAGCCACGAAGATCGGCACATCCATACTCCAACAGGGAGGCAATGCCGTGGATGCAGCCGTGGCCGTGGGGTTTGCTCTGGCTGTAACGCTTCCCAGGGCCGGGAATATCGGCGGCGGTGGTTTTATGATGGTCTATTCATCGGATGGCGGGCGGGTGACGGCCATCGATTACCGGGAAAAGGCCCCGGGCCGAGCCCATCGAGACATGTACCTTGACGAGGACGGACACGTCGATACAGACCGTGTTCAGTACAGCCACCTGGCGTCGGGCGTTCCCGGCACGGTCGCGGGACTGGCGCTGGCTTTGGAGACGTATGGGACAATGTCGCTGGAGCAAGTCATAACTCCGGCCATCGAAGTTGCCGAGAAGGGGTTCGAGGTGACACCCTGGTTCAGCGAGGGCATCAAACATCGGGCGGAACGATTCAGGAAGCACGCGTCGACACGGGAGGTCTTCTTCAAGCCCGACGGGAGCTTCTATGAACCCGGCGATGTGTTCGTTCAAAGAGACCTGGCCAGGACGCTGAGGCTAATCGCCCGGCAGGGGCCGGATGCTTTTTACCGGGGCGAGATTGCCGACCTCATCACCGCAGAGATGGAACGGCACGGCGGGTGGATCACGAAAGAAGACCTTGCCGCATACCGTCCGGCCGTCCGGCAGCCTGTCTCCGGGATTTACCGGGGCTACCAGGTGTTTTCCATGCCGCCACCCAGTTCGGGAGGCGTCCACATCATACAAATGCTCAACATCCTGGAGGGATTCGATCTGAAGGCTTCGGGTCACAACGCCGCAGTCACGATTCATCTGATGACCGAGACGATGAAGCGGGCCTATGCCGACCGGTCCAGGTATCTAGGTGATCCCGATTTCGGCGATGTGCCCGTGGAGGGACTGACGTCCAAGGCCTATGCATCGGCCTTGCGAGAGCAGATCGATCCGTCGAAAGTCACGCCCAGCCAGGACATCGCGCCGGGGACGCCCCCGGGCTATGAGAGTCCCGAGACGACCCATTTTTCCATCGTCGACAAGGACGGAAACGTCGTGTCCAACACGTACACGATCAACTTCAGCTACGGATCGGGTATCGTGGTCCAGGGTGCCGGTTTTCTCCTGAACAACGAGATGGACGACTTCAGCGCCAAGCCCGGCGTGCCCAACGACGACGGACTCATCGGTGCAGACACCAACGCCATTGCGCCCAATAAGCGCATGCTGAGCTCCATGACACCCACTATCGTTCTCAAGGAGGGGAAACCGTTTCTGGTCACCGGAAGTCCCGGCGGCTCCCGCATCATCACGACGACACTCCAGGTCATCCTGAACGTCATCGATCATGGAATGAATGTCCAGGAAGCGGTGAACGCACCGCGGATGCATCATCAGTGGTTGCCCGATCGAATACGCATGGAGGAAGGCTTCAGCGCCGACACCATCCACATCCTAAAATCCATGGGATACGATGTCGTCACCGGTACGGCCATGGGATCGGCCAACAGCATACTCATCGATCATCAGACAGGATTTTTATACGGTGCCGTGGATCCCAGGAGGCATGGATTGGTCATGGGTTATTAAGTTGTCATCGTTCATGATATAAATAGAATGATGGTTCAGCATATAAAGTTGAAGAGTCATGGTGGTGGTCGTTTTAATAACGAGGATTTTCAGGAGGAAATGTCATGAAACGGATCGTATGGACGATCCTGTGTGTCGTCCCCATATTCCTGTTCGGTCAAACAAAAGTCGATGTTCTGGTGTCCAGACTGGACGCCCTGAGTCAGATGCCGTTGCATAACTGGAAGTACACGACGCGTATCACAGGGAGCCAGAAAGAGGTGTCCGAGTACAGCCAGCCCGGTTTCGACGATTCGGACTGGGAAGACCTGAGCCTCGGTCAATCCGTCTACGTCGATTCCTGCTGGATGAGGAAGGAAATCGTGCTGCCCAGGTACATAGCAGGCGTTCCGGTGGAAGGGTTTATCCAATTTCTCGTGTCCGTGGACGATTACGGGCACCTCTGGATCAACGGAGAGAGCCGGGGCCATTTCCCGTGGGACGGCGAGTTCGAGTTGGTCCGGAATGCCGAGCCAGGGATGACCCTGGTCCTGCTGATCCGGGCCATCAACACCGGAGGGCCTCTGCGGCTGATTCGGGCCAAGGCCACATCCGACGCTATGGCACCGACGCAGCAGAAGATACAGGACTTCGTGCTCGGTCTCCGTGTCGGCCAGAAGCTGCTGGGATTCGATACGTATCAGACCAATGCCAGGGTAAGGACGGATCCGGGTGTCGACAAATCAAGGATGGATAGGGAGGAGAAGAAGAGACTGAGCGACCTGCTCCAGCGTATCACGGAAGAAATCGATGTCCACGCCCTGGCAGACGGAGGCATGTCACGGTTCTGGCGGTCGGTTGATGTTTTCCACGCCAAGGCGAAGCCAGTCTCGGAGTTTGTCCGGCGGTTTACCCTGTATTTCGATTCCAATGCCCACATCGATGCGGCCTGGCTGTGGCGGTCGAAAGAGACCATCGAAGTCTGCAACAGGACGTTTGGTTCGGTCATGAATATGATGAACGTCCGGCCGGACTTCACGTATACCCAGAGCCAGGCAGCGTTGTACGATTGGATGGTTCGGTATTATCCCGATCTGTTTCGCCAGATTCAAGAGCGGGAGAAGGAAGGGCGATGGGAAATCATCGGAGGCATGTGGGTGGAGCCGGACTGCAACCTGCCCGGCGGGGTGTCGTGGGCCCGGCAGCTCCTGTACGGGCAGAAATTCTTCCAGAAGCATTTCGGCAATACAGTTCAAATCGGATGGAATCCCGATTCCTTCGGATACAACTGGAATATGCCTCAGTTTTTCCTGAACGCGGGCATCGATGCGTTCATCACCCAGAAGATCGGCTGGAACGACACCAGCGTGTTCCCGTACCGTGCCTTCTGGTGGCAGGCCCCGGACGGCTCCCGCATCCTGGCATACTTTCCCTTCAGCTATGTCGACCGCATCGAGAATCCCTTCCGGCTGGTGGATTGGCTGCGCCAGTTCGAGGCCAACACGGGTTTTACCAAGCTCATGATTCTTTTTGGTGTGGGCGACCACGGAGGCGGCCCCTCCCTGGAGATGATGGAACGCATCGACCGGCTGAAGACCGTGGATATTTTTCCTGAGGTGGTGTTTGGGACGGCCACCCAGTACCTGACATGGATGAAGGATCAAGACCTTTCCGACCTGCCGGTGTGGGAGAGCGAACTTTATCTCGAATACCATCGCGGCACGTACACGACGCAGGCGAACACGAAAAAATGGAACCGGAGGTCGGAGGTTCTGCTGACGAATGCCGAGAAGTTCTCTGCCTTGGCGACGATGGCAGGCCGGCCCTACAATCAACCTGATTTGGAAGAAGCCTGGCAGACGGTATGCTTCAATCAGTTCCATGACATCCTGCCCGGTTCCAGCATTCGAGAAGTTTATTTCGATGCCGACAAATCCTACCGCGAGGCGCACGTCATTGGAAAGCATGAACTCATGGGAGCGTTGAAGGCAATCGCCAAGCAGATCGATACGGAGGGTCTTCCCCAGGGCAAGCCCGTTGTTGTGTTCAATCCCCTTGCCTGGAATCGCACGGACATGGCCAAAGTACGGCTGGCCGCGGGGGATGCGGATGACTATGCTGTTTATGATCAGGCAGGAAAGGAAATACCGTCCCAGATCGTCGCTCAAGGTAAGTATCATCGGGACGTCTTGTTCGTGGCCGAGGATGTGCCTTCCCTGGGTTACGAGGTGTATGTCTTACGAACCGGGAAACCGACGATAAAGAAATCTGCTTTCAAAGTATCCGAAACCACACTGGAGAATGAGATATTTAGGGTGACCGTCGATACGGACTCCGGATGGATTGAGAGCATTCTGGACAAACGCAGCGGCCGGGAGCTGCTGGACGGGTACGGAAATCGTCTCCAGCTTTTCGAGGATAAGCCCACGGCCTGGGATGCGTGGAACATCGGCCTGGGTACGGAGTATCCCTCCCAGTTCCGAAGGATCGAGGTTGTGGAAGAGGGGCCGATACGGGCAGTGTTTCGTCTTCACCGGGATTTCTTGAAGCCGGGCGTGGAGAAATCGTATCCTACAGAGGATTTCCCGTCGAGCTTTTTTACTCAGGACATCGTTTTAATCCGGGGTATGGACAGAATCGATTTTCGGACAGACGTGGAATGGTGGGAAGACAAGACGATGCTCAAGGTTGCGTTCCCCGTTTCGATCAAGGATACGATGGCGACATACGAGATTCCCTACGGCTCCATCGAACGATCGACCACGCTGACACACCCCCTGGATCGGGGTAAGTGGGAAGTGCCTGCCCTGCGTTGGGCGGATGTGTCGGACGACGGATACGGCATCAGCCTGTTGAACGATTCCAAGTACGGGTATGATATCAAGGGCAACGTGATGAGGCTGTCACTGCTGCGTTCGCCGGAGTGGCCGGATCCCACGGCGGATCGGGGAGACCACTCCGTCGCCTATGCTCTGTTTCCCCATGAAGGAGACTGGCAGGAGAGCCAGACGGTTCGGAGAGGATACGAGTTCAACACTCCTTTGATACCCGTGATGACTGGGATTCACGGAGGGGAACTGCCCGAAACCCGTTCTTTCATCCGGCTGGAGCCCGACAACCTGATCCTCACCACGGTCAAGCGGGCAGAGCGCCAGGACGATGCGTGGATCGTCCAGTGGTATGAAGCCATCGGAGAAAATACAAAGGCCATGCTGACGCTCCCGATGAAACCCAAGCAGGCGTTCGTCTCTAATTTCCTGGAGGAAGATGAGGAACCCGTGTCGTTCGACGGAAACACCATCCGCCTGGACACGCGAAAGCACGGCATCAGTACGATCAAAGTTGTTTTTTAGATGGGGAGACCCCCGTCCGTGACGAACAGGGTCAATACTCCAAGACAGGACATGGCAGCTTTCTTCTAGATGCATGCCCAGCGGGTGGGACGGATGAAGGCGATGGTTGTTTGAATGGTCGCTTTGAAAGGCGTCTTTCGAGGATTATCACGAAATGATATTCAGGAAATGTGCGGCGCTTGAACTCATGTGATGGTTTTTCTTGGCCGCTCTGGTGATCTCTTTCCATGCGGTGCGAAGCTGTTTTGTTTGTGCCAGCAGATACTTGATTTTTTCCCTGTCGTGGATTGGGTTTCCGACGCGCAACTGCGTCTTGAAGTGTTTGTACAGCCGGCAGAGGCTGACGGAGATCTCACTTCCTTCCTCGATGTTTAAACACGTCATTAATTCCGAAAGCACATTCTGAGCTTTGTGTATATTTCTACCGGCCGTATCGAAATTTTGTTGGTCGATACTCTCGATGGCTCCGTTGAGCATTCGGATGATGATGTCGTACAGGATGATGATCAGGCGTCCCTGGGGAGCCGTTGTGACGTGTGTTGTTTGAATGGTTTTTAAGGCTGTTTCCATCTGATAACGTCGTTGGAGTTATACCGGGTCAAGGGAATTTATCCCAGCGTGTAACGTCATGTCTGTAAGCACGAGATGTGCTCCGGTGGCATCGATGAGCATCAGGTTTTGAAAAACATCGACCGTCTCGCACCTCTTTGTCTCAGATAAAGAAGGAAAAAATTGCCATCACACACGTATTCAGTGGAAATATCCGCATTGGCGCCATTAAATACGTGTGATGATAATCCATTATTATTCAACCGTTTGTTCAAATCGAGCTTGACTGTACCGGGACTCTGTATGTGATGCGTACAACATTAAGACCGAAAAAAGTGAAAAAACAGGAAATTCATAAAAGTGACAATATTTTTAAAATCCGATTCGAGTTAGGGATACGACATTTGATCCCACACATCACGGAGTTTGATCATATGCTGGATGACAAAACTGATTTTTTCTGTGTCGTTGAATTGGCGTGCGTCGTACAGTTGCTTTTTAAAATACGCGTACACTCTGGACAGGTTCGTGTAGAAACGGTTGTCGTCGTTTTCGTTCAGGGCGAGGAGCAACTTGGACAGCGTGTACTGGGCTTTGTTCATATCGATGCTCGACCGGATGTATTTATGATGCATCATGCGATCCCGGGCGCGCTGCAGGTTGTGAATGATGGAATCGTTGACGTTGATGATCAGCCGTAAAGGATCGTGCTGGATGGTCTCATCCCTTTGCCAGTATTTCATCCGCCAGTTCATGATAGGCCCTATGATGGTATTTCACGGCGATGCTCTTAAGCCCTCGTTTTTGCCGGTCGTCTTACCCTGCATGGTGGCCCCATTTTCTTATCGTAATGGCATCGGTTCATTCATTGCATTGTGAAAAAGGATGGCCATTCTATTTAAGCTATGGTTTTCATTCAGCATTGGGCACACCCGCTTTTATATGGTCACTTGGACATCCTGGAAATTACAAATATGATGCCAACTCTATGATGAGAAGAGGGGAAGGCACAGACGATATTGATCCCTCGTTCGTGTCTCGTTACTGGGAGAATGGCTGTATTAAGTAGTTCTTTTTGTTTTTTATGTTTTTTTATTATAGGGATGGAAACCATTTAGAGGTTTTAAGACAAATCCGGACCAGCATCAACATGACAGGCACTTCGATAAGGACACCCACGACCGTCGCCAGGGCCGCGCCGGAGGAAAGGCCGTAAAGTATGGTTGCCGTGGCGATAGCCACTTCGAAATGGTTTGAAGCGCCGATCATGGCCGATGGAGCGGCATCCCGGTAGTCGAGTTTCAATAATCGTGCGGTTCCATATGCCAGCCAGAAAATCAGGTTGGTCTGAAGAAAGAGGGGTATGGCAATCCAGAGGATGGTCAAGGGATTGGAAAGGATGACGTCTCCCTTGAATGAGAAGAGCAAAACCAGAGTTATCAGAAGTGCCATGATGGTGATGGGACTCAGGATGTGGAGAAATTTTTCGTCGAACCAGTCTTTCCCCTTAACCGCCACGATCCATTTACGGGTAAAGAATCCGGCAATGAGCGGTAAGGCAACATAGATACTTATCGAAAGCAGCAAAGCCTGCCACGGTACCGGAAGCCGACCAATACCCAAAAGGAATCCTCCGAGAGGACCGTAGAGGATGAGCATGGTGAGAGAGTTAATGGCCACCATAACCAGGGTATGCCCGTCGTTGCCCTTGGCTAGATACCCCCAAACGAGGACCATAGCCGTGCACGGAGCTATCCCAAGGAGGATGCATCCCGCGAAATAACTCCGCCACAAGGGAACTTGGAGCATTTTTATGCCGTCGGATAACACGACGGTTCCTATGCCATGTCGGGCCCCAACAGGCAGGTTAAGACCGAGGGGCATCTTGAGCAGATCGATTGCATCTGCACCAATCAGTCCTCTGAAGACGAGTCCGAGGAAAACATAGGCAATAGCCGCCATCGTGAAGGGTTTAATGGCCCAGTTGACGAACAGAGTAAGTCCAACGGGTTTCATGTTCTTGCCAGCCCGTATGACTTCGGTAAAATCGATTTTCACCATGATGGGATACATCATGAAAAAGAGACATACGGCGATGGGGACGGAGACAACGGGTGCGCCACCGACTTGAATGGCCAGTCCGTCTAGTGTCTTGGCTATTCCGGGGGCTGCCTTTCCTAAGAGAATGCCTCCGGCAATACAGAGCATCACCCACAGTGTCAGATACTTTTCAAAAGAGCCCAGACCTTTCGGGCTTGTATATTCTGGTGACATTCGGCATCCTTTAGATTTATGCCGGGTCTCCCAGGGATTCCGGCAGCGTTTCAACGAAGGCGCGGATTTCATCGCGTACGCGGCGGTAGATACTAAGCTTCTCTTTGACGGACGTTAGCTGTCCGGCCAGAGAAGGTGGGTCGTCAAATCCCACATGGATCTTTTTCACGGGTCTCGAGAACAGGGGACAACTCTCCCGGGCATGGTCGCACACGGTGATGACATAATCGAAAGGAACCTCCATCACCTCATTCAGGTGCTTGGAGCGATGGCCGGAGATATCCACACCGGCCTCGGTCATGACCTCCACGGCCAGGGGATCGAGACCGTGAGGTTCGATACCGGCGGACCAGACGTCTATCGCATCTCCTTTTAAATATCGCGTCCAGCCCTCGGCCATCTGGCTCCGGCAACTGTTTCCCGTGCAGAGGAAGAGGATTTTCAGTTTCCTTGCTGTCATTGGCTTAGCGATCAACAAGATTCTATAAACTACAGGAGGGACTTGCCGTGATCCGCGACTCTGCGGATGCTGGACTCGTCGATGGTCGTCTTACCCTTTTCAAATCCCAGGGCCGTTACCTGGAATTGGTCGAATTCGGAAATGCCGGCCCGCTCTAGAGTTTTCTTCGCACAGTCCACGGGACAGCCATCGATGACGAGGATTTTATCGGCGTCTTTCGTTGTCTTTAGAATACCCTCTACGTCGCCCCCGATACCGGCAAGACAGAACATCTTACCGCAGCCTTCTTTCATCATGAGCCGAGCAGCCTGGTCGGACAGATGACCCACATCGGCTCCACCGGAACATGCGAACGTCAGGACGACTTTGTCGTCGGAAATACGGCAGATTTCTTTATTTTTATCAGACATGATGAGGTCCTTTCCTTTAATGAGTCGAAAAGATAATATAGATACCTCCAAGTATAACCAATGCACCACAAAGTTTTTTTAATATCACAGCACCCTTGGACCGTTCATTCCAATTCAAATATTTTTGGACGATACTGGTGAATGTTCCGGCCAACACGATCACCGTACAGTGGCCGAGGGCGTAGAATAAAATCAGAGAAACAGAGAAGAGGGGTTGCGTGTCTGCCAAGCGGAAAACGATCCCTATTATCGGCGCTAAATACGCGAATGTGCAGGGGCCCAGGGCCACACCGAACACCAGGCCGATCATAAAAGCAGCCAACGTTCCTTTCCGTTTAACAGATGGCTGTCCGGGATTGCCCAGGAAGGGAATTTGCACGATTTCCAGCAGATGGAATCCGACGACGAAAAAAATCAACGCTACGATGATGTTGCCTGTTTTACCCACATCACCCAGGAGTCGGCCAAAAAGGTTCGTCATAAAACCGATCAAAGCAATGGAGATAAGGATGCCGACGGAAAATAGGCTGGCCAGCGTGAACGCCCGCTTTTTCGTTACAATACCCTGTCCATCTATGAATCCCACGATGAGTGGGATGCTGGAGAGATGGCATGGGCTGAGCAGGATGCTGAGAACACCCCACATCAAAGAGGCCGATATCGCTATCAGCGGCGTGGATTGAAGCGCTTCGGATAGCCAGACAAAGAGGTTCTGGATCATCTACTGAACACCTTTTTGTTTCAGTATCTTGACCAACTCTTCCTTCGGAAAGAAACCCTCATGCCGGTAGTATTCTTTTCCCTTCGAATCCAGGAATATCTGTGTCGGGATGACACGTATTGCAAATTCCCTTGCATACGGCTGACCCTTCTCTGTCCATACATCATGGAAGACAACCTTGACCTGTCCGGTGAACTCTTTTTCTATTTCATCCATGATCGGCTGCATCATTTTGCAGGGGATGCAATTCACTGAACCCAGTTCAACGAATGTGACTTTCAATGTATCCTGAAGTGCAGGCGAACGTTTTTTATTATCTTGTTGCGTCTGTTCTTTCGAGCAGGCAAAGACGCTGAAAAACAGAACGGAAAGAGAGATCAATACAGTCAAAGACTTTCGCATCACATTCATCTCCTACGGCCTGATTTTTTAACTTATTATGCATTTCATCCCATTGCGTCCTGCACAAGGGAACACGCCGGACACAGCAACCTATCTTGAGAGAGAGATGCCATATTTCGCTCTACGGTTTTTTCCCCGTGTATGTCGCATTTAACGTATCGCCTGAAATGTTTTCCAGGTCATTCCAACATTTTTTTAATTTCGGCAACATGTGGCACTTTTCCAGAAATCTTCACCACGCCGTCTACGGCCAGACCCGGCGTCATCATCACGCCGAAGCTCATGATATCGTTGAGGTCGGTCACCTTTTCGATCTCGTATTCGATGCCCAGTTCCTGCGCCGCCTGCTCGGTCAGCTCTCTCAGCTTTTCGCACTTGGCACACCCCGTGCCGAGTATCTGTAATTTTTTCATCTTATGCTCCTCACGGCATGATCGTTCCAAAGAGTATTCCGGTGATGGTCGCCATCATCACCACGAGGATGACGAATACGACGGTCTTCCGGGTGCCGATGACGCTTCGGATGACCAGCATGTTGGGCAGCGATAGCGCCGGGCCGGCCAGAAGCAGGGCCAGGGCCGGTCCTTTGCCCATGCCGCTGGCGATGAGTCCCTGCAGGATGGGAACTTCCGTCAAAGTGGCGAAGTACATGAAGGCTCCCACGACGGAGGCAAAGAAGTTGGAGAAAATCGAGTTGCCGCCCACCAGACCGGAAACCCACCGGCTTGGAATCAGTCCCTCACCGCCTTCCGGCGATCCCAGGAGCAGACCGGCCACCAGAACACCGGCAGCCAGGAGGGGAAGTATCTGCTTGGCGAAATCCCAGGTGGCACTCATCCATTCCTGCGGCTCGCCTTGTTTTCGGCTGATGAGTACGCCGGTTCCCACAACGCCCACGGAAAAGGGTACGAGGGGATGGTCGGGGAAAATGAATCCGGCAGCGATGACGGGAACGGCTGCCATCAATACACCCTTCCAGTTCAGCCCGATAACGACGACCAGAGACACGCCCAAGAGTACGCCGAAGAAGGCCGTGATCCACCATTTGGCAGACCATATTGCGTGCCACAGCCCGTGACTCGCGTCCGGCCGTCCCCAGTTGGCAAAGACCAGAATGGCGACCAGAACGAAGAAGTGAGACGCTGTCTGCCACAACGGCCGCGTTTTATCGGATTCGGGCAGGACCGGCTGGGCCGCGATTTTGGCACGTTCTTCTTTGCGGTACATGACATGCATGATGAGGCCGATGATCACACTGAAGACCACGGCCCCGACCACGCGGGCGATTCCCAATTCGGGCCCCAGGATGCGCGCCGTCAGTATGATGGCCAGGATGTTGATGGCCGGGCCGGAGTATAAAAATGTCACAGCCGGGCCGATTCCTGCGCCCCGTTTGTAGATGCCCGAGAACAGGGGAAGGATGGTACAGGAGCAGACCGCCAGGATCGTCCCAGACACGGATGCGACGGCGTAAGCCAGCCCTTTCTTGGCCTGCGCACCGAGATACTTGATGACCGAGGCCTGGCTGACAAACACACTGATCACGCCAGCGATAAAAAAAGCGGGCACAAGACACAAGAGCACGTGCTCCCGGGCGTACCATTTGGCCAAAGCCAGAGACTCATGGATGGCCTGGTCGAACCGGGTCTTGCCGATGGGTAAGTAGTAGGCAAGCAAGAAGAGTCCGGCCATCCATGCGAGTTTCTTGTATTCCTGTTTCCAATTCATTAATCGATCTATCTTTCTTGATTCCTGTCTGCAGAACCGAGTACCATCCGTCATTTTTTACACAGGATGCTGATGTCGATTTTTTTCACCTCATCCCATTTGGCCCGATCGGCCAGTACGGTCTTGTCGTCGTTGAGCCATGACCTCAGTGAATCCAACATGGCTAGGGCATAAGGATTGACACGCTCCTGAGCCAGGCGGTTGTATACCCAGATGCCGTCCTTCCTGTCTTCGGCCAGTCCCGCCGTCTTGAGGATGGAGAGATGTTTCGATATCGTGGATTGCTTCAATCCGATGACGGTTATGATCTGGCACACACACATCTCACCCTGTTCCAGCAGTTTCAGGATGCGAACCCGGCTCTCATCGGCCAGGGCTTTTGCAGTCATTAGGTATTCCCGCATGATACATCCCCTTTTAGCCATATCGCCATATAACGATATAATATACTAAAAACGGATTTCAAAGTCAATGGCTATCTTACTGTGACAATCAGGGAAGACAGAGCAATCCGCTGGGAACAGGATGTCACACAGATTTTCCTTGTTTCTTAACACGAAAATTCATTCATTAGGAAATCCAAATCACGGTAGCTGTCTCGTTACACGAGCGGGTTTGACTATTTGTTGGGCGGAAAATCGTGACTTCATGAATAACACGTGTTTTATCCTTCACAGTCCGGGAGGTGAACATGGATTTTAAGTTCTTAAGATGTATTTTCATCGGTTTTACCGTGGTATTACTGGGGTGTCAATCGAGCCCCGATTTTGAAGTGTTGAAGTCGGAGATAGTGGCGCTTCATAAAATCGAAATCGACGCGCACTGGAAAAAGGACATCGATTTTTTCGTTCGAGACATATCCGAGGATTACATGACCGTGTCAAACGGAGAGATACAGAGACCCACACTGGAAGACATCCGCTCGAGGTTCAGCAGCTATCTCATCAATACGACGTTTACGGAGTACAGGGACGTGGCCGAGCCTATCATCGGCTTCTCGAAAGACGGCTTCCTGGCATGGGCGATTTTTCAGATCACGGTAGCCGGTAAACGTATGCAGGATGACGGGTCTGTGCGCGATTTGGATTTTACCTGTGCGTGGCTGACGTTGTACGAGCGGCAGGGTGATACATGGGTGCGATTGACAGACGTATCGACGTTCAAGTAGACGGGAGAATCTCCCCGGACATGATGCGTTCACACTGTCCAGACGGAACATCATACGAACGGAGGAATCATGGCAGAAAACACGATGGCTGCTCTGCCGGTCATTCTGTCCATAACAGTATTTTCAGTAGCACTGGTGGCCTGGCGAGGTGAAGACATGGCCAAGGTATTTAACCGATCAAAGGTCGCTGTTGTACTGGCGTATCTCATCGGGGGGCTGATCATCGGGTTCTTAACTGTCTGCGTTTATGTGTGGATGGCAGGGCATTGGCCCGGTCGGGCCGCCATCCTTTTTCGGTGGGTCGCACTCGGAATTGCCGTTGTATTGAACATCCTGGTCCTGATGATGCATCGGAAGTTCAACAGGGCCGTCGTGATCGTCTTAATTGTGCTGAATGTTGTATGGGGTGTGGGATACGGCTTGTTATTGCCGGTGGTGCTTCGGTAGGTCGGTCAGAAACACTCAGACATAAAGCAAACGTGTCCCCGTTGACTTGCGGAAAGAGATAAGTACGTTGAAAATCGTAGTTGATATAATCTACCCTCATCCAAAATATATATAATAAGTCACTCATAAAGAATACAGAGGCATCCTTATTGCTCAATCCGAGTCAGTATCTTCTAATTTTTCTTGCTGACTTTCGTGCCTGGGCCGGCCTGATCTTTGCGGAAGTGTTTCAAGAACACGTCCTGACCGGGTATGGTTTTCATTTCAACTTTATGCGTGCCCTTGCGTACGTTCAGAACAATGGAATACGGCGCGTACCGGTCGCTCAACGGTACGGTGACGTTTTGATCGGCCACGGAGAATTCCAGTCTCCGCCCCCGAGCGACCACAGTGAATTCGTATTTCAAATCGCCCTCAAACTCCAGATATCCGTTCAGGCCGCCCCGTGATCCCCGGGGCACACCGTAGCCGACCAGGCGAAGCTCTTGCTGGGTTTCCAGCTTTGTTGGATCGACGATGCCGATCTTACCCCAGCCCCACAGTTTCGCCGCATCGGCTTCATACACGATGGGATCGGGCGGTATGATGGGCCTGGATGTGAATACCACCACCACGTATTTGGGATATCCGGATTCGTTGCCCAGGGAATCGGAGGCCGTCACCCAGACCTTGGAGGAATCGCCCAGCAGGTCATTTGTCACATGGGCGTATAATCGGTTTTTCACGGAGGCTATTACATTCCCGTTGCTGTAGATGTGAAAGGTAACGGGCTCTTTTCTTCGATTCGTGTGTTTCCATCGAATCGTTACATCGTGTACTGAGTTGGGGAACACGACCTTTTGCTGTGCGATGGTTTGAGAATAAACAACCAGGATGCTGATGATAAAGACCGTCTTCTTCATGGCCACCTCTTTGGGGTACGATTCAATATAACGATTTCTTCTGATGAATGCATCATCAAAATCGGTTGTTAAGCCAGGAGGCAGCGGTCCAGTCTGATCCGAAGAACGGGAGATCGTGAACGTCCTGTACTCCGGACAGGCTATTCTTTTAAGATTTTAATCTGCCGGATGAACGCTTCCTTGCCCTGCGTGATTTCGATGCGGGTGCTTTTACAGCGGGGGCAGGAAAAAGACGGAAGGTTGATATGGTAGGCGGGGTCTTCTTTGATGGATAAATGGCCTTCGTACTCACAGTCGTTGCAACGGATCTGGGCCTTCACGTTTTTAAAAATAAGTTCGGCGCCGTCTGCGATGGTTTCCTGAAAGTTTGTTTCGACCCAGAACCTCACTTGGTCGATGCCCAGGAACGTGAGTTCTCCCACCTCAACTTCGATGGATTCGACCCTGATAGCCCCTTGCTTCTCGGCTTCCTGAAGAACCGTTCGTACGATGGATTGGGCGATGGCGGCTTCGTGCATCTATCGTCTGGGCAGGTTTAGAGATTCAATCAGCTCCGGGATACCTTCGCCCGTCCTTCCGTTGGTGAGTACAACCTTGATGCCCGGTTTGATGTGAAGGGCGTCCTGCATGAGCTTCTGGGTGTCCACTTCCATGGGCTCGGCCAGGTCGATTTTATTGATGGCTGCGACTGAGGCATTCTGAAATATATACGGATGCTTGACGATCATGTAGGGGCCTTCTGTCACGGAGACGACGACCATACGTTGATGGGTGCCGACGGGCCAGCCCCCGGGACAGATCAGGTTGCCGACGTTCTCCACGAATATCAGATCCAGTTTTGTCAGGTCCAGAAGATTCAGGGCGTTCTTAACCATATTGGCGTCCAGGTGGCAGCCGCCGTCGGTGTTGATCTGCAATACCGAAGCCCCTTTTTCCTTGATGCGGTCGGCATCGATGGTCGTGGTGATATCACCGGCAATGGCCGCTATTCGGTATTTTGGTTGAAGATGCTGGACGAGCTGTTGAATGAGGGTTGTTTTACCCGAACCGATGGAACCTAAAATAT
>Ga0180431_10003498_pt1 | contig 20193 bp, 16 predicted proteins | sample SS_ome_11_FD_132459 | JGI IMG/M metagenome (GOLD analysis project Ga0180431, IMG submission 132459) | Hypersaline lake sediment archaeal communities from the Salton Sea, California, USA - SS_1_MS_1 metaG | ecosystem: Environmental > Aquatic > Non-marine Saline and Alkaline > Hypersaline >... | reverse complement strand
TGTGGATCACGTTGGGCACCTCGGGAAGCGCGTCCAGGTCCTTCCGCTCCAACAGATCGGCGCAGATCAGCTCGACGCCCTGCGACTCGAATCGCTTGCGCATCTTCGGCGGAACGAGCTTGTCGACGGCGATCACGCGCCGCGACACGCCCGCCTCGTCGGTGGCCCGCCGCGCCATGCGGACCAGCGTGGGCCCGATCTTGCCGCACGCCCCCAGCACGAGCAGGTCGCCCTCCACGCGGCCCATCATTTCCACCACGTCGGGCGTGGGCCGGCTGAGAAGCTCCTCGAGCGTCTCCACGTCTTCGATCGACTGCAAGTTTTCCAGTTCGCTTTCAGGCAGGTTCATCAAAACCCTCCACCAAGGCTTCTCTCAGTACGTATTGGTCGATAACCGATCGTCAATCATCGTGCGCCGTCGAGCCCGAATCCCATCGCTCCAAGCCGCCCGCGGACCTCGGGCTCGGTGAGCAAGCGGCAAAAGGCCGTGACGGCGGGTCGCTCGAGCCGGGCCGCCGGGACCACGAAGTCGTACTGTTCCTGTTCCAGGGGCAAGAAGCCCAGTCCGCTGCGCTTGGCGACCCACTCGATCGCCACGCCCCAGTCGGCCCGGCCCTGCAACACGGCCGCCGCCACCGCGTTGTGGCTCTTCGCCTGCACCGCGTAGCCGGGCGGCTCGGTCCCCCCCAGCAGCCGGTCGATGAGGATCCGGGTGCCGCTGCCCCGGTTGCGATTGACCATCACCGAGCGGGCGTCGCCCTTCACGGCGGCGATCGCCTCGCGAGCGGCCCACCCTTCAAATCGCGCGTCCTCGGGGCGAAACACGACCCCTTGAAGCCTTCCGTAACCCCGCACCAACCGGAGCCCGGGCGTCAAGTAGGGCTCATTGTGCCGACCCGTGTCGGGGTCCAACAGGTGCATGCCGGCCAAATCGCACTCACCCCGCTTGGCCGCCTCCAGCCCGCCGCTGGAGCCGACGGCCAGGAACTTGGTGCGAAACCCACGCTCCTCGAGCCGGCCCAGCAGGAAGTCGAGCCCCACGCAGTGGCTGCCGATCACCACCAGATCGGCAACCTGCAAATCGCCGCCCAGGAGCTGCACCGTCACGGCCGTGCCGGCGTCGACGATCTCCTCGTGCCGGCCGATCGTGACGAACCCGTCCGCCCGGCTGAAGGTCGTCACCGAACCGGATCCTTTCCCCATAGGATAGGCCGCCAATTGACCCTCGCCCGCAACCAGTCCCACGAGCAGGTATTCCGTGCGACCGATCTCCGAGTTGACTTTGACGGCCAGACGCGCCTCGACCGACGACCGCTCCAGCCCGGGCCGCCCTCCCAGCCCGCGAATGACCGGGGCAGCGAACTCGTGAAACGTGAAGATGGCGGAAGTGGGAAATCCGGGTAAAATCACCACCGGCTTCTTTTGATGGGCGGCGAGGCAGATTGGCTTGCCCGGCTTGAGCGCGACCCCGTGGGCGACGATCCCCGGCTCGCCCAGCTCGCGCACCACGCGGTACGACAAGTCGCCCGCCCCCTTGCTTGTGCCCCCGGAGAGTAGCACGACGTCTGCCTGATCGAGTGCTTCGTGGAGCCGGCGGCGGAGCTGGTCCAGGTCGTCGTGCACGATGCCCAGCGGGATGGGGTCGGCCCGAAGCTCGCGCACGGCATCGGCCAGAATCCGGGCGTTCGAGTCGTAGACCAGACCCGGCCGCATCGGCTCGCCGGGGGGGATGATCTCGTCGCCCGTCGAGAGGATCGCCACGCGGGGCCGCCGGAATACCGGCACGCGGCCGACCCCCAGCGCGGCCAGCACGCCCGTCTCGCGGCTGGTGAGCATCTGGCCCCGGCGGAGCACCGTCTCGCCCGACGAAATGTCGGTCCCCGCAAACGTGACGCCGAAGCCGGGCGTGACCGCCCGGGTGACAGTCAACCGGTCGCCCTCGACCTCCGTGTGCTCGACCATCACCACGGCGTCGGCCCCACGGGGCAGCATGCCGCCGGTGGCAATGGCCGTGGCCGCGCCGGGCGACACTTCCTGTTGGGGCACCACGCCGGTGGCCAACACTTCCTCGAGCAGCCCCAGCCGCCGGGGGGCTTCCTCCTGGGCCCCGTAGGTATCGGCCGCGCGCACGGCGTAGCCGTCGTAGTTCGAGCGGTCGAACGACGGGACGTCGACCTCGGCCACCACGTCCTCGGCAAGCACCCGGCCGAGCGCGTCATCCAGCGCGACCTCCTCCGGCCCCAAAGGCCGGCACCGGATCGCGCTGCGGAACCGCCGCTCCGCCTCGTCGCGGTCGATCACTTCGAGGAATTGGTCCTGGGACATGGGAAATACCGAACGAGGGGCGTGCCGGGCGGCTTGCGCGAGACTCCGCCGCCCCATGGCAGGGAATGGGACGAATCTAGTCCGGATTATGCATAGTGCCTTGTAGTGACCCGATTCATCGGGTCCAGACAGCCCGAGGCGGCTTCCGACCGCATGAATGCGGTCACTACCAACGGCGTATGCATAATCCGGGCTAGCCACCGCGGGTTGCGACTACTGCCGACCGGTGACCGTCTGGGCGAACTCGTTGGCGATGCCCCGAATGTCATACTCGGCGGGGAGCGCGTCAACCAGCTCGCCGGGCAACTGCCGCGCGCCGAGCCAGGCCCCGGCGATCTGCCCTGCGATCGAGGCGATGGTGTCCGTATCCCCGCCCGCCTCGATGGCACCACGGAGCACTTCCACCAGGCCAACGCGGTCGATGAACCGTGCAGCGTACAGCGCCAGGGGCACCGATTCAACCACGTAGCCCGAGCAGCCGAACTGCTGCGCCACTTGCCTCACCGGCGCGTCCTCCGCCAGGCCGTCGATCGCCACTAGGCGGTCGCACACCCGCGAATCGGGTAGATCGCGGGCAACGTCGCGAAGCAGGTCCGTGACGGACGAGGATCGCCGAAACGCAACCGAGCGAATCGCACAAACGACGGCCAGCGCGCCGACGTACGCCTCCTCGTTCTGGTGGGTGATCCGGCACACGTCGCGGAGCACTCGGCGGTCCTGCTCCTCGGCCGGGTCCAGGTGGAACGCCAGCGGCGCGGCACGCATGGCGGCGCCGTTGCCGGCCGCCATTTCCCCCTTGGCGCCGGCCAGGGCCCAATGCCCACCGGTCTCCAGATCGCGAAGCGCTTTGAGCGTGCTGGCGCCGATTCCCGTGATGCGGTCGAGCTGAAACCACGACAGGAGCCGCGACGCGACGTGCTCCGCGGAAACGGCCCCCTCTTCGATGATCGACTCGCACGTCGCGAGCGTGAGCTGGGTATCGTCGGAGACGGACCACGGCCGGTAGTCCTCGTAGTCGATGGGGCCGGCCCGACCCTCGAACGGTCCGCCCATGGCGTCGCCAATCGCCCCGGCGAGGATGCAGCCGCGGGCCCGATCCGACAAGTCTTCCCCGGGAGGAGTCACGCTTCACCCTACGTGGGGGTCGTAGAGAAACACGTCCACCTCGGCGCCCGGCGGGTAGCCTTCGCTATCGGGGGGGACGAGCACGAAGCCATCGGCCCGCGTGGTTGACGAGAGGACCGACGCCCCGCCGATCGCCACGGGATCGACCCGCCCTTCGACCAGGCGCACGCGCAGGTAGTCGAGCCGCCCCACCGCGGAGACGATCTTTCGGGCCGTCTGGGCCCTGATCCGCCGATAGGGCCAATCGGTCGACCGCCCGCCCAACGCCCGGATCGCCCGGCCGGCAAAGAAATCATACGCGCACAGGCAAGAGACGGGGTTCCCTGGCAGGAGGAACACGAGCCGGCCGTCCAACCGGCCCATGCCCGTCGGGCTGCTGGGGCGCATGGCAAGCCCGTGGATCGGCAGCTCGCCGTGCCGCCGGACCAACGACGGCGCGTGGTCCTCCTGGCCCACGCTCGATCCGCCGGAGACGAGCACCACGTCGGCCTCCGACCGCATCGCCTGGAGGATCGCCTCGGGCTCGTCGCGAACGATGCCGGGGTGAACGGGCACGCCGCCGTCGCGGGCCACCAGCGCGACGAGCATCGGGCCGTTGGAATCGACGATGCGGCACCCCCGGGGCTTCGACCCCGCGGGCAATAGCTCGTCGCCGGTCACCGCGATCCGCACGCGGGGCCGGCACACGACCGGCACCTCGCCCTGCCCGATCGACGCCAGCACGCCCACGTCCTGAGGGCGCAACACACGCCCCCCAACGAGCACCACGGCCCCCGCCGCGACGTCCTCGCCCACACGCCCCACGTGCTTACCGGGCGAGACTTCGCCCTGGGTGGCAACGTGCCCTGGGCCGATTTCGACCCATTCGGCCGGCAGCACGGCGTCGGCCCCATCGGGCAACGGGGCCCCGGTCATGATCTGCACGGCCTGGCCCGGCGCGAGCGTCGCCTCGAAGGGCCGGCCGGGCATCGATCGGCCGATCACGTCGAGCCGGAGCCGGTTGTAGGGCGAGGCCCCCGAGGTGTCGCGCGCCCGAACCGCGAAGCCGTCCATCATCGACCGCGCGAAGCCCGGCACGTCGACCTCGCTTCGCACCTCCCCGGCGAGCACGCGCCCCGCCGCCTCGCCGACCGGCACCCGCTCGTCTCCCAACCGCGACGCCTGCCCATCGAGCCATCGAAGCGCATCGGCCACCGTGGTCCGCCGGGCAAAGCCCCGCATGCGAACGTCGGCGTCGGGTCCGGAGCCGTTGGGCATCGTAGCATCCTTCCGATCAAACCGATCATCATACGCGTTTGCCCCCGCGCGCTCCAGGTGACAGGGCAGTCCACGGAGACGGAGTCCCGCGGTCCCGAGCTGTCTCGCGACGACCTGGCCACGCGCAGGGTGACACAATATGATGCCCCGGCAGACGAATAACGCGATGGGGCCGGCGTGGCCGGCGGGGCCAGCGGGCCCCGTCAGGTTTCAGGGGCCGACCGGTGATGGCCTACGGGGGAAGCACGATGTCGATCCGGCTCCAATGTCCCGGCTGCGGCAAGCGCTACCGGTTCGACGAGCAGGTGGCCGGCAAGAAGGCCCGGTGCCCGTGCGGGCGGACGATCGAGATCCCGGGCCCTGCGTGCGACGCGCCGATAGTCTCCAACGCGTCCTCGGCATCCGCCGTGCCGCCAGTACCCGACGCGCCGCCGCCCCCCGAGGCGCTGCACGCGCCGAAGGAGACGGCCCTTTCCCATGCGCGGGCTTGGCCGGGCGAATCGGCGTCCGCCGAGCGGGAGGATCTCCGAAGCACTGTCTCCCAGTTGGCGGCAGCGGGAGGCGGCGACGCGTCGCCCAGGAAGCCGGCGTGGCAGGCCGCCCCGCCGCGCACGGCCGTCGGAATCCTTAGCATCGTGTACGGGGCCGGCGCGGCGCTCTACCTGCTCGCGGCGCTAGTGTCCGCCACGTCATCCGGCCGCGTCGGACTGTCCACGACGTATCTCCTCGTCTGGCTCGCGTTTGCCGTCGTCATGGCCTACGGAGGCGTGCTGGTCCTGAAACGCCACGCCCACGGACACGTTTACACCGGCCTGTCGTGCGCGATCGTCTTCTTTCTCCCGCTGGTCAGCGCGGTCTGCGAAGCCTTCCGGTCGCTCAGTGCCATTCAACCCGGGGTGTTTCTCGCCGTCGTGCTCAAATCGGTGTTGCTCTACACCATCCCCGTGCTGATCGTCGTCTGGTCGGTTCAGGAAGAGGCCCGCCGCGAGGCCGAGCCGGACCGGCTCGACTGAATCGCCCTGCGAGGCGTGCGTCTCGAGGCCCAGCGTTGCGCGGCCTGGCGCGTTTCCCTCCGTAGCGACGGTGCTTTGGGCACTAGACGGCCCCCGGCCGGGCGGAGTTCCCCTTTTCCCTTTCCCGGGGCAACGAATGCCGGGTCGCCACGCCTCTGGCAGAGCCACCGGCGCCGAGGGCGCGGACCGGTTCTCTACGAGGGTGTCTGAGAAGGCTTGTAGTGACCGCATTCATACGGTCCGGGAACGAGCGAGCACCGAGAGTTTCGGCCCAAAGCCCCGATGAATCGGGTCACTACAAGCCTTCTCAAACACCCTCTAAGCCAATATCGCCTCGTACCGAACGAATACCCCCTTGTGTCCAAGGTTTGATGATCGCCCGAGAATGGCGGGAGCGTCGCTAGGGAGGCATGCCCATGAGTTCCTTGAACTACACCTGTCCCAAGTGCGGTAACACCAGCTACGAGACCGGCGAGCTCCGGGCGGCGGGAGGCTTCCTGGGCAAGGTGTTCGACGTCCAGAGCCGGCGGTTCACCACCGTCACCTGCACCCGCTGCAAGTACACCGAGCTGTTCAAGGCCTCCAGCAGCATGCTGGGCAACGTCTTCGATCTGTTCACCAACTGAGCCGGCAAAGCCTGCCCGACGCGGGGCGGAGAACGCCGAGGGCAGGCACCCCGCCGCCGGCGTCTTCTCGCGGCGCCGAGCCGATGGAGGCTCGGAGCCGGTTTCTCACGGCAGCTCCCTCCGCGACGGATTTGTCGCCTCCGGGGGTTGCTCCCCCCGCGCCCGCTTGCCCATACTGACGCTATGCTTGGCGAGGCTGCGCCACCGACCCGCGAGCGGTCTTTCGGAACCCTGACGCTTCGCTGCGCGTTCCGGAAGATCGAAGAGAATGACGCGGCGTGCGTTGGCCGGCAACGATCGCTCCCCCAAAGCGTCTTCCCGAAAACAGAAGGAGGACTGGTGATGTTCGCTCGCCGTTCGACGTGGTTTCCGGGCCCGGGCCTCGCGGCCGTGGTGGTCGGCGTGGTCGCGTCCTGTGGGTTGGTGGCCGCCCTGGGCGCTGAGCCCGGCGGCCTGAAATTCTCCAAGCGCCTGCTGATGGTCAATCAGAACGAGGGCTGCGCCGTGGCCGACGTGAACCGCGACGGCAAGCCGGACATTATTGCGGGCACGCACTGGTACGCCGCGCCCGACTTCCTTCCACGGCCGGTCCGCGACATCCCGCAAGTCTCGCTCGGGTTCGCCCCCGACGACTTCTACGCCAACAACGGCGACCATCCGTACGACGTGGACGGCGACGGGTGGATCGACGTCATCTCGGGCGGGTGGACCGAGTCGGAACTGTATTGGTACAAGAACCCGGGCAAGGAGGGGCTGGCCAAGGGCTGGAAATGGGAGCCGCGGCTTCTGGTCGACGCCCGGGCCCAAAACGAGGCCTTTCACCTGATGGACCTCGACGGCGACGGCGTGCCCGAGATTGTCGTCCACTGCTGGGTGCAGAAGGACCCGCTCGTGGCGTGGAAGCTGGCCAAGACACCCGACGGCCAGCCGACCGTGAACCGGATCGTGCTGGGCGAAGGCGGCTCGGGGCACGGCTACGCGGTGGGCGACGTGAACGGCGACGGGCGGGACGACGTCCTCTGTGCCGTCGGCTGGTACGAACACCCGGCCGACGATCCGCTGGCCAAGCCGTGGAAGCTCCATCCCGAGACCGCCCTGCGCACGGCCAGCTCGCCGTTTCTGGTCGTCGACGTCGACCGCGACGGGCGAAACGACATCGTCTGGGGCAAGGGGCACGACTACAGCGTCTACTGGTGGGAGCAGGGCCAGCCGAAGCCCGACGGGACCACCACCTGGACCGAGCACCTGATCGACAAGTCGTGGTCGCAGGCCCACAGCATGACCTGGGCCGACCTGGACGGCGACGGCCACGGCGAGCTGATCACGGGCAAGCGGGTCCGCGGCCACGGCGGGCGCGATCCCGGGGCCGACGAGCCGGCCTGCCTCTACTATTACGCCTGGGACGCGTCGGCCGAGAAGTTCGTCCGCCACCCCATCGGCGCGCCCGGCGAAGGCGTGGGCACCGGCATGCAAATCTGCGTGGCCGACCTGACCGGCGACGGGCGAGCCGACGTCGCCGTGGCCGGCAAGACGGGCACGTACCTGATGGTCAACGAAGGGCGATAGGCTGCCGGCCGTCGATTGAGTCTCGCATAGCATGAGCCTCGCACAGCAAATGAGTCGCCCCGAAGCCCAGGGGTTGCAACCCCTGGGCTTGGAAAACCCGGGCTTGGAACCTGGAGTGATGGCTGATTGACTATGCGGGAGTCAATAGGCGGGCGTCGAAGCCAACTCATGTTCCACCACGAGCACCGTCGTGATCTCAAGGAGAAGTGACTGATGACTTACAACCGATCTGATCGTCGCCGGTTTCTGAAACGATCTCTGGTCGCCGCCGGTAGCGCCGCCGTGCCGTGGTTCTATGCCCGGCGGTCCGGCGCGGACGAGCCGGCCGGCGAGCGGCTGCGCGTGGGGTGCATCGGCGTGGGTGGCCGGGGGACGCTGGTGGGCAACACGGCGTGCCGCCTGGGCGAGAAGATCGCCTGTGCCGACGTCGACGGAGAGCGCGCCGAGCGGTTCGCCGGCGGCGGTCCGTGCGCCGCCTACACCGACTATCGCGAGCTATTGGATCGCCAGGACGTCGACGTGGTGACCGTCGGCACGCCCGACCACTGGCACACGCGGATCGTGATCGACGCGGTCAAAGCCGGCAAGGACGTCTACTCGGAGAAGCCGCTGACCTTGACCATCGACGAAGGCAAGAAGCTGTGCCGGGCGGTCGCGCAGACGGGGCGCGTCGTGCAGGTGGGCACGCAGCAGCGGAGCAGCCCGCAGTTCCTCATGGCCGTCGCCCTGGCCCAGAGCGGCCGGCTGGGCAAGGTGCTCAAGGCCACGTGCTACCTTGGCGCGGGCCCGACGGGCGGGCCGTTTGCCACGGCCGATCCCCCGCCCCACCTGAACTGGGACGTGTGGCTCGGCCAGTGCCCCAAGGTCCCCTACTCGCGCGAGCGGTGCCACGGCTCGTTCCGCTGGTGGCTGGAGTATTCGGGCGGAAAGCTGACCGACTGGGGGGCCCACCACCTGGACATCGCCCAGTGGGCACTCGGGTACGACGAGTCGGGCCCCGTGGAGATCGAGGGTCGCGGTGAGTTCCCGATGATCCCCGACGACTTCGACCCGGTGGCCTTCTTCGCCGGAAAGGCGACGATCCCCAACGGCTACAACACGGCCACTCAGTTCGAGGTGACGCACACGTTCGCCTGCGGATCGACGATGGTCGTCCAGCACGGGCCGGGCAACGGCATCATGATCGAAGGCGAGAAGGGCCGGATCTACGTCAACCGCGCCCGGCTCAGCGGCAAGCCGATCGAAGCGCTGACCCAGGCCGACCGCGATCGGCTGGCCGACGAGACCATCCGTCTCTACAAGGGGAAGCCGATCGACCCGTCGGCCGTGACCACCGACGCGTCGAACACGGGCCGCGACCAGGCGACGGTCGAGCACATGCGCAATCTCTTCGCGTGCATCAAGGACCGCTCGCAGCCCGTCTCCGACGTGTTCACCCATCACCGGGCCGTCAGCTCGTGCCACCTGTCGAACCTCGCCATGCTGCTCGGCCGCAAGCTCCGTTGGGACCCGGCCAAGGAAGACTTCCTCGGCGACGAGCAGGCCAGCGCGCTGGTCGCCCGTCCGCAGCGGGCGGGGTATGAAAACGAGGGGTGAACGTCAGACGATGATCGTCGTCAGGTCCTGGAAGCCGGGATCCGATCGGATGGGGTCGAAGTCGGGCTCGTCGTGGGCCCGCAGACGGTAGTCCGGGTCGAGGGTGATGGCACGGGACAGGTGGGCCAGCGCCCGGGGCGTCTGGCCGGCCAGGCTCAAGTAGCAGGCGAGGTTGTAGTGGACCAGCGCCTCGGACGGCTCGACCTCCAGCGCCCGTTCCAGCGCCCGGACGGCCAGATCGATTCGGGCGGTCCGTTTGTGGCACCAGCCGAGGGCGAGCCAGACGTGGACGTTGTCGGGATCGGCCTTGGCGGCGCGTCGCAAGGGCCTCAGCGCTTCGGCGTGTCGGTCGAGCCCGCGGAGTGCTTCGCCCCGCAGGTAGAGGGCGTGGGGGCTCAAGTCGGCCGCCTTGCCCAGCCGACCGAGGGCGTCCAGCGCGTGTTCCGCCATGCCCAGCTCGAGGTAGCCCTCGGCCTGGCGTTCGATCTGCCGCAAACGGATTTGATCTCGAGCCGCCAACGTCGCTCCGCTCCCAGAATTCCGATGTGCCCGGCCCACGCGAGACGTGCAGGTTGCCGTGACGCCGGCTCGGCGATCTCCTCGTCGCGCGTCCCCGCCCTTCCATTCTACTCACGGTCACGGATTTTGGGGAGCGCGATCGGGTGATCCCCGCCGGGCTTGCCCCGGTGGGCGCTGCGCCGGCTCATCCACGCCCCCTATTGAGCCTGGCATGGCCAATGAACGGAGGGCTTCCAACGGAAGCCCGGCGCACAAGGGCCCGGTCCACGTCGGCCGATCATGGGCAATGCAAAGATCAAGAACATCCGTAACCCGAACTGTAAGCGAGTCTGCGGATAGCGCGGAAAACGGCAGGGAAGCAAGGCAGCGGCAATCAGCCGTCCGCTTTCAGGAGTGAGCCCTGGAGGGCCGCTCGCTTTCCAGGCAATCCAGGCTGAAAGCTGATTGCTGACCGCGGCGCGGTCGCCTACGCGCCCGATGTTCGCCCGTTCGGCGGCCAGCAGATAGACGAGAGTGGCGCTGACGAGGGGGCGCTGACGAGGGGGCGCTGACGAGGGGCGTGGGCGCCGGGGTCCGGAGCGCCGGCCACGGGAACGGCGATTCGCCGCGATGGGCCGTTGGGCCGAGGACCGGCCGGTCGCTCAGGTGGCCGCGGCGACCTCTTCGTAGAAGTCGACCAGGGATCGGCTCGGCGTGGATAGCTTGAGCACGGGGGCGAAGTCGGCGTACTCTTCGTCCGTCTTCTGCAACAACTCCGGCAGGGGCGGACCGCCGGCCGGACACACGGCGTCGTAGTAGTGCTCGAACTGCGTCCGATCGGTCCAGCTTTGATCGGCCGTCGTGGGCAGCATCGACGACAGGGCCACGACCAGCTTGCCCGGCTCGCTATCCGCGTCGCGAACCCAGCGGTCGATCTCGAGGTGGTTCTCGATTAGCACCGCGAACCCTTCGGGCAAGTTCCACATTCGGGCGATGATGCCGGCGGCCTCGGCGTGGGTCCACCCGAACACGTGGCGCTCGAGCACGGAGAGTCGCACTTTGCCGTTCTGGCGGGCGTTGAGCAGCCGGACGTACGCCGCCGGCGCTTCCTTGGCCAACAGCGGCACGGCCATGTCTTGCAGCAGGGCCGCCGAAAACGGCTCCTCCACCTCCTTGATACCCAGTATTCTGCCCATCGACCGGGCGAACAGCGCGCGGCGCAGCGAGTCCTGCCAGAGGCTCTTCAGATCGAAGGGGCCGCACTTGGGGTTCGGCATCAGGCTGAAGACGGCGCTCCACAGGGCGAAGTTCTTGATGGTGCGAATACCCACAAGCGTGATCGCCAGCTTCACGCTGGAGATCTCGCGGGAGAACCCGAAGTACGACGAATTGACGAAGCGGAGAACCTGGCCGGCCAACCCCGGATCGGTCTCGATCGGAACGGCGAACTCGGCGGGGCCGTTATCCGGATCTTGCGACAGCTCCAAAAGCCGAATCGCGCTCTGCGGTAGGGCTGGTAGCTGCGCTCCGGTGAGTATCTTCTTCAAGTCTAGCGCAGGGAACTGTGCGTCGGACATCGCGTTTCCTACCAAAGGGGGCCGGAGTCGGAGAGGTCATCGACGCTCGCTGCCGGTAAGGCCACTGGCCGAGCGCCGTCGCCTCGTACCTAGGAAAACCCTACGCCAAAACGTGCCCCGAGGCAAACCGAAATCCCGGCCGCTACGGCGGGCGGGCGGGCGGACGTTTCCACTTGTCGACGGCGTGGCACGAAGGCAACGCGGCGGTCCGCGCCGGGTTGCCGGAACACCTCACGCCCGCCCTGGCGCGTGCCGCCTCGCGCGCGGCAACTCGTTGACGCTGCGTGGTTTGCGCGCGGGCCGGCTGCGCCCCACGCGGCAGCGGCCCGCCACTTGCACCCCCCTCTTGGAAGATCACCGCGGGGACTTTGCTGGAGGGGGATCATGCGAGACGGCGTTTGGCTCCTGGTGCTGTTGGCGGTCGTCGGCTGGCTGGCCACCGAAGTCCCCCTGCCCGAAACGCCGGCGGCCGCCGACCGGCCATTGGACTGCTGGCGGCGGACCCCGGATGGGTGGCAACGGGCCACCTGGCTTGTTCGGCAGACCGCCGCTCGCCGTCCCGCGCTGCATCCGGCCGTGGTTGGGCTGTTTGAGCTGCTGGCATGCTTGGCGGCGCTGATCGCCTTTCCCACCGGGGCCGCCCGAGCCGACAAGGCCCACGATTCCGGCCGGCACGCCGACTCACACGCCCCACCGGCCGCACCGAGCCCTTCTGACGGGGGTTTTGGCCGGCGTTCCTGCATCGGCCGGGCACCTGGCAGATCGCAGCGCGGCGGCTCGCCTGGATTGTCCCTGCGTCGTTCGTCGTGACCGCGTTTGTGCGGTCGGAACCGGCTTCGGGCGGTCTCGACCCGATGATATCGGGTCACTCAAACCCCATGTGGACAATCGGGGCTCGCGCGATCGGTGGGCCGGCGGCGTGGCCGAAAGGGGCCGGCCCGGCTGATTCCCGCTCGGTTTCAGCGGATTTTGGGAATCGGCGCAACCCTTTGTTAAACAGAGAGTTGCGCCCGAAGAACCGGCTCGCTTCACACGACAGGGCAGGGTCAATCTCCGAACGGGATGCACGGATTCTCGGGCCAGAGGGCACCAATACGGATAGAAGGGCAGTTGTCGGCCGAGGGGAAGCGGCCCGACGCGCCCTGGCACTCGATCCCTCCCTCCAGAAGAGGCCCGGTTTCGCCATGCGACTCACCTTGCGGACTATGCTCGCCTACCTCGACGACATCCTCGAGCCCGAGGATGCCGAGGCGATCCGAAAGAAGATCGAAGAAAGCGAGTTCGCCAGCAACCTCTTGCACCGCATTCGCGACGTGATGCGGCGGCTGCGACTGGGCACACCCGACGTCTCGGACCGCGGGCTGGGACTCGACCCGAACACGGTGGCCGAGTATCTCGATAACTCGCTGGCCCCCGACCAAGTGCTCGACTTCGAGAAGATCTGTCTGGAATCGGACGTCCAACTGGCCGAAGTGGCCTGCTGTCACCAGATCCTGGCGTTGGTTCTGGGAGAGCCGGCCGAGGTCGACGCGGCGAGCCGGCAGCGGATGTATCAGTTGCCGAAGTTCCTCAGCCAGGCCAAGGCCGCGCTGGAGACGGACGACGTCGGGGACGTGGGGTCGGGCGCCGAGTCGTCACGTTCGGCGACAAGGCCCGTGGCCGAGCCAACGGCGACCGTGGCGGCCACGTCGCCGCCCGAATGGCTTCGCGACCGGAGAAGGCCCCCTAGCTGGCGTCGCACGGCGGCCGTGGTTGCCCTGGTTGCGGCGGGCGCGGTCCTCGTCCTGGCGATCAGCGGTCAGTTGGAGCGAGGCTCGTTCCTCGGCGAGCTGCTGGGCTTCCGTGCGGCCGAGCAGCCGGTAGCACGGGCCCCCGATTCGGCCGCCGTTCCGGATGGGCTACCGGGCGAAAGCGAGGCCGACGTGGGTGAGCCGCCGGAAGCCGCGTCGCCGGAAGCCGGGGCGCCGGCGTCTGTGTCGCCGCAGCCGAGCGCAACCATGGCGAAGCCGGAAGCGGGTGAGGGTGCGGAGGCCGACGCGCTTCGCACCACGCCCTTGGGTGGCGGGTCCGAGCCGGCCAAGATCGGGCCGGAGGGGCCTATGGCGCCCCTGCCGAGCGACGTGGTTGACCGGGCCGACCCGGGCGCCCAGGATATGGCGGGACGGGAGCCGAGGGTTTCGGCCAGTGCCCCGGAAGGTGGTGTGGGAGTCGAGCCGGGCAAGGAGCCGGCTCCCTCGATTCCCGCAGGCGCTACGTCCCCGCCGCTGACGCAGCCCCCCGTGGCCGACATGGCCGAAGGCGCCCAGCCGGGGACTCAACCGGCCGATTCGCCGGATGCCCAGCCGGGCGCAAAGCCGGCGCCGGCCAAGGCCCCGCTCCCCTCCGAGGTCCTCGGCCAGTTTGATTCGGCCTTGCAGGTCCTTCTGATGTTGGAGGCCGACACGGGCACGTGGCGACGGTTGCCCGACCTGGCCTCGCTCAACGCCCAGACGAGTTATTTGTCGCTTCCCACGTATCGACCCATGCTCCGCCTGGTCGACCAGACGCAGGTCTGGCTGATCGACGGCACTCGGGTCGAGCTGTTGCCCACCGATCAGGCGGGGACGGCTGGCCTGCTTGTCGAATACGGGAGGCTGGTCCTCAGTGCCCCGCAGAAGCCGGAGAGCCAACTCCGGTTCCAAGTGGGCGACCGCTCGGGGACGATCCGGTTCGAAGGCCCTGGCTCGCGACTGGCCTTCGAAGTGTCGCGGGCTCCCACTTCCGGCACCGACCCCGAGACGCAGCCCGGCGCGCTGACGGCCAACCTGTACGCCACGTCAGGGAGTTTCTCGTGGCAGGAGGCGGCGGGGGGCGAGCCCGTGCGCGTCGACGCCCCCGTCCGGTTGACGCTGGACGACCAGCCGCTTGCGCCCGAGCCGGTCCAACAATTCCCCGAGTGGATCGTGGCCGACACGATCAGCCTGTTGGATCAAAGGGCATCGGGCACGGTGGAGCGGGAGCTGGAAGTGGGCCGTTCCACGCTGCTGGGGCTCCGAGAGCTGGCCGAGCACCGTCGCCGAGAGGTCCGCTCGCTGGCATTGCGGTGTCTGGACCACCTGGGTGATTTCGAGCTGCTGGTAGCGGCGCTGGACGATCCCGATCAGAAGACGACATGGCCCGACCACGTCGAGCAGTTGCGTGCCGCGGTGATGCGGAGTCCGCTGGCTGCCGCCCGAGTCCGGACGGCCATGGAGAGGCTGCATGGCATGGAGGGGGCCAGCCTGTACGAGATGCTGTGGAAGTACGACGGCGACGCCCTCAATGAGGAGCAGGCCACCCGCCTGCTCCGATACCTGGACCACGACACGCTGGCGTTTCGCGTCGTCGCCTTCCAGACGCTGCGAAGAGTCACCCAATTGGGCCTCAATTACCGCCCCGAAGATACGGCCGCCAAACGCCGCCCTTGGATTGAGAAGTGGGAAGAGCGACTCCGATCGAGCGTCGCCCCCGGCCCGGAGACGGGCGCCGACGAGCAGCTTCCTCAAGGGGCCCGGGTCCCCTCCGTCGATCTATCTCTGGGGCTGTCGGGTTGAACGTGCTCCTCGGGTTGCGTGTCCTCGAAGGGGTTCGCCATCTGGGCGCGCCGGTCGATTGGGCCGGCGCTTCTCGCCCTCCCATCTCTGACGGGCCCGGGGGGCCCGTGCGTCGAAGACCATCCGTAAATCATTGTCTGGCAAGCGGTTACCGACTGCGCGAAGCCCCCCGCCCGGGCCGCCGTCTCTCGGTGCAAGAAGCTACACTTGGTAGGCGGAAACGGGGTGGGAAAGACGATCGGAAGGCTTTCGGTTTGTCGAAGGGGAGGAGTTTCGCTAGAATTTGACATTTGGGAGGAGATCTGACTTCTCCCCTGGTCGCAGCAAGGAGTCGAGTCGGTGCATATTGGGATATCTACTCGGCATGGGAGTCTGAGTGACGAGACGCAAGCGAAAATCCGAGCGAAGTTGGAAAAGTTGCCGCGGCTGTTCGAGCGGCTTACTGCGATCGAGGTGACGGTCGACCTGGAGCGTCGGGATGAGCCGCACGTGGACCTTCGGGTGTCGGCGGAGCACAAGCACGATTTCGTGGCGAGCAACCGGTCCAACGATCTGATGGGCTCCCTCGACCAAGTGATGCACAAGTTGGAGCAGCAGCTCCGCAAATACAAGAAGAAGATCCTGGACCGCCATCGCAGCCCGGCAGACCGGCAGTGAACGCTCCTTTGCGGTTTCGGGTGGGTAAGGCAAGTGATCGAGTCGGCCTTCCGGGCGGTTGCGCCCGGGCCCTCCGACGCGGGGGCGTCGGCCGAGGCCGTCTTGAGCGAACGTGAAAGTGAGGAGAATCTCTGCATGAAGTTCGCCGACTTTGTGGTCTCCGAGGCCATCCGAGCGGAACTCGCCGCCCAGAACAAGGAGGGGGTGATCCGGGAGATGGTCCAGGCGTTGAAGGATGCGGGGCAGATCGAGGAGGACGAGTTCGAGAGCATCGTGAAGGCGATCCTCAAACGGGAGGAGTTGGGTAGCACGGGGATCGGACGCGGCGTGGCCGTTCCGCACACCAAGCACCCGAGCGTCGGCCGGTTGGTGGGGAACGTGGCGATCAGCGGGGGAGGAGTGGATTTCGACAGCCTCGACGGCGAGAAGGTTCACCTGTTCTTCCTGTTGATTTCGCCGCCCGACCGGCCCGGCGACCATTTGCGGGCCCTGGAGAACATCTCGCGTCAGCTTCGCGACGACACGTTCTGCCGGTTCCTCAAGCAATCGAAGACCGTGGACGACATCCAGCAGTTGCTGGATGAAGCCGACAACGACCAGTTCGGATCCTGACCCCCGACTCCCGCCATCCGGCCAGCCCCGATGTCCGAAGCCAAGGCAACGCGGACCGTGACCGTAGCCAATCCCGACGGATTGCACATCCGGGCTGCGTCGTTGATCGCCAAGCTCACCGGTCAGGCGCCGGCCAAGGTGGAGTTGATCAAGGGGAGCCAGCGCGTCGACGCGACCAACGTGCTCCAGATCATCTCGCTCTGCGCGTTGGAGGGCGAGCAGTTGCTGCTGGAGGCCACCGGGCGCGACGCCGACGCCGTGCTGGAGATGCTGGCGCGGCTGTTCGAGAACAAGTTCGACGAGGATGAGGTCGGCACGGGCGAACCTGCGACCCAGCACAAACCGCCGCCGGGCGAGACCTGCCGCTCCGAAGCCGCCTCGGACGGCGATCTCTCCCCCGGCGCGTGATCCGAGACAGATCAGACAACGTACGGCGGCGACGCAAGAGACCGGGCGCACTGTCCGATCGTGCCGTGGAAGGCGCCGGGCAGGAATCGCCGGGAAGCGGCTTCCCGTGCCGGTCGGCCCGGGAGGTGGCGCGGTCGCGCCGTGAAGGGCTCAGATGCAGAAACTGAAGGGTATCGCCGTTTCGCCGGGCGTGGCCATCGGCGAAGCGCTGGTCATGGACAACGAGGGCTTTCGCATCCCTCGCCGTTTCGTCTCGCGCGACGCCGTCGAAGACGAGCTGGATCGGCTCGACAAGGCCATCACCGCCGCCAGCGAGGAAATCGCCCGCAGCCGCGACGCCGTCTCCAAAGAGCTGGGCGACAAGTACGGGGCCATCTTCGAGGCCCACCGGCAGATGCTCGAGGACAGGGGCCTGCGGGGCGAGCTGGAGGAGATGATCCGCCAGCGCCACTACTCGCCCGAGTACGCCGTCAGCCGCACGCTCCGCCGCTATGCCCAAGTCTTCCAGCAGAAGGCGGAAGGCCAAACGCTGGCCGAGCGGGCGTACGACATCTTCGACGTCGAAAAACGCCTCTTGCGCAACCTCCTCGGCAGCAGCCGCGAGGGAATCACCCGGCTGACCTCCCCCGTGCTCGTGCTGGCCCACAACCTCACTCCCGGCGAGACGGCCAAGCTCGATCGAGACTTCGTGAAAGGGTTTGTGACGGAAGTGGGGGGCCCGGGCGGCCACACGGCCATTCTGGCCGAGGGCATGGGGATCCCGGCCGTCGTGGGAACCGGCCCCTTCCTCACCGAGGTCTCCGGCGGGGAGCTGGTGATCATCGACGGCGACCAGGGCCTGGTCGTCCTCCATCCCGATGAGGAAACCATCGCCCGCTACCGGCACGAAGTCGAGGAGCACCTCTCGCTGGCCGCCCGGCTCGAAACGCTCCGCGACTTGCCCGGCGAAACGGCCGACGGAACGCGCATCGAGCTGATGGCCAACATCGAGTTCCCCCATGAAGTCGATCACTGCGCCGATCGGGGGGCTGACGGCGTCGGCTTGTACCGCACCGAGTTCCTCTACCTGAACGCCGAGACCGAGCCCGACGAGGAGGTCCACTTCGAGGCTTATTCCCAGGTCGTCCGGGCGATGACCGGCCGGCCGATCACCATCCGCACGTTCGACCTGGGGGCCGACAAGGTCCCGCACCTGCCCGCCCCCGAGGACGAGCGCAACCCGTTCCTTGGGCTGCGTAGCATCCGGCTGGCGCTTCGGAACGTGCCGATGTTCCGGCGTCAGTTGCGGGCGGCGCTTCGGGCCAGCGCGTTCGGGAAGGTGCGGATCATGTTCCCGCTGATCTCCACGGTGTTGGAGTTCCGGAAGGCCAAGATGGTCCTCTGCGACGTGATGGAAGACCTGGAGGAGCGCGAGGTGGCGTTCGACCCCGACGTGCCCGTCGGCATGATGGTCGAGGTCCCCTCGGCCGTGATGATGATCGACCAGTTCGTCGAGGAGGTCGATTTTCTGAGCATCGGAACCAACGACCTGATTCAGTACACGCTGGCCGTCGACCGGAGCAACAAGGACGTCGTGGGGCTGTACAACGCCGCCGATCCGGCCGTGTTGAAGCTGATTTCCATGACCGTCGAGGCGGGGCTGCGCAAGTCCGTGCCGGTGAGCCTGTGCGGGCAGATGAGCGGAAACCCCACGTACACGATGCTGCTTCTGGGGATGGGCCTGCGGCAACTGAGCATGACTCCCAGCGCGATCTACGAGGTGAAGAAGGTCTGTCGCAGCGTGACCATCGAGCAGTGCGAGGCGGTCGCCCGCCGCGCCATGTCGATGGAGAACGCGCGAACCATCGAAAGCTTCCTGCGAGGAGAACTGAAAAGACACGTGCCCGAATTGGGGCTCTAGGTTTTGTCGGGAAACGCCCGGGGCAGGCCGGATCGTGGGGGGGCGTGCTTGCACGCACGCCGGAAAGGCGCGATCTCCGCATGGGTGCAGGCACCCACCCTGCGGGTTTTCCGACAAAGCCTGGTGGTGTGTCAACCATTGTCTTGCGAATGGCACGGGCATCTTGTCCGTGCTTTCGCGGGGGGCACTGGCGAGACGCCAGTGGCACCCAACGAATGAAGTCGGTGTGGACGGCCTCCTAGTGCCTTGTCAAGTTTCGTTTGACAGGCTTGTAGTGACCGCATTCATGCGGTCCAAAGGGAAAACGGACCCGATGAATCGGGTCACTACGAACGGCCAAACCTGCCATTCGAGAATTGGCGAAGCCCTAGTGCCCTCGGCGGCCGAGTGCGTCGCGGCAGAGCCCGGCGAGCTTGTGGGCCGGGGCACGGGCGACAAGTCAGCGTAGTAGACAACCGGGCGGGGCTTGGACCGACGTGCGGGTCGGGCCCCGGTCGAAGCCGTCGGCTTGTGGACGCGGAGCGCTCGGTTCCGCAAGACAAGCGGCGGCGAAGCAGATTAACACGGTGCCCCGTCACCAACGGCAGTGACGGGGGAGTTCGGACCTATGGTTCGACAACGAGTACGTATTCGTTTTGGCAAACGGGGAGACCTGCGTCTGGTCGGCCACCGGGACCTCGTCCGCTCCCTGGAGCGGCTGTTCCGGCGGGCCGGGCTGCGGCTGGGGATGAGTGAAGGATTTCACCCCAAACCCCGAATGAGCTTCCCCTCGGCCCTGGGCCTGGGAATCGAAGGGCTCGACGAAGTGATGGAACTGGAATTGGCCGAATCGTACACGGCGGGCGAGCTGCTCGAGCGGCTTGCCGGGCACGCGCCTTCCGGCCTCACGTTCCGCTCCGTCGCGCTCCTTCCGCCCGGCACCCGAAAGGCGACGGTGAAGAGCGTTCGGTACCAGGTGCCCGTCCCGGCCGAGCGCCGCGCGGACCTTGCCGACCGGACGGCACGGCTTCTGGCCGCGTCGTCCTGGCCGGTCGAGCGGGCTGGGGGCCGGGGACCGATCGACGTGCGCCCCTTCCTCCAGGAGCTGACGTTCCGGGAGGGCGTGCTGGCGATGCGGCTTTCGATCGGCCGCGGCGCGAGCGCCGGGCCGCGCGACGTGCTTCGGGCGCTGGGGCTGGAATCGCTGGAGTGGGAGGGTGTTTACCTGACTCGCACCATGGTGGAGCTCGACGCATGATCCGCCCCGCCCGCCCGGCCAAACACGACGCACCCCCTGCCCGCCGACGAATGCGTGCTCGCCGACCTTGCCGGTCAAGAAGGCGAGAAGATGAAGCAAGAGATGTTGATCAATGTGCGGCAACCCGAAGAATGCCGGATTGCCATCGTTGAAGACGGGGTCCTCGAAGAACTCTACGTCGAGCGAACCGGCCAGGACAACTACGTAGGAAACATCTACAAGGG
>Ga0180431_10003497_pt1 | contig 20193 bp, 22 predicted proteins | sample SS_ome_11_FD_132459 | JGI IMG/M metagenome (GOLD analysis project Ga0180431, IMG submission 132459) | Hypersaline lake sediment archaeal communities from the Salton Sea, California, USA - SS_1_MS_1 metaG | ecosystem: Environmental > Aquatic > Non-marine Saline and Alkaline > Hypersaline >... | reverse complement strand
GGAGAGAACAATGAACGAACTGAACCTCCGCGCCATCGAATTCAGAAGCTGGAAGGCCCGCCAGCAGGACGGCCTGTTCGACATCTACTTCGGGGCGCTCATGCTGGCGATCGCGATCTCCGCGTTGACCGAGGTCCTCGGGGCGACCTCTCTCGTCCGCCTGGTGACCCTGATGGTGCTCCAGTTCTCCGCCGTCGGTGGACTCGCCCTCGCCAAGCGGCGATACGCAACGCCCCGCGTCGGTGCGGTGAAGTTCGGCGCCGCACGCGTCCGGCGATCGCGCGCGTCGGCGATCGCTCTGGTCGTCTGCGTGCTCGCGACCGCCGCCCTCGTCGTCCTGACGGCCGTCGGCCGGTCCCCGGTCGATCCCTTCCATCGACTCGGACGCTTCGCCCTGCCGACGGTCGTGACGCTGATCGTCGGGATTCCGTTAGCGGCCCTCGCCATCTTCCTCCAATTCGGAAGGATTCTCCTTCACGCCGCCCTCTTCGCGGCCGCTGCCTTCGCGCTCGCCGCATCCGGGAAGGGTTTCATGGCTCCCATTCCCGGCGCGATCGCGTTCGGTGCCTCCGGCTCGATCAGCGTCGGGATCGGCCTCGTCCTGTTCGCTCGCTTCGCGCGCCGGATTCCGCGCAAGGGAGAGGAGATACTGCGATGAAGGACAGGGCCGGCCTGCGAGAGATCGAGAGGAGAGTCTGGCTGCGAACGTTCGAACACGGCTTGTGGGACCTCGCTATCGGCTTGCTCCTGCTGTCGTTCGGCGCGGGCATCCTGACGGAGTTCTACTGGATCTCCGCCATCGTCGTTCCAGTGGGTCTCCCGGTGATGCGCGGTCTCGCGCGACGGGCCATCGTCCCCCGGATCGGTCACGCGACGTTCCGCGGACGTCGGAAGCGCAGCCTGGTCCACGTGCAGCTGATCCTCGCCGCCCTCGCGCTTGCCGGTGTCGGCATGTTCGCGTTTACCGGCTTCGCGACGCGGGACGCGGCGCCCGAATGGGCGATCTGGGTCCGGTCGCACTTCATCGTCGTCATCGGGCTGATCTGGGGCGGAGCGCTCGCCGTCGCCGGCTGGGCCGTCGACTACCCGCGTCTCTACGCGTACGGAGCGCTCCTGTTCGGGGCGCTTCTCGCCGTCGACCTGGTGCCGATCGGCTACCACCTCGGACACGCGCTGATCGGCGTCGGCGGACTGATCGCTCTCGTCGGGGCCGGTCTGTTCGTCCGCTTCCTGCGGCGCTACCCACCGCATCCCGAGCCCGTCGACGGAGCCGACGATGGCTAGACGACAAAAAGACGGAGCCGGCTTCGAGATCGATCGCGTCATTCACGAGCCGGCGCGGCTGCTGATCACCGCGCATTTGTACGTCGTTGAGTCCGCCGATTACGTCTTTCTGATGGGGAACACCGGGCTGACGTGGGGGAACCTGTCGTCGCATCTGAGCAGGCTGGAGGCGGCCGGCTACGTCGAGATCACCAAGGAGTTCGTCGAACGGAAGCCGCACACCATGGTCAAGCTGACGGATGAAGGGCGAACCGCGTTCGACGCCTACCGCCGACAGATGAAGGCGCTGTTCGAGGATCTCCCCGGTTGAGGCACGTCATCCCCGTTGACAAGGAGGTGAACCATGGAAGGAACCCCGTGGATTCTGGTCGCGCTCGGCATCCTCGCTGCCATCGGAGCCATCGTGCTTCTGATGCAGGCGAAGTAGGTCACATCGTGACGCCGCCCGGTCTTCCCACCGACCCGGGCGGCCCGTCCCGCACGTCGTGTAGATCGTCCTCCTACGACATCCCCGGAGCCCGCTATTCGCTCGGCGGCTCTTCAGATGCCCCCTCGCTTTCGCTCTCAGGGAGAGGCCGGTCCTCCGCATCCTCCATCGGGGCGGCGTCCTCGTCGTCCTCTCCGTGTCCGCCGAACTGCACCGTGAACGATGCAACCAGTCCGGTCAGCGTCCGCGGAGGTCCGGAGAACTCGACCTCTTCGAACGCCCATGGGTCGGTCAGCGCCCACAGGAATCCCACTTGGAACCGCGTAGACATCCAGCGCAGCGGCCTCGCCTCGAACGCGACGTACGGCTGCAGCATGTAGAACCCTTTGGTCATCGACGCGACGTACGGCGCGCCAACGGCGTCTTCGAACGAGTCCGGAAAGCGATCGATCAGCCGCAGATCGAGGCTTCCCCCTCCCAGTACGGTGCCGAGGACGATCGTCAATCCGGAGTCGCTCGCAGCGACCTTCTCGATCAAGAGCCCGTAGGTTTCGAGTCCGAAGCGGACGCTTCGCTCGCCGTTGATCGAAGTCGTCGCACCGCTGCCACCCGCCCCGCCGAATCGGACGCCGTCGGACCGCCCGCCGTAGCCGCTTCCACCCATCGCGAACAGTAACTCGGTGATCCGGGGGTAGCCGGCGGCCGTGATCGCTGCATTCAGCTCGCCGAGGTCCAGGAACAGGAGCGACGGCATCGGACCACCGCCCCCGGCTCCGTCTTCAGGGCCGTTCGCCGCGACGGCGCACGAAACCGCCAACACCGTTGAGATCGCAAGGATCAAACCAGAAGCACGCATCGAGACCACCTCCGTGTCCGCTGGGAGCGTAGCGGTCCGATTCCATCGAGACAAGACGGCGAGGGGATTCGACCTCGCCGGCACGTCGACCCGGTTCCAGGCCGCCAGATGGAATCGACCGCCTGATGAAAGCTACCGGAAAGAGAGCTTCACCGATCCGAGGTCGACTCGGACGCTCCAGCCCGTCGGGCCGATCGTGATCCACAGGACGATGTTCATGTTCCTCCTTGCATTGGAGCGACCCCCGCGGTCAGAGGCCACTCGAACGGAGGCTGCCCGCTGCACGTCTCGATTCCGTCTCACGATGTCGAGGGTTCTTCCTCCAAGCACACCGATCGTAGCGGGAATGCGGAACGGACATCCTCGCTCGGCGAGCCATGATGCGCAGCAGATCCCGGATCTCGAGGGAGGGAAAATCGTCAGAGTCCTTCCCCTGTGAACGTACCGCGAGTGACCGAGCGGTCGGGAAGCCGCGAGAGGGGTCGTCGAGCAATGCCTTCGCCATCCGGCCGAGGCTAGCCTTCTGGCCCCTCGAACGAAAACGGAAAGGTGAATCGTGTCCCGACGGCACTGATGGCGCACCTGCCGCGGAAGCTCGTGCGCATTCGCGAGACGGCGTCCACGCCGGTGCAATGCATCGGCACGATCCGACAGACGTTCTCGTCCCGCAGCGCATCGATCGTCGGCTCAATCGCAGCACGGAACGGCTCGCCGGTCAGATGGAATCCCCCGATGGCCGCGTAGAGCGGGCGCATCCCCATCAGGGTTCGTGCGTATCGGATGGAGTTGACGATCCCCGCGTGCGCGCAGCCCGAGATCACGACGAGGCCGTGCCCGCGAACGTCCACGACAACCGCCTGATCATCGATGACCGTGTCGGGAACGAACTCCCCGTTCACCTCTTTCACCGACCCGGGCAGCCCGTGCTCGAACGAGGTCGCACGGGGGATCTCGCCGGTCACCAGGAACAGGCCGTCGGCCACCCAGGTCGGACCTGGACTCTCGATGATCCGGATTCCCCGCCGGATCATCTCCTTCCGTTTCAGCAGGGCGGGGATCCGGTACAGCGTGCCGTCGTCGCTGCGCCAATACCGCGGGACGGAAAACGCCTCGGGATGGAGAACGATCGTCGGTTCAGCCAAACGCTCGAGAAGCGAGACGGCCGCACCGACGTGATCCTCGTGCCCGTGGCTGACCACCAAGGCGCTGATGTCCTCAAGCCGCTCGCCCAATCGGTCCAGGTTCCGGGGCGCGGCGACGGGGCTGTATCCGGCGTCGAGAAGGATGGACCCGCTGCGATCCCCCGATCGCGCCTTCAAGAGGAGGCAGAGCCCGTGCTCAGCCAAGAGCGTGTCCGAAGGCAACCGGCCGTCCTCTCCGACCGGATGGCGGATGACCCCAGGCTCGGAGGGGAGCAGCGTATCCGCGTAGTTGTCCACAACAACGAGAACCTCGAGTTCATCGACGGCCTGCAGCATCGGCGTTCACCCGCCCGTCAGCATCCGGAGGGCGGCGACGGAAGTCAATTCCGGACAGCCACTTGCAATCGGTACCTGTGCCGAATCCGCGGATCGACACCGGTGTACAACAGGTCGGCGAGGACGACGCCGATCACGACGATCGCCTGCATCAACGGGAGAGCGAACCCGCCAGCTCAGATTCGATGCACCTTGATGAAGTTCGTCGTCCCTTCGACGCCGGCCGGGATCCCGCCGGTGACGACGACCGCGTCGCCGGGGCGGGCCTCGCCGCGCTCGACGAGGAGCCTTCCGACCGTCTCCAGCATCTCGTCCGTCGAACCGTGGGCCGGAACGAGGATCGGGGTGATCCCCCAGACGAGGGCGAGCCGGCGCAGCGTCGACTCCCGCGGCGTGAACGCGACGATCGGCCGCATCGGGCGCTCCCGCGCGACCTGTCGCGCCGTGTAGCCGCTGGACGTCGACGTGACGATCAACGCCGCGTCGATCTCACGGGCGACGCGCACGGTCGCCCGTCCGATGGCGTCGGTGACCGAGTGGGTGCGCGCGATCGGATCGGAGGGACCGTCCTCCTCCCGGTGGATCTTCTCTCGTTCGGTGATCGCCGAGATCTCGCGAATCATCGCCACCGCCTCGACCGGGTACCTCCCGACGGCCGTCTCGGCCGGGAGCATCACCGCGTCGGACCCATCGAGGATCGCGTTCGCCACGTCGCTCGCCTCGGCGCGGGTCGGCCGCGGGCTCTCGATCATCGACTGGAGCATCTGCGTCGCGGTGATCACAGGGATCCCCAGTCGGTTGCAGCGCCGGATGATCTTCTTCTGGAGCATCGGGACCCGCTGCGGCGAGGTCTCCACGCCGAGGTCGCCGCGGGCGACCATCACCGCGTCGGAGGCGCGAAGGATCTCCGGCAGGTGATCGAGCGCCTCGCGCTTCTCGATCTTGGCGACGATTCCGATCTCGCGGCCCGACGCGCGTTCGTCCAGCAGCCCTCGAAGCTCGCGTAGGTCCTCGGCGGTGCGGACGAACGAGAGGGCAACGAAGTCGGCGCCCGCCTCGACGGCAAATCGCGCGTCCTCTCGGTCCTTCTTCGTCAGGGCGGTGACCTTCGACGTTTCCCCCGGAACGGCGACCCCCTTGTGAGACAGCAACTCCCCACCGGCGAGGACCTTCCCGATCAGCACGTCCGGGCGGACCTCGCGAACCTCGACTTCGATCGTGCCGTCGTCGAGGAGGACGCGATCGCCCGCGCGCGCCCCGGCGATCAACTCCGGATGCGGAAGGGGGACGACGCCATCGGATCCGTCGGACTCCAACGTCGTGAGTGCGATCCAACCGTCGGGGGAGAGGTCGATCGGGACGGACAGCCGGCCGATCCGAAGCTTCGGTCCTTGCAGGTCGGCCATCACCGCGACGACGGCGTCTTCCTCCTCCGCGACCTCGCGGACGACGCGGACCGCCTCCTCGTGAGCCTCCCGCGTCCCGTGCGAGAGGTTGATCCGCGCCACGTCCATGCCGGCGCGGATCAGCGCGCGAACGGTCACGCGACCGCTCGACGCGGGGCCGATCGTGCAGACGATCTTCGTCTTCGTCTCCGACGCGCGGCGGACCATCCCTACGCCCCCGCCCCGGGGGTGAACCGGTAAACCGCCGCGTCGGCCACCGGGCGAAACCCGATCCGCTGGTAGATCTTGTTCGACGTGGGATTCGCCAGATCGGCGTACAGGGTGCAGAACGCCTTCCCCTCATCGAGCAGCCACTGGCAGAGCGCCGCGACGCACGCCGACGCATACCCGTTTCCGCGATGCTCATGCGGCGTATAGACCGCGCTGACCGTGGCGCCGTTCCTTGATCCCCGCGAACTGCCGGCCATCGACACCGGGCCGTCGTGGTCCCAGACGGCCAACGTCCCCGACTTCATGAACCGGCGCACGGTCTCCCGGGGATCGCTCGGCGGGTCGCCCGGGACCGCTTCTTCGTGGAAGCCGAGCATCCACTCCGCGATGAGATCCACGTCCTCGGACCGCGCCAGACGCATCCGACCGGGGACGTCGATCGGGGGGTCGACCTGATGCAGAGCGTAGACGCGCATCCGCATGCCGACCTCCGCCCGTCCGCCCGATTTCCCCGTCCACCGGTTCGCGAACGCGGCGGCCGCCCGGGCCTCCCCGTTCACCCCCGGAAGCCCCGGGTCGGCGGTCCGTAGGTGGTCGACGAGCGGGTCGAGCGCGTCGAGATGCTTCTCAACGCAGTGGACAACCAGCGGAAACGGAGGCGTTCGGATCGCCGTTGCGACGAGCACTCCGTCTTCTTCGACGGTCAGGAAGTACGGCGGTTCGTCCCCGTAGGAGCGACCGCACCGCACCCGATCCGCGATGCCGAGGATCAGGTTGTTTTTCGCTTCGTCCACCAGCAACGGATTCTCGGCCGTGTCGAGGAACCCGCTCGCGTCCGTGTGGACCGTCAGCTTCATGATCCGAGTCCTTCCAGCAGGTCGATGTACGCGCCTCGCACGCGATCCTCCTCCTCGATCCCCAACGCGGCCGACAGCCTCTCCGCGACGGCCCGTCCCGCCTCGAACGATTCGCCTTCGTCGAGGACGACCTCCAGCTCCATGAATACGCCGAGGCCCTCGACCTCGTCGAGGTGAACCCGCGTACGACCGATACGGTAGAGGAACCGGCGCTTGGCGACCACCCCCCGCACCTCCAGGACGGCCGAGAGAATCTCCAGGAACGCCTTGGGATCGGCGGAGCGGACGGCGAAGTACTCGGACGGCTTCGCCTCCGCTTCGTTCGGTCGCTCGTAGTAGATCAGCTCGCAGGCGTCGGGACCGAGAATGCGGAGCTTCAGCCGCCCGCGCGGGACGACGAAGAACGTGTCCCGCTGATCGAGGACCTCCACGGCCGCGTCGCTCATCGACTCGACGCGTCGACGGAGCATGGACGCGTCCCGAACCCGCGCCTTGACCTCAACGTTTCGCGCCATTCTCCGACTCCCATCCCGCGAGGATCCGATCGAGCGCTGAGCGAAGCGTGGAAGCGATCGCTTCGCGCTTTGGGTCGTCGCGCCAATGGAGCGCCACGGGCTCTTCCTCCCCGTACGGCGTGAAGCGCAGCGCGGTGTGCTCGAGGTAGAACCGCTCATCGTCACGCCGTGGGCTCTCGCCGTACAGCCAATCGCCGACCAACGGCGCGCCGAGATGCGCCATCGTCGCCCGGATCTGATGATACCGCCCAGTGTGGAGCCGGAGGAGGGCGTGCACTTCGCCGCCCCGATCCGCCGCGTGAGCCACGGCCAGGACCTCGGTGATCGCACGTTTCCCCCCGCTTCGAACGACGCTCGCCCGGCCGTTCCGCGCACGAAGATGAAGCTTGTGCGGCCCGACAAGTTCCTCCACCTGTGACGCGACCAACCGCGCCAGATAGATCTTCTCCCACGCGCCAGCCCGGAGCTGCTCGTTGTGGAAGCGGATCGCGTCCCCCGAGAGGGCAACGACGACGATCCCGCGGGTCACGCGGTCGAGCCGGTGCGGGAGCTTCGGTGTCACGCCGCTGGCGGCGGCGCTCCGGACTCGGGAGATCAGTGAGACGCCCTTCAGGTCGCTCGTCAGCTCGGTCGCCATTCCGACCGGCTTGACCGTAACGAGCTCGTTCTCGCTGGCGAACAGGACCGGCAGTCCGAGCCGCTCCCATCCCGAGACGGGTCCATCGATCCTCACGTACGTCCACCTCCGGCCGTGGCGTCGCATGTAAGTCTACCGCGAGACTCCAACCAGAGTCGCGTAGACGAAGGAGCCACAGCTCCTTCGTCCGGCGCGTGACGACTCCTCGACAGACGATGATTTCTCATCTACCAAGCGAAGCAGCGAGTTGCTTCGCTTCCGCGGCTCCGCTAGGAGCCGCGCTGGCGTCAGCCGTCGCGCCGACGACGCTTCGGAGAAAGGGCGACCGAGCCGAAGAAGACCGCCGCGCAACAGAGCGCGATCGACGCCCCGATCGGCAGATCCGCCCAAAGCGAGAGGAGAAACCCCGACAACGACGCGAGAATCCCCAACAGCGGTGCGATCAGGAAGACCTTCTTGATGTCGTACGCCCACTGGAACGCCGCGGAGGCCGGAAGGACCATCAGCGCGTAGATCAGGAGACCTCCGGTGACCCGCAGAGAGACGGCGACGACGACCGCGATGAGGAACAGCAGGACGTAGAACGCTCGCGTCGTGTTGAGTCCCGAGGCTCTGGCAAGCTTCCGATCGAGCAGGAGTGCGAAGAAGTCTCTTCCGAACAGGACGAGAACGCCGAGCATCACCACGAGGACCCCCACGAGGACGTAAACCTGCTCCATCGTGATCCCGAGGACGCTCCCCCAGAGGAGGGACAGGGCACCGCTTCCGATCCCCGAGCTCGGCGTCTTGTTGATGAAGATCAGCCCGAGGGCCATCGTCAGGGGGAAGGTCGCTCCGACGACGGTGTCGACCTGGAGGCGGGAGAGATCCGCGATCGGGCCGAGGGCAGCCGCCATCAACACGGCGAACAGGATCGCCGTCCAGATCGGATCGATCACCGAGACCATCAGGCCGAGCGCGGCGCCGGCAAACGCCGCGTGGGACATCGCGAAGCCGAGAGAGGAGAGTTTCATCCGGACCACGAACGTCCCAATCGCGCTGCACATCGCTCCGACGAGAAGGCTTCCCAGCAGGGTCGGCAGGACGATGTGCCAGGGGAGTCCGAGCATCGCGTGAGGCTCCTAATGGGACAAGGCGGAGACCCGGTCACCGAGTCGCGTCTCCGCCACGACCCGCCCCGAATCGACGGCCACGGTGCGGTCCGACGCGTCGAGCAACGGTCCCGTTTCGTGGCTGACGACGACGGCCGCCGCACCGAGCTCCCGCCGGACGAGCGCGACCAAGGCAGCGACCTCCTGCTTCGCCTCCGGGTCGAGGTTCGCTGTCGGCTCGTCGAGCAAAAGGAGCTTCGCTTCTTGCGCCAGGGCACGGGCCAGCAGCGCCTTCCGCTGCTGGCCGCCCGACAGGCGTCCCACGGGCCTCCCTCCCAGGTCGGAGATCCCGACGGCCATGAGTGCTTCCTCGACGCGCCGGTTCTCCGACGCCGCGAAGAGACGCCGCGTGCCCGTCTTACCGAACCGCGCGGTCAAGACGACGTCGCGTACCAGAAACGGTGTGTCCGGGGAGAAGAACAGGTTCTGAGGGACGTACGCGATCTGCGTGCGGAGCCGGTGACTCGCGACCGTCACCTCCTGACCGAGGGTCCGGACGATCCCGGACGCGATGGGAAGCAGCCCGTTGATCACCTCGAGGATCGTGGTCTTCCCCGCCCCGTTCGGCCCGGTAATCGCCAGTTGTTCCGTCGCCGCGACGGACAGCGTGACCCCGGTGAGCGTCGCGTGGCGTTCTCCCTCGTAGGTCGCGCGAACGCCGACTAGGGAGACGACGTCGTCCATTCGAACAGCTCCTCCTCGGGCGCCGCCTCGAGCTCGCGCGCCTTCGCAATCATGTCCGTGCCACGGAAGGAGCGCACAACCTCAGGCCGGAGTTCGATCGTGACCGCGCGGCCGTCGTCGGCGATGAAGCGAACGCGCGGCCTTTCTTCCCCGACGACGCGCAGGTTGCCCTTCCCGGCGGTACATCCCGAACCGATTTGGACGCCGTCGTTGAGGCACGAAAGCGGGGTCGCCCGACCGGCTTGCGACTCCGCACGAAGTCCGAAGTAGCCGGGACTCTCCAACTGGCGAAGGGCGAGGAGGCCCATTCGAATCCCGGCCACGAGGTACGGACCGAGGTGGCCGTGGAGCAGCGTCCCGCGCTCGATCATCGCCCGGAGGTCCGCGTTTTTCGGATCGATCGTCAGCGTCTCCATTCGACCCCCTACTCGATCGGCTCGATCGCCGAGAACAGCGCCTCGGCGTTCCGCGTCAGCAGATCGCTGAACGTCGCGGTACGCGGCATCGCGCCGGGGAAATTCGACAGGACGACGTGGACCGCCCCGATCTCCCGCGCCAACTTCGCTCCGAAGTCGATACCGCTTTGAAGGTTGTCGATCACGAGCCGCGCGCCGGCGTCTCTTCCCGAGGCCGCAAGCACCTTAAGATCCTGCAGGGAGAGACCCTCCGGCATTCCGTAGGTCAGCGCTACGTCGAAGCCGAGCCAGGAGACGAAGTCGGCCTGCCAGGCCATGCAGACGACCGCGATCTCGGAAACCCCAAGCGCATCGGCCCTCTCCATCAGCCCGTCGCCGAGCGATCCGAGCTCATCGATGTACGCGGCCGCGTTCGCATCGAACCCGTCCGCCTCGGCCGGGATCCGCTCCGCGAGCACGTCCCGGATCGCCTCGACCTTCGCAGCGGCGGTCTCCGGCGTGTTCCACTCGCCCGGTAGCTGGATCACCAAGGCGGCGCTCCCCGCCGCGTCGGCCAGCGTCTCGATCCACGGTTCGAACCCCGAGTAGAAGATGACCGAGGCACCCAACACGGCCCTTAGATCGCTCGGGGACAGGTCGTAGTGCGAGGGGCAGAAGCCAGACGGAATAATCGTCACGACCTCGATCGCCTCTCCCCCGACGATCTGCGCGAACTCGCCGAGCACGGCGTGCGTCGAAACGACCGTCTCGGCTCCGGCCGCCGCACCGAGCAGCAGAACTCCTATCCCGAAAAGCATTGCGATACGCTTCATGCGTCTCCTCCCCTTTCGACTCCTTACCGGATCTTCTTGCCCGTGGACGTTCCGGTCAGCTCCCCGTGCTTGACTCCCTTGAGGCCGATCAACCGATGGGCAAGCCGCTCGATCGCCCTTGCCTCCCCGCGCACGGCGAGGAACTCGAGGCAGTTCTCCTCGTCGATGTGGACGTGCGTCGTCGAGATGACGGCGTCGAGGGCGTGATGCTGGATCTCGGTCAGCTTCTTCGCCAACCCGGACCTGTGGTGGTCGTACAGGAGGGTGATCACGCCGACGACCTCCTCTCCGGCGACCCACTCGTGCTCGACCAGTTGGCGGCGGATTGCGTCGCGGATTGCCTCGGACCGATTGGTCCACCCCCGTTGCTTGCAGAGCGCATCGAACGCTTCGATGAGGTCCTCTTCGATCGATACGCTGAAGCGGATCGTCTTGGCCATCGAGTAACACTCCTCGCAATTTCGTAACACTACCAAGGATACGCTCGCTCGGTCTCGGTCGCAAGGGTGCGGGCTTCGGGACGAGTGGAAACGGCCAGGAAACCAAAACATACACGACTCTCGTCGTGTCCGACAAGGCGTTGAAGGTGAGGGCCCGGGTCGCGTAACGCGGGTCCCGGGCCCTCGTGACTCCTCAGCGTGGTAGTAACGTAGCGAAGCGTGGTGGAGACGCAGTGAACCAACGATGATCCACTTGTGGGGGTTGACAAGTCCCGAGGGCCGCCCTATAGTGGCCGGGTCATGATAGAAGCGGTGATCTGTCGAACCAGTCTGTCCGGATCGAACGGCGCCTGCTTCTATTCCTTTTGGTACGAGCCCGGCTTCTTCGCTGCGCGCTAGGCACGACTAGCGACCACGAAAGCAGCGAGAGGCCGGGAGACGACTGCGGGAAACCGCGGTCGTTTTCTTTTTGCGAGGAGGTGACGGAAAGCGGTGCATGCGTCGGGAAAGAGGCCCGCCCGCGAGCGCGCGTCGACGGCGAGCTTCTCGCGAGCGGGCACGGTCGGACGATCGAGGTCGATCGTCCTGGTTTGGTCCAAGCGGACCACCGCAAGGATAACGCGGAAGGAGAGAAAGTGAAACGGTTCATCGCGGTTGCATTACTGGCATCGGTTGTCGTCGGCGTCGGATTCGCGGCGGCGTCGGAGCCTCTCAAGATAGGAATCACGAAGATCGTCGAGCATCCGGCGCTCGACGCGGTCGAACAGGGGGTCATCGATACCCTGACCGCTGCCGGATACGAGGAGGGCGTCGACGTCGAGTACCTGATCGCCAGCGCACAGGGCGACTTCGGCACGGCGATCTCGATCGCTCAAAACTTTCAAGCACAGAACGTTGACCTCGTCGTCGCCATTGCCACGCCTACGGCACAGGCGGCGGTCGAGGTGTTCCGTGGAACGGACACACCGATCATCTACGGCGCCGTGACGGATCCGGTCGGGGCCGAGCTTGTACCGAGCGCCACCGACCCGAGCGGGAACGAGAACGTGACCGGGGTCTCTGACATGATCCCCGTCACGGCGCACCTCCGGCTCTTGAAGGAGCTGTCGCCGGAGATCATCACGATCGGAATCGTCTACAATCCCGGGGAGGCGAACTCGGCCATCCTGACGGACATGGCCCTCGCCGCATCACCGAGCGTCGGCGTCGCCATCGTCACGGCGACGGCCGACTCGACGGCGAACGTGCCGCTGGCCGCGCAGTCGTTGATCGGGCGGGTCGACGCGTTCTACGTGACCACGGACAACACGGTCGTTTCGGCGATCGATTCCGTCCTCGCGGCGTCCGAAGAGGCGGGCGTCCCGTTCCTGATGGCCGACCCGACGAGCCTCGCACAGGCGACGCTCGCCGCCGGATTCGACTACTACGAGCACGGCCTGACCGTCGGGCAGGTCGTCCTCGACGTCCTCTCCGGGGTGGGCACGGACGAGATTCCGGTGACCTACCAGGCGAGCGCCGAGGTCCATCTGAACCTCGACGCCGCCGAGCGGATCGGCTTCGTCTTCCCGACGGCCGTGATCGACCAGGCGTCGGCCATTCTGTACGGAGGAATCGTCTGGGAACGGCAGGCGCCCTAGTCCCGAGGCAACCGACGGAGGAGCTACGATGGCTGCCCTATGGATTCACGCGGTCGAGCAGGGGCTCGCGTACGGCATCGCCGCGCTCGGGGTCTTCCTGACGTATCGCGTCCTGAAGTTCCCGGACCTGACGGTCGACGGGAGCTTCGTGACCGGGGCGGCCATCGCTTCCGTCCTCCTCGTCCAGTACGGCGTCGATCCGTTCACGGTCCTCCTGGTGGCGTTCGTCGCCGGAGGGATCGCCGGCCTGATCACCGGGCTCCTGAACACGCAGCTCGGGATCACGAACCTCCTCGCCGGCGTGCTGACGATGATCATGCTCTACTCGATCAACCTGAGGATCATGGGCCGGCCGAACCTGTCGCTCCTTCGCGTCTCGACGGCGACGCGGGTGGTCGACGCGGCCTGGTCGCCGCTCGGTTCGTTCTCGGTCCTCGCGTTCATCGGGATCCTCACGGTCGCGATCAAGCTCCTCCTCGACGCTTTCCTCCGCACGGAGATCGGCTTCGCCCTCCGGGCCACCGGCGACAGCGAGCGGATGATCACCGCGCAGGGGGTCAGCACCAAGACGATGAAGATCCTCGGGCTGGCCCTCTCCAACGGGCTGGTCGCCCTCTCCGGCGCGCTGATCGCGCAGTACTCCGGGTTCGCCGACGTGGGCATGGGGCTCGGAACGATCGTCACCGGGCTGGCCGCGGTGATCATCGGGGGGACGCTGATCCGGTCGAACCGCGTCGGATGGATGACGGCGAGCGTCCTTCTTGGGTCCCTCGTCTACCGGGTGGCGGTCATCCTGGCACTCCGCTACGGATACGTGATCGGATTCCAGGCGAGCGATCTGAAGCTGATCACCTCGCTGCTCGTCATCCTCGCGCTCGTCGTCCCGTACCTCCGGGGGCGCCGGTTGAGGAAGGTCAGCGCATGCTGAGGCTCGAGCGCGTCTCGAAGAGCTTCCACACCGGCGCCGATCGGGTCGTCGCGATCCGGGAGACCGACCTGTCCCTCGAAGAAGGCGACTTCCTGACGATCATCGGCTCGAACGGCGCGGGGAAAAGCACGTTGCTCAACCTGATCGCCGGGACGTACCCGCCGACCTCGGGACGGATCCTGCTGAAGGGTGCCGACCTGACCGGCGTCCCCGCGCATCGACGGGCACGGCGGATCGGACGCATCGTCCAGGATCCCCTGGCCGGGACGGCGCCGTCGATGACGGTGGCCGAAAACCTCGCGCTGGCGATGAAGCGCGGGCGGCGCGGCCTTCGCCCGGCGCTCCCTCGGCGGCTGCAGCGGAGGTTTCGCGAGCAGCTCGCCGCGCTGAACGTCGGCCTGGAGGATCGCCTCCGATGCCGCGTCGATCTCCTCTCCGGCGGGGAGCGCCAAGCTCTGGCGGTGCTGATGGCGACCCTCGTCCCGCCCGAGGTCCTCCTCCTCGATGAGCACACCGCGGCACTCGATCCGAGCAACGCCGCGATGATCGTCCGGCTGACGCGATCGTTCGTCGAGCGGCTCGACCTGACGACGCTGATGGTGACCCACAACATGGAGCAGGCAATCGATGTCGGGACCCGACTGATCATGATGCACAAGGGAGAGATCATCGAGGAGCTGCGCGGCGAGGAGAAGGTCCGGGCGACTGTCCCCCAGCTCGTCGACCTCTTCTCGCACCACCACGTCGTCGACGACGAACTCCTGCTCGAGCGGGTGGTGTGAGCCGCCGGAACGCTTCCTGCCGCGTGACCCCCCTCGGTGCGCTTTCTGCGTTCGTTCAAGCTATCCTCCCTCGATCTCGTGGACGGGCTCGGTGCCGAGCCGGTGGTTGAGACGCCGATCGTTGACGCCCTATACTGACCGCACAGGCCATGGCAACGAAGATTCTGGTAGTCGACGACGAACCCTGGGTCATTCAGACGATCCGGAGCTACCTCGAGGAGGCTCACTTCGACGTGGTGACCGCCTACAACGGTTCGGAGGCGCTCGCGCAGTTCAGCCGACACCAGCCGGATCTGGTCATTCTCGATTGGATGCTCCCCGAGATGGACGGCCTCTCCGTGGCACAACGGATTCGAGAGGCCTCGAACGCGCCGATCATCATGCTGACCGCGAAGGTCGACGAGGAGGATCGGATCGAGGGTCTGGAGACCGGTGCCGACGATTACGTCGTCAAGCCGTTTTCCGCCAGGGAGCTGGAGGCTCGCGTCCGCGCCGTCCTCCGACGCTCGGCGGGGAAAACACCGCCCGTCCTGGAGGTCGGCGACCTCCGCCTGGATCAGGCGCAAAGGCGGCTGTGGGTCCTCGGGGAACCGGTCGAGCTGACGGCGATGGAATTCGACCTGCTCGCGTTCCTGATGACGTACCCCGGCCGCGTTTTCACCCGGCTCGAGCTCCTCGAGGCGGTCCGCGGCGAGACCTACGAGAGCTTCGAACGGTCGGTCGACTCGCACATCAAGCGGCTCCGCCACAAGATCGAACCGGACCCGCGGAATCCGCGCTTTGTCCTGACGGTCTTCGGCGTCGGCTACAAGTTGGCAAGGGAGGAGGGCTGATGCGGATCCTCGGGCGGATGTCCTTCCAGGCGAAGCTCCTCGTCGCGTTCGTCCTGATCGTCTTCCTGACGTCGCTGGCCGGGTATCTGTTCATCAACCAGTCGGTGAAGCGGGCCTTCTCCGAGTTCACGGTCACCACGTACACGCCGCAGGAGCGGGCCGTCCTTCAGCTCGTCCGCGCGTTCTACGAGCAGACGGGGAGCCTCGACGCCGTGATCTCGTTTCTCGAGAGGGGACGTCGCGAAGTCCCGGTCCTCCTCGTCGATTCGGATCGCACCGTCGTCTACGCCCCGGATCCCCGAATCGTCGGTCGCCGGCTGTCGGCGGACCAGCTGGAGGAAGGGGTGACGATCGATCTGGCCGACGAGGAGATCTGGACGGTGATCCCGTCCCGCGTCGTCCTCGGCCAGGCGATCCTCGAAGAGGGATTCCTCCGGACCACCCGTCGATCGCTCTGGCTCTCCGGCCTCGTTGCGATGGCCGTCGCGATCCTCCTTTCGGTTCTCCTCCTTCGCCAGGTCACGCGGCCGCTTCGGCGCCTCGACGCAGCGACCCGTCGGATCGCCCGAGGGGAGTTCGACGAACGGGTCGGGATCCACACGTCCGACGAGATCGGGCGCCTCGCCCAGTCGTTCAACGAGATGGCCGAGAGCCTCGATCGGGCCGAACGGACGAAGAAGCAGATGATCGCCGACGTTTCCCACGAGCTTCGGACCCCGCTCGCCGCTGTCCGCAGCGTCCTCGAAGGCCTCCGGGACGGACTGATCGAACCGACGCCGGAGACGCTCGCCTCCTTGCACGACAAGATCCTTCTGACGACCCGGCTGGTGCGCGATCTTCACCAACTGACGCTCGCCGACGCCGGCCGGCTGTCAATCCGGCCGGCTCCGTGCCGGATCGACGCGGTCGTCGACACAATCGTCGAAACGATCGGCGTCCAACTGGAGGACTCGAGCCTCCGTCTCGACCGGAAGATCGCCGCCGACCTTCCCCCGGTCCTCGTCGACCGTCAGCGGATCGAACAGGTCTTCCTCAACCTCCTCGCCAACGCGATCCGCCACACGCCTGAAGGAGGGACGATTTCGATCTCCGCCGCCGAGCACAGCGAGGGGGTCCTGACGAGCATCTGCGACACCGGTCCCGGGCTGACGGAGACCGATATCGCCCACGTCTTCGACCGGTTCTACCGCGCCGACGACGCGCGAACGAGCGACGGCGGAGCGGGACTCGGTCTGTCGATCGCCAAAGCGCTCGTCGACACGCAGGGCGGGAGCATCTGGGCGGAGAACCGACCGTCCGGCGGGGCGTGCTTCCACGTCCACCTGCCGACGGAGTAGCCCGACCCCGCATCGATGCCCCGCTCGAAAAGGGGTGTGCCGCCGTCCTCTGGGACGACGGCACGGACTACGTCGGTGACCAAGAGGGTCGTCTCAATCTGCTACTCGATCGCCTCCAGCTTCAGCTCGAGAACCTCGACAAGCTGCTCGATCCAATCGAGGTCTCGGTGAGGCATCCCGCGTCCGATTTGAGACCGTCCGGTCGTCCCGCCGGAGGATTGAAGGCCCTGGCCGACCTGACCGCGGCTTCCGGTCCCCTGTCTCATCCCCGGAGCTTGTCCTCCGAGCGCCGTCCCGAAGCCGCCTCGCTGCATCCGGCCGGAGAAGCCTTCGTCCGACGCGGCATCGCCGAACCGCTCCTGTAGGCGATCGAGGACTTCGGGGTCCTCGCTAAGCCGCTCCTCCAGCCGCCCGAGTATCTCCTCTCGAAGGGCGGAAGCCGCTCCCGCGCCGCGCTGCCCGAAGATGCCACCGACGCCGCCCCACGGCAGGAAGACCGCGCCGCGATTCCCCAGGAGCCCGGGAAGGAACTCGGCAAAGATCTCGCCCTGCTTCATCGTCAGGATCTCCTTGATCCGATCGATCGCGTCCTCCGCGTGCTCGTACGCTGCTTGAACCTGCGCTTCGGTCTCGGCGCGGAACGCCTCGAGGATTTCGTCGAGCTCCTCCGCCGTTCCGTTGAACGCGATCATCTCTTGCTCGAGCTCGGCCCTACGAAGCTCGAGCGCGTCACGCTCCTCGAGAAGCCCCGCGAGAAGCCCGTGGATCTCTTCCATCTGCTCACGCGTCAGCTCCATGCGGTTGACGAGGACGAGAAGCGATAGATTGACCCCCTCGACTTCGTCTTCCCCGGCCCCGGACAGGACCTGCGTGCTCGCCGGAATCGCCGCGATCAGTCCCAACAGGACGACCACCGATGCGATCCGTATTCGTTTTCCTCTCATATCCGATTCCTCCTTTTCGTCACACGGTCACTCGAACGGTACGGGGCGGCGGTGAACGGTTCGGTCCAAACCTGTGGCGGGAGTGTGAAGAGTCCGACCGGTTGAACGGGGCGGCGGTGCTGTGACAAACTTGCACCGCGGTCACGTCGGTGAAAGGAAGCGGGGATGAAAAAGGTCGGATGGCTTGCTCTTGCGCTGATCGCTGCGTGCTCGTGGCCCGCGACATCGGTTCGGATCGTCTGCTCGACGACGATCGTCGGAGACGTTGTCGCTCGGATCGCCGGGGAGGGAAACGGTGTCACGGTTCTCCTTCCTGTCGACGCCGATCCCCACGCGTTCGAGCCGACGCCGCAGGACCTCGTCGCGATCGCGCGCGCGGACGTCGTCTTCCTGAGCGGAGCCGGATTGGAACGGAACCTCGATCCGATCCTGGGGACCGCAACGGGGCCCGTCGTTTCCCTCTCCGACGGGCTCGAACTCCTCGGCCTCGACGGGCCGAACCACGAAGGGGAGAAATCCGACGAGCACGACCACGGGGAGGCCGATCCGCACGTCTGGTTCGATCCGACCAACGTCGGCGCTTGGGTCGATCGAATCGCCGCCGTGCTGAGCGATCTGGACCCCGCCGGGGAGCCCGCGTACCGCGCGCGGGCCGCGGCATATCGCTCGGAACTGGCCGAACTCGACGCGTGGATCGAGGAGGAAGTAAAGCGACTTCCGGAGGAGAGACGCCTCCTCGTCACCGATCACGCCGTCTTCGGTTACTTCGCGGCGCGGTACGGATTCGACCAAATCGGGACGGTCTTCCCGGGTCTGAGCAGCCTCGCCGAGCCGTCGGCCCGAGACCTCGCGGCGTTGGAGAACGCGATCGCGTCGCTCGGCGTCCCGGTCGTCTTCGTCGGGACGACGGTCAATCGATCGTTGGCCGAGCAGGTCGCGGCCGACACCGGAACGGAGATCGTCGTCGTCTACACCGGCTCGCTGAGCGGTCCGGACGGGCCGGCCGCCAGCTATCTCGACCTGATGCGCTACAATGTGACGGCCATCGTGAACGGGCTGTCGGAGGCGCCATGACACGCCGTGAGTGCCGACCGAGGCAGAGCGGTTCGCGCCGACTTCCCTTCGGGCGGCGTGCTCTCGCCGTCCATCTGGCCGACGCGCCGGCCGTCGCGGTTTCGGGTCTCTCCGTGACCCTCGGCGGACGAGCGGCGTTGACCGGTGTTACCTTCGAACTGGCCGCCGGCAAGCAGCTGGCCATCGTCGGTCCGAACGGCGCTGGGAAGACGACGCTCCTGCGGGCCCTCGCCGGGCTCGTTCCGCCGTCGGGCGGGCAGGTCCGCGTCCACGGGCACGGCCCCTGCGGCCACATCTGCATCGCCTACGTCCCGCAGAAAAGCGGGATCGACTGGCGGTTTCCGGTCACGGTCTACGACGTCGTCATGATGGGGCGGATCCAGCGGATCGGACCGTTCCGCCGCGCTGGCGCGAACGACCGTCGCATCGTCCGGGAGGCCCTCGCCGCGGTCGAACTTTCCGACCTGGCGCGTCGGCAGATCGAAGAGCTCTCCGGTGGCCAACAACAGCGGATGTTTCTCGCGCGTGCCCTCGCGCAAGAAGCGGACCTCGCGCTCCTCGACGAACCGCTCGCCGGTCTCGACCTCCACTCCCGAAACGAGGTCCTCGAACGGATCGCGGGCCTTCGAGATCGCGACGTGAGCGCGATCGTCGCCCTCCACGACCTGGGGACCGCTGCTTCCTCGTTCGACGAAGTCCTTCTCCTCAACCGAAGGATGATCGGCCACGGGTCGGCCGGCGCGGTGTTCTCCGAGACGAACCTTCGCGAGGCGTACGGAAGCTGCCTCCACGTGGCCGAAGGGGAATCTGGAACGTTCGTCGTCCACGACACGGCCTGTACAGGAGGCGACGATGGGCCTCTTTGAGGCGATCGTCGAGCCGTTCCGCTACCCATTCATGGTCCGAGGCCTGATCGCCGCCACGTCGGTCGGGGGGCTGTGCGCCGTCGTCGGCTCGTTCGTCGTCCTCCGAGGGATGGCGTTCATGGGGGACGCGATCGCCCACTCAATTCTGCCCGGACTGGCCGGCGGCGTCCTGACCGCGGGACGCGGGGATCGCCGGGCGCTCTTCTGGTGGGCTCTCGGCACGGCGGTCCTCGTCGCCCTCGGAATGGGATGGATCAGCGAACGGGGACGCGTCCGCGAGGACACCGCGATCGGCATCGTCTTCGCCGGGATGTTCGCCCTCGGAATCGCTCTCATCTCCACCGTCCGCGGGTTCGCTGTCGACCTCGTCCACTTCCTGTTCGGCAACGTCCTCGGGGTCTCGAACGCCGATCTGATATTGATCGGCGCGTTCGGCGGCTGCGTCCTTCTCCTGCTGCTGGTCTTCTACAAGGAGCTGGTCGCTGTCTCGTTCGATCCGACGCTGGCGCGAACGCTCCGCCTGCCGACGTCCGCGTACCGATACCTCCTCTTCGTCCTCGTCGCGGTCACCGTCGTCGTCTCGCTGCAGACGGTGGGCGTCGGGCTGATGCTCGCCATG
>Ga0180431_10003496_pt1 | contig 20195 bp, 16 predicted proteins | sample SS_ome_11_FD_132459 | JGI IMG/M metagenome (GOLD analysis project Ga0180431, IMG submission 132459) | Hypersaline lake sediment archaeal communities from the Salton Sea, California, USA - SS_1_MS_1 metaG | ecosystem: Environmental > Aquatic > Non-marine Saline and Alkaline > Hypersaline >... | reverse complement strand
CTCGGGATCCTGGCCTTCTTCGCCCTGTTCCTGTTCTTCCACGTGATGTTGGTCACCCGGCGCAGACTGACGGTTCCTCCGGGGCTCTACCAGGAGATTCTGGACGACATCGCCTCCGGGGACATCGAGCGCGCCGGCCAGCGTGCCGGCAAGCACCGGTCCCTGCTGGGGCGCGTGGCCCTGCCCGCCCTCCGGCTGCACGACCGGCCGCTCGACCGGCTTCAGCAGGTCACCGAGGGCGCGGGGCGCCGCGCGGTCGGTGCCTTGCGGCGGCGGGCGAACTACCTGGCGAACATCGGCGCCATCTCCCCGATGCTGGGGCTGCTCGGCACGATCCTGGGCATGGTGACCGCGTTCGAGAGCTTCAGCGCGGAGCTCGAGGTGAGCGCCAAGCAGGCGATGCTGACCGCGGCCATCGGCAAGGCGCTGATCACCACGGCCGTGGGCCTGGTGGTGGGCATTCCGAGCATGGCCGCGTACTACTACATCTCGGGCCGGATCAACCGGATCAGCGATGAGCTGGAGCTCGCCGTGGAGACCGTGGTGGCCACCCTGAAGGAGTCGCGGTGAACTTCTCGACCGGTGACCATACGCGCGCGGAATTCCAGATCACGCCGATGATCGACGTGGTGTTCCTGTTGCTCGTGTTCTTCGTGGTCACGTACTCCATGGCGCAGATCGAGCGCGAGTTGAGCGTCAGCCTGCCGCGCGCAGAGAACGCCGATCAAGCCTCGAGCCGCATCCACAAGATCGTGGTCAACGTGGGCGCCGAGGGGGAGATCACGGTCAACCGCCGCCCCATGGAGCTCGACGCCCTGCTGGACCGGCTCGAGCGGCTCGCGCAGCTCGATCCCGGAGGCGTACCCGCGGTGATCATCCGGGCGGACCGGGCGTGCGCCTGGCGGCACATCGTCGCGGTCATGGATATCTGCGCGCAAGCCGAGGTCCGCCACGTGCTCTTCAACACCCGCGCTGAGGAGGTCGCGGATGCAAGGGGCTCGTAACACGCCGTTGCTTCGACTCGCATTGGCCGCCGTGCTGACCGGATTCCTGGTTTGGCCCGCGCAGGCGGCCGAGACGCTCGGCGGCGCCTCCGAAGGGTCCGCCCTGGAGCCCTTCTCGGACGCTTCGGTCCAGTTCGACTTCGCGCGGGGGCTTTTCGCGCGCAAGCTCTACGAGGAAGCCGCGGCCGAATACGCCGTGTTCCTGAAGAAGCACCCGGACGACCCGCGCACACCCGAGGCGCTGGCACGCCTGGGCGAGGCCTACTTCGAGATCGGCGACTTCGCCCGCGCCGAAAAGACGTTCGAGCTCTTCCTGCGCAGATACCCGGGCCACGAGGCCGCGCCCGCGGCGCGCCTGCGCATGGGGTGCGCGCGGATCGAGCGACAGGAGTTCGACCAGGCGATCGAGGCCCTGCGTCCGCTCACGGGCACGGACGCGCCCGAGGCCGTGCGGCACGCGGCGTGGTACTACCTGGGCCGCTCCCTACAGGACTCGGGCAAGCTTGCCGAGGCCCGCGAAGCCCTGCAGAAGGCCCTGTCCGCCGAGAGCGAACTCGAGGCCCTGGCCCTCTACGCCCTCGGCGAAGTGGAGCTGGCTCTGGGCGCCCATCAGCAGGCCGCCGGCCGCCTTCAGGCCTTTCTCCAGAAGCACCCCGATCACCGGCTCGCGGACCCGGCGACTCTGCGCCTCGCCGAGGCCCTGCGCGCGCAAGGCAAGATCGACGAAGCCGCCCGCTCGTACCGGACGGTCGTGGACCGCCATCCGGACTCGCGCGAGGCGCGCAAGGCCCAAGCCGGCCTGGGTTGGATCGCCCTGGCCCGAGAGGACTACGAACAGGCCGAGAAGACCGCACGCAGCGCGCTCGACGGGGCGCCTGCGGACATCGCGCCCGCTCTGCGGCGGTTGTTGGGCGTGGCGCTGCTGCGGCAGAAGAAGTACGAGGCCGCGGAGGCCCAGCTGGCGCAAATCACCAACGGCCCCGAGGCCCCGGCGGCGCTGCGCGACCGAACCTGGGCGCTGTTGGGAGCGGGGCGCATCGACGACGCGAGCAATTGCGCGCGCGCGTACCTGAGCCGCTATCCGGACCGGGAGCCCGGGACCGCCCATTATCTCTTGGGCGTAATCACGTTCCGCAAGGCCGAATACCACACCGCGGCCCGCCATTTCGAGCAGGCCCGCGAGGATCCTGCGACCCCCCACCGGGCCGAGGCCGCTTATCAGGCCGCGCTCGCGCACGAGCGTACGGGCGATCATGCACAGGCAGAGGCCGCCTACGCGGAGTTTGTGCAGGCGTTTCCGGACCACAAGCTCGTGCCCGCGGCGCTTCTGGGCATGGGCGCGGCACAAACCCGGCAGGAAGAGTACGAGGCCGCGGTCGAGACCTATCGCAGAGTGCTGGACAACGAGTCGTCCACGCCCGCGCAACGCGAGGAGGCCTGGAGCCACCAGGCCGTGGCCCACTACGAGCTGGCCGATTACGAAGCCATGGACGAATGCTACCGGTCGCTTCTGGAGGCCTTCCCGCACAGCGCGGCAGCGCCCGAGGCCCGGTACTGGGTCGGATGGGGCGCGCAGCACAGGCGCCACTATCCGGAAGCGATCAAACAGTACCAGCAATTCCTGGAGACCTACCCGAACCACGCGCTCGCGGACAAGGTTCGCTACCGCCTGGGCATGAGCCAGTACCAGGCCGGGCACGCGGACCGCGCCGCGGAGGTTTTCTACGGCATCCTGACCGAGCACCCGAAGATCGAAATCGGCCAGGACGAGCTCCTATGGCTGGGCACGCACTACATGCGCCGGGACGCGTTCGACAAGGCGGTGACCGTGTACCGGGCGCTGCTCGAACGCCACCCCGGTCCCAAGGTGCGGACGATGACGCTCTTCTACCTCGCCGAGATCTTGCGCGAGCAGAAGGACTGGGACGCGGCCATCGAGAACTACCGACTGCTGGCAAGCGACAAGGACGCCCGGTACCGGTCCATGGCACACTTCGGGCTTGCGGTCTGCTTGCGCGAGACGGGCCACCTGGACGAGGCGCGCGCAGCCATGGACGAGGTGGAGCTCAGTCCCGACGATCCGTTACGCGCCGCGCTGGAACTCGAACGCGGGCTCCTGGCCAAGGCCCAGGGCCGCACGGACGTGGCTCTGCGTCGATTCCTGCGCGTAGGCCTGCTGTACGACGACCTGGAGGTGTGCGGGCGCGCCTTGTACGAGGCCGGCCGGCTGGCCGAGGCCCAGGAGGACTACGACAAGGCGCGGACCTGCTATGAAGAGCTCACCGGTGCGACCCCGCATTCCTACGGGGCCAAGTACGCGGAACAGAGCCCCTGGTCGCGCAAGGCCGAAGAGCGCCTCCAGGCCCTGTCCGCGACGCAACAGGCACCCTCGGAAGAGCAGCCCTCGGCCCCTGAGAGTACCGGAGGGTAGGCCGTGACCCGAGGCGGACTGAGCCCCACGCCCTCCCCGGCGCACACGCATCGCCCCGAGGCATACGCATCCGCACTCGGAGCGGTGGTGGTGTTGGCCGGCCTGCTCGTGCTCAGCACGATGACCTATGTGTTCGACCTGGGCGACTTCCGCCGTCACGTGAGCCGGTTCTTCCGGGTCGAGCAGGTCTCGCCCCGGTCGCCAGCCAGCACGCGCGAGACCACGCACCAGGTGGCGCGCGCGCACGAAGACCTTCTCTCGGAGGTCGAGGAGAACTTGTTCGAAAACCACGAAACGGCCAACGACCGCCCGCGCCTGGAGGAGATCACGCGCAGCGCGCCGCCCGCGGCCCCGCCGGTGCGCCTGCCGGAGAGCCTCGCCGACCCGAGGCGCGAGGCCCTCAAGACCGCCGAACGCGCCGGGGCCATGCTCGCGGTCGCGGGCGCGGACGGCGCCTTGGTCCGCCGGCCCGGTCGAGCGGGCCCGGCGGTCGAGGCCCCGGACCTGAACGACCTCTACGCAGCCGGCGGAGAGGGCGGCGGCGGTCCGGGCCGGCCCGGCGCCCTGGGCGCAGAGGCGGCCAAGCCCCGATTCAACCCCCCGGTCGATCCGGCGCCCGCCGCGGTCAGCCGCGTCTCGTCCTACGCGCCGCTGGGCGACCGGCCCGTGGAGGACACGCGTCTGTGGACCCGGACCCTCATCGAGGAGCGTCCGGCCGCGGGGTACCCCTCCCTGGACGAGGACGTATCCGCCGAGTTCACCGTGCACCGGGTGCCGGGCAGCGATGAAAGCTTCTTCCGGCTGGAGGTCGCGTTGCGCCCCGAGTCGCCGCTGCCGCGCATTCCCAAGGACGTTCTTTTCTTGTTCGACATCTCCGGGAGCGTCGGGCAACGCGAGCTGGTGGTCATGCGCCGCGCCGTGCTCGAGGAGCTCGCCCATCTGTCGCCAGAGGACCGGTGGAACCTAGCGACCTTCAGCGAAAAGGTCCGGTTCTATGCCGAGGATTGGAGGCCGGCCGAGGCCTTTGCCCGAGAGCGCGAACAGGTCGCCCGGTTCGTGCGCCGACGGCTCTCCGAGCGGACCACCAACGTGTTCGACGCCACCCAAAAGCTGCTTGCGGGCCTGCCCGGCGGACGGCGTCCCTGCAATGTGTACCTTATCTCGGACGGCCGCGCTACGCGTGGCCGCACGGATGTCGAAACCATTGTGCAGGACTTCCAGCGGGTGCGCCGAGACAACTTCTCCATCTTCACGTTCGACGCGGGGCCTGACGGGAACCGGTATTTGCTGCGGCTGCTCTCCTATCGTTCGCGCGGCTTCCACGAGGAAGCGCCCGACCTGGACGTGGCGGAGCACCGTTTCGACCGGTTCACCGAACAGTATCGCGAACCGGTGCTCACCCACGTGGTGCTCAACTACGCGAACCTGGAGCCGCAGGAGGTGTACCCCCAGGTGCTGCCGAACCTGTACCGCGCGCATCCCCTGGTCATCGTGGGCCGCAGCGCCGCGGGCCGCACGGTCACCATGCGGCTGGCCGGACTGGGCGCGGACGGGCCGCGGGAGTTTTTCTTCCGCACCATGTTGCCGCGGGAGAACGCCGACCACCCCGACGTGGCCCGGGCGTGGGCCCAGGGCAAGGCGCACGCGCTCATGGCCCAGCTCGCCGAGCACCCGGACGACGAGGCTCTGCGCGAGCGCATCGTGCGGCTTGCCACCGAGTACCAGCTCTCCGAAACCCTGGGCTGCCTCGAGCGTGGCGACGCGCTCGACGTCGTGCGCAACCTGCGCAACCTGATCCCGTTCGGCAGAGACCGCAGCGCACGCTAGGGGCTCGGCCCGGCCCAGGGAACGCCGCATGTCCCCCAGACGCCGCCGTCGCGACCGCAACCCCCAGGTGCGCGCGCGTCAGCGCCACGAGGCCGCCGCGCGCGAACGGCTCGAACGCGCCTGGTACGCGCGCCTGGCGCTCGCACCCGAGCTCGCCCGCCTCGTGGTCCATCGCGAGGCCGAGGCGGCGCCCCTGCACCGGTGGCTTCCCTACCGGCAGGGATTCAGCCCCGCGCTCGTCGACTGGTTCCTCGAACGGAGCCCCGCCCCGCAAGGACCGATCCTCGACCCGTTCTCCGGAAGCGGCACCACGGCCCTTGCATGCGCGCGGCGCGGCCGGCCTGCCCTGGCCGTCGAGTCCATCGGCAGCCTCGTGTTCCTCACCGAGGTGCGCCTGCGTCTGCGTGCCTACGAACAAGACCCGTCCTTTGCGCGAGGGCCCGTGCCCGCCGAGCCGCAGCGCGCCTGGCAACAGGCCCGCACCCCCCTGGACCGGGCCGCAGTCCTGCTCGCTGCTGCGCGCACGGTGCGCGCCGACGGTCGTCCGCGGCGGGACGACCCGGACTTCCCAACGCTTGTAACAGACTGCGCAACCGTGATTTGCCAGGACCGCGCCCATGCACCCGACCCCCTGGGCCACGCGATACAGGCCGACGCGCGCAGCCTGCCGCTGCGTGCGGGGGCGGTCGGGGGCATTCTCACCAGCCCGCCGTACTTGGGCCGCTACGACTATGCTCGCCAGGTCCGCCCCCTGGAGCGGCTCTGGCACGCGGACCACAACGCGCGGCCCGCGCGTCGGGACCAGATCCCCGCGCGGCGTGAGGCACGAGCGCGCGGCCCACGCGAGGACCTCCACCCGGCCGGGGACGAGGCCGCCCAGCAGCTCGCCCGGGCGGGTCGGCGCAAGGAGGCGGGCCTGGTACGCCGGTATGTGGCGGAGCTCGACAAGGCGATCGACGCAAGCGCCGCCGTGCTTGCTCCGGGCGCGCTCATGGGTCTGGTGCTGGCTGGCGCGCGCTTCTGCGGGACGTACCTGCCCGCGGATCTGTTGGCCGCCGAGCGCTGCGCGGCCTGCGGCCTGACGGTGGACGAGCTTCTCGTCGCGCGCACCTTCGGGCCCGGGCGGCGCCTGGGCGGCCTCGAGGACGTGGCCCCGCGCGAGACCGTGCTCCTGGCTCGACGCCCGCGCTGAGCGCCCCGCTTGACGCACATGCCGTGCCGGCGCTATGCTGTGCGCCTACAGGCCGCGAGGAGACGCCATGGAACCGATCCACGTGTACAGCACGCAGGCGCGGGACAAGGTCCCGCTGAAGACGATCGACCCCGGACGGGTGCGCATGTACGTGTGCGGGCCCACGGTGTACGACCGCTGCCACATCGGGCACGCGCGGCCCGCGGTGTGCTTCGACACGATCCGCCGGTACCTGGAGTACGCGGGGTACGCGGTCACCTTCATCAGCAACATCACGGACATCGACGACAAGATTATCGCGCGCGCGAACGAGCTGGGCACGTCGTGCGAACGGCTCGCCCAACGCTACCAGGACGAGTACGAGCGCGACATGGCCGCCCTGGGCGTACGCGCGCCCACGGTCCGGCCCAAGGCCACGGAGCACATCCCGGACATGATCGCGCTCGTGCGCGCCCTGGAGGACAAGGGCGTGGCCTACCGCACCGACCGCGGCGTTTGGTTCGACGTGAGCCGGTTCCCGGACTACGGCAAGCTGTCCGGGCGCACCGCGGACGACGAGACCGTGGAGCACCGCGTGGAGCAGGACCCGGACAAGCGCCACGCCCAGGACTTCGCCCTGTGGAAGGCCAGCAAGCCCGGCGAGCCCGCGTGGGACAGCCCGTGGGGGGCCGGCCGGCCGGGCTGGCACATCGAGTGCTCGGCCATGAGCGGCAAGTACTGCGACTTCCAGCTCGACATCCACGGCGGCGGGTCGGACCTCACCTTTCCCCACCACGAGAATGAGATCGCCCAGTCCGAAGCGGCCACCGGCCGCGCCTTTGTGCGCTATTGGATGCACAACGGGTTCGTGACCGTGGTGCGCCCGAGCGGCGAAGAGGAAAAGATGGGCAAGAGCAAGGGCAACGCCTTTTGGTTGCACGAGGTCTTCGCCGTGCAGCAGCCCGCCGCGGTGCGGCTGTGGATCCTGGGAACGCACTACCGCGCGCCGTTGGCCTTTCACGAAGAGAGCCTGCGCACCGCGGCCGGCGGGCTGGACCGCATCTACAACGCGCTCGACGCGACGCGCGAGGCGATCGGCGGCGAGGCACCCGTGCGCGCGGCCGACGCGGGCCCGCTCGTGGACGCGGCCGCGCAGATCGACCGCCGGTTCCGTGACGCCATGAACGACGACTTCAACACGCCGCGGGCCCTGGCTGCCGTGCATGACGCGGTGGGCACGGCCAACCGGGCGGTGCGCGAAGGCGCGCAGCCGGGCGAGCTCGCGGCCTTGCGCCTCACGATCGAGGCGCACCTCACCGTGCTGGGCCTGCCCCTGGAGCGCCCGCGCCAGGCGCAGGGGGAGACCGTCCCTCTGGTCGACGCGCTCGTGCGGCTGCGCAACCAGGCCCGCGAGGCCAAGCAGTACGCCATCGCCGACCAGGTGCGCGGCCGCCTTGCCGAGCTCGGGATCGAACTCAAGGACGGGCCCGAGGGCACAACCTGGGTGGCGAAATGAACGGAATCTCTCCGCTCTGCGGCGAGGCCTAGGCGCGCGTCGAGTCGTCCGAGGGTAGCATGCATATCGACCGCATTGACATCGTGCACGTGGCCATGCCGCTCGTGTATCCCTTCCGCACGGCCTACGGCGAGGACTGGAGCGTAGAGGGCGTGCTCGTGCGCCTCTGCTCGGGCGGGCTCTACGGCTGGGGCGAGGCCACGCCCCTGGCCGCGCCGGCCTACTCGCCCGAGGCGGCTCTGACCCAGTTCGTCGTGGCCAGGGAGTTCGTGGCCCCCCGCCTGCTCGGCCAAGACATCCCCTCCGGCGACGACCTTCAGGCCCAGCTCGCATGCATCAAGGGGAACTACTTCGCCAAGGCCGCGTTCGACCTAGCCTGGTGGGACCTGCACGCGAAGGAACGCGGCGAGCCCCTGTGGCGCCTGCTCGGCGGCGAACGGACCACGGTGGAGGCGGGCGCGGACTTCGGGGTGCTGGACTCGATCGACGACCTCGTGGCCGTGGTGGGCACGGCGCTTGAACAGGGGTATCCGCGCGTCAAGCTGAAATTCCGCCCCGGCTGGGAGCTCGACATGCTCTCTTCGGTGCGCGAAGCGTATCCGAACGCCCGCCTGCACGTGGACTGCAACAGCGCCTACACGCTCGACGACCTCGCCATGCTGCGCGAGCTCGACCGGTTCGGTCTGGCCATGATCGAGCAGCCCCTGGCCCACGACGACTTGATCGACCACGCCGCGCTACAGAAAGAGCTCGCCACGCCCGTCTGCCTGGACGAGAGCATCACTTCGCCCGCCAAGGCGCGCAAGGCCGCACAGATCGGCGCGTGCGGCTGGGTGAACGTGAAGCCCGGCCGCGTGGGCGGGCTCACCCAGGCCAAAGCGGTGCACGACGTGTGCCGGGCCGCGGGCCTCCCCTGCTGGGTGGGCGGCATGCTCGAGAGCGCGGTGGGCGCGCACCATTGCCTGGCCCTGGCGACCCTGCCCAACATGCGGTACCCGTCGGACCTGTTCCCTTCCACGCGATTCTATGCGCGCGACCTGGGGGCGCCGAGCATGCATCACTCGGCGCCCGGCCAGTTCAAAGTGCCCGACGTCCCGGGCGCCGGCTGCGAGCCGGAGCCCGAGATGCTCGCGCAGTGCACCAAACAGCGCGCCACTTTGTCCGCGTGAGGGCCGCCCGCGGATTGCACCGACCGCTACGGCCTGCTATACTGCCTGTGTCACATTGGCTCGGGAGGCAGGGCCATGGCTGCGGACGACAAGGACCAGAAGCGCCAGAAGCTGCTCGACCAGCTGCGGCGCAAGGTCAAGCGCGGAGAGACCGTATTCCGCGAGGGCGAGGCGGGCCGAGAGCTCTACATCCTGCTCGACGGCGCGGTCGAGATCCGCCGCGGCGAGACGATCATCGCCACGATCGACCAGAAGGACACCTACCTCGGCGAGATGAGCATGCTGCTGGGCGCACCGCGCTCGGCCACCGTAGTCGCGACCGCGGACTCGTCGCTGTTGTGCGTGCCGCAGGAGAAAGTGGTCGACTTCTTCAACTACTCGCCGGCCCTGGCCCTCAAGCTCGCGCGCATCCTGGCCGCGCGCCTGCAAGAGATGAACAAGCGCCAGGCCCAGCTCATGGAATCCGCCGCCGAGCCGCAGGCTGGTGCGGTGGCCGCGTACGAACGCTTGGTGGCCACCCCCGCCAGGCGCAAGCTGATGGCCGCGTGCGCACAGCGCCAGGGCACCGCGGTGCCGCTCAGGGACCTGGCCCGCGAGCTGGGGGTGTCCGCGGCTGAGGCCGGGCGCATCCTGGACGAGTACGCGCAGGCCGGGCTCGTGCGCACCGAGGACGAGAGCGCGTACTTCCTCGAGCCCGAAGACCAGGACATGAAGCGCCAGGTGGCCCTGTTCGCGGCCACGGACGCGCCTCAGCAGGACTGATGCACGCCCCGTGCCCTGTGGACATCGACGCCGCCGCGAACCCCCCGGCCAGAAAGGAAGCGCAATGATCCCAACCGGCGCGCTCGCCGTGACGCCGTCGCGCGTGCAGATCGGCGAGCCCTTCTATGTGCGCATCAAGCTGCGCGGCGAGGTCGTGGAGCCGAAGCTCGCCGATTGTTGCCTGCGCCGCAAGCCGAACGTACAGAGTCAGTTCAATCTGGCCACGCGCGGGTTGCGATTCCTGGACGACACGCTGCCGGAATGGACCGGCGCCCTGGAGGTCGACGACGACCCGGCCCTGGACGGGCCCAGGACGCTCACCTTCGACGGCAAGGATCAAGGCGCCTATCCGGGCGATCCGCGCCCGATCCGCAGCTTCGGCCCGTTCCGCTGGACCGCGGCCGGCATGCATTTTCTCCGCTTCACGGATCCGGCCGGCGGGTTCACCGCGTCCGCGAACGCCATGGACGTATCCGAAGACCCGCCCGCCCGCCGCGTGTACTGGGGTGACCCGCACTGGCAGAGCTTCTTCAGCGACGGGCTGCGCTGCCCGGAGGAGCTCTACTGGTTCGCGCGCGACGAGGCGTTCCTGGACTGGGGCGCGCTCTCGGACCACAGCGAGCCCCTCACCGACTGGCAGTGGGACTACTTCATGGCGGTCACGAACGCCTTCAACGAGCCCGGCCGGTTCCCGACCCTGGTCGGCCAGGAATGGACGAGCCACAACTGGCCCGACGGGGCCGGCAACTTCGGACATCGCAACATTTACTTCCGCGGCGACGATGGGCCCATCCTGCGCTCGCGCGACCCGGGCGCCGACACCCTGGACAAGCTGTGGGACAAACTCCGGGGCGTGGAGGCGCTGGTCATTCCGCACCACACCGCGAGCGCCCCCTTGGGCGCAGACTGGAGCCACGGCTGGAACCCGCAGTTCGAGAAGGCCGTGGAAATCTACTCGGTGTGGGGCAACAGCGAATGCCCGGCCGAGCAGGGCAATCCGCGCCCGATCCGATTCAACCGGGGCGAACGAGCCGGCCGACACGTGGTCGACGCGCTGAATCGCGGCTACCGATTCGGATTCGTGGGCGGCGGCGACATCCATGACGGACGGCCGGGCGACGACCTCACCTCCGAGCAGGGGCGCTATTTCGAGCTGTTCGGCATGATGCATCCGCAGGGATTCACGGCCGCGGTCGTTCCTGCGCTCACGCGCGAGGCCGTGTACGACGCGATCCAGACCCACCGGACCTATGCCACCACCCGGCGGCGTATCTATCTGGACGCGACCTTTGACAACGCGGCGGGCAAGAGCACCCTGACCGTGCGCGCCGCATCCGAGGACGGGGTGCGCGAGGCCGCGCTCGTGCGCGGCGGGGAGCGTGCGCTCACGCTCACCCCGGATGAGGACCCGCGCGTGGTGCAGGCCACGCGCGACATCGAACCCCTGGGGCCCGACGAGTGGGCGTATGTGCGCGTACTCACAGCCACGGGCGACATGGCGTGGTCCAGTCCTGTGTGGGGGGGAACCTGACCATGGCCGACCGGCCCCTGCCGCCCATCCTGGGCCGCATCCAGGCGACGAAGCAAGAGGAGATCGCGCGCCTCCTGGCCCGGACCTCGGAGCAAGCCCTTTTCGAACGAGCGCGCGAGGCCTCGCGAACGGATCCGCCGCGCGACTTCTTCCGCGCGATTGCCACGGGACCGGACGTACGGATCATCGCGGAGATCAAGCACACCAGTCCCTCCAAAGGCCTGTTGCGCAAGGACTTCGACCCGACCGCGCTCGCCGCGGCCTATACGCGCGGGGGCGCGGCGGCCCTCAGCTGCCTCACGGACGAGACCTATTTCCAGGGGTCGCTCAACGATTTGCGTCAGGCGAGAGCGGCCAGCGCCCTGCCCGTGTTGCGCAAGGACTTCCTGCTGCATCCGGCCCAGGTCGCAGAGGCCCGGGCCGCCGGAGCGGACGCAGTGCTCTGTATCGCCCGGATGCTCGCCCGCAAGGACCTGGAAGCGCTGTTGCAGGCCGCCGTGGCGCTGGGCCTCACACCCCTGACGGAGATCCACGACGAGGCGGACCTTGAGGTGGCGCTCGCAGCCCAGGCGCCGCTCATCGGCGTGAACAACCGCGACCTGGACACCTTCGTGGTGGACGTGCAGACCACCTACCGCCTGCGCGCGCGCATCCCCGAGACCGTGCCCGTGGTCGCGGAGAGCGGCATCACCTCTGCGCAGGACTTGCGCCGTTTGGCCGAGGCGGGTGTCGCCGCGGCGCTCGTGGGCGAGAGCCTGCTCGTGCAGACGGACGTGGAGACCGCGGTGCGCCGCCTGCGCACCGGAGCGCGATAGCCGAACTTGCCTGCATCACCGATCCCGTATGGCCGATAATCCTAGTAGGATGCAACCGGCCGCGCGTCGCGATCTTCGGCCGATGGGCGCGTCCGGACCACGGAGACCGGTGATGTCTGTGCTGACGCTTGGTGAGACGGCCCTGTTCCGGCACCTGCGGGTGCGCCGCGGCCGCGGGAGGCACCTGGACATGCCCAAGGTTTTGCTCATCCAAGACGACACCCCTTTGCGAGACCGGCTTCGCCGGCGTCTGCGCGTGGAAGGCTTTCAGGTCCTGTTCGCCTCCACCGCGCTCGACGGGGTGGACCAGGCCCGCACCGAACACCCCCAGGCCACGATCCTGGACGAGGACGCGCCCGACGCGCCGGCCGGGGCGGTGTGCAAAGCGCTTCGCAAGATCCAGGGCCTGAAAGAAATGCCGATCCTGGTGCTGTGCGAGCGCGCGGACATGTCCACGACCGAGAGCCTGCTCGAGGCCGGGGCCACCGCCCTGTTGCACAAGCCCTTCACCCCGGACGCGCTGGCCCGCAGGGTCAAGGGACTGGTGCGCCCGGAGGCGGACGAGCGCCCTCCCGGCCTACAGGCGCCCAAGCCGCTGCGCGAAGCGTTCGCGCGCATCCTGGAGGAGACCCGCACCCTCGGGGACGTAGCCGAGGTGTTCGCCGGGCTCACCCCGCGCGACGCGCACACCCAGCTCGCCGAGGCCCGGCGCGGACCGCCCTGGCAGCCCGTGCTCGTGGAGACGGACGTGCGCTCGTTCGAGATCCTGTACACCGGAACGCACGTGCGCTACGACCGCCGCCAGCTTCTTCGGGTGCCGGACGAGGACCTGTTGCGCAGTCTCAAGGTCGTGGTCCGCCGCAGCGCCCCGCCGCTTGTCGCAGCGGTCGACTACGGCGCCATGTTCATCAACGGCGGCGTCTACGGCGTGGTGCCGGCCAAGGGCCTGGACCGCAGGTACGTGGCCGCGCTCCTCAACAGCCGGCTCATGGACTTCTTCCTGCGGCGCATCCGGCCCCTGCCCGAGCACGACAACCTGGCCACCATGCTGCGCACCGTGGATCTCCAGGGGCTGCCTGTGGCCGTGCCCGAACCCTCCGTGCAGGAAGAGATCGCCTCGCTCGTGGAGACCGTGGAGACCGGGCCGCACACCCCGCCGGCCGAGCAGGCCCTCGAACAGGTGAACGACCGGATCTTCCGCATCTACGGGCTCGCGCGCCGCGAGGTCCGCCGGCTCGCCAATCTCGGGTTTTGACGGGGGTGTGGCTCAAGTCGCCCCGCGGGGCGCCGCTAATGGATGTAGAAGGAGGACCCAACATGCAGTGCGTCTGTTGTGTATGCGGCCGTCTGGCGCAGGGCAAACACTGGATCCACGCTGCGCCCGCAGACCCGAGCCGCGTAAGCCACGGCTATTGCCCCGAGTGCCTGGCCCGCGCCCTGCGCGAGGCCCGGGCCCTGCGGGACCGCGCGCCCCGCGTCGAAGCGCCGCGGGTCGACTACGCCGTAGCCTGACCTCGGTCCGGACGCGCCCGCGGATCATTCCCGAACCGCGCCCTGACCGCGCGCAGGCCCCGGCCACCACAGGACCACCGGAAGCACCACGCCCAGAAACAAGCCCAGCACAACCAGCAGTCCCCACCAAAGCTCGGCAGAGCTTCGCGCCTGGGCGCGCAGGCTCACCTCGCCCTCCAGGGGCAACACGTACACCGTGTCGTTGAACGAGCCGTGCACCACGGCCGTCTGGTCGCCAGCCTGGAACGCGACGGGCGAGCCCCATAGGGTCTCGCCCTTGGGCACCTTGTCCCAGATGGGCCTGCCGGTGAAGTAGCTTGTGCGGATCTCGCCCGTGCGCGCGTCGAGCACGTACAGGTGGTCGTCCAGGGCGCTTACGGCGATGGCCGGGCCCGCGGATTCGCGAAAGAAGCAGGGCGCGGAGTACACCTCGCCGCCCAAGGGCCGGCTCCACAGTTCCTTCCCGTCTCGCGCGCGAAAGGCGTAGACCTTGTAGTCATGGGAGCCCACGAACACCACCCGCTCGCCGTCCACCGCGGCCAGGCACGCGGTGTTGTCGATCCAGTTGCCGGCCATCCGGTTCCACACCCGCTGGCCCGTGCGCGCGTTGATCGCGTTCAGGTTGCCGAACTTGCTGCCCAGGAACAGGAGCGGCTCGTCTCCATCGGGCTCGACCGCAGGGCTGCCGAAGACCTCGTGCGCGATCTGGTAGGTCCATCGCCGCACCGGGCGCTCGCCGGAGACGTCGAAGCACTGCAGCAGGCCCTTGCGCGCGGCGATCCACAGATGGAACCGATTGTCCAGATCCCGGCCCACGGGCGAGCTCACGGGCCCGTTCGACACGACCCGCGACCAGCGCACCTCGCCCGTGGCCATGTCCAGGGCGTACAGGCGCGCGACCTGCTTGTTGCGGGCCAGGGCGCGGTCATGCACAAAGCAGGCGATATACATCGTGCCCTCGTGCAGCAGGGGGCTGGAGACCTGCGCCGCGGCCATGGTCGGGCTGGGCGCCACGAGCTCGCGCGACCAGACCCGCCGGCCGGTCGCCGCGTCGTGCGCGTACACCCAGCGGTCCGCCGAGCCCCAGTACACCACCTGCCGCCCGTCCGCGCGGCCCACCGCGGGCGCGGTGCCGATCTCTCCGTTGGTGATTTTGAACCAGATTCGCTCCTTCGCGGCCAGGTCCAGCGCGTGCAGGGTCTGTCCATACCCGCCGATGAAGGCCATGGGCCGGCCCTGCACAATCGCGAGCGCGGGCGAGGCCCACACGGCCAGGCCCATCTTGTACCGCCGGCCCCCCTTGTGGGTGAAGTGCCACTCGCGGATGTCCGGCGCCGGGTCCGGTCCCGGCCAGGTGCAGGTCGCGTTGGCGTCGGACCCGTCGCGCAGGCTCGGCCAGGTGCCCGGATCGGCCGGCACCGGCGCGCATGCCCACACGGCCGTCAGGAGCACCAGCGCGGCGCGGCGCCCGCTCACGAGCCCGCCCTCTCGGCGGACTGTTCCTTGTGGGGCCAGCGGTCGTGTATGGAGATCGCCTCCGTCGGGCAGGCGTCCACGCACTTCATGCACATATGGCACTCGCGGGGCTCTACCCGGCCGCGGTCGATGGCGTCCACGTTGCACACGTCATTGCACGTCCCGCATCGGGTGCATTTGTCCGGGTCGGTCTCCAGGTGGCGCACACTGTGCCGGGCCGCCCAGGCGATGGCCTCGCGCCACGGGCACAGGTACCGGCACCACACGTTGGGCACCACCAGCGCGGCGAGCACCACCATCACCGTGGCCAGGATCGAGGCGGGGTCGTACACCTTGCTGAACCCGAAGTGCACGGGCGAGGTGACCTTCAGTTGCGCCACGGCCGCGATGAGGATGATCGCGAGGCTGACCACGCGCAGGCGCCGCAGCCGCCGGTCCCAGGCCCCCATCCGCCAGACCAGCAGGAACAGGATGAGGATCAGCACCTCGGACCAGTAGATGCTGGCGTCCTCCACGAAGAAGGTGCGCGTGTCCGCGAGGCGCTTCATCCACAACAGGAACACGCCCGCGACCGCCATGGTCGTGCCCAGCATGAGCCAGGAGAACGGATATCTCGCCCGCTTGCGCGCGCGGTGCCACCCGCGCAGGAGCATCCCGGAGAATTCCTGCAAGGCGCCCGTGGGGCAGATCCATCCGCAGAACATGGGGCCGAAGATCATGCTGGTGACAAGCACGGTCACGGGCACGGAGCAGTAGTACAGGGCGATCACGTTCTCGCGCCCGATCTCGTTGAGGCCTCGGTGGAAATTGCGGATCATGCCGAACACGCCCAGGCAGGTGAACACCACGAACACGAACACGCAGATGCCGAAGACCTGATTGAGATGCCGGTACACCTGCCGCCGATGTTGCGGCACGACGATGGGGATGACGGCGAGCAGCCCCAGGGCCAGGATGGTCAAAAGCTCCACGTAGCTGCCCTCGAGACCGGTGAGGGCGTTCTCCATGAGCTTGACGTTGGACGAGGCCCCGGCCAGCGCCGCCTCGATTCGCTCGATCACGCCTGCACCTCCTCGGGGCTCGGCGATTCCTCGATCAACGGATGGACCGGGCCCAGAACGCGCAGGCCCACGGCTTCCCCGGGTCGAGGGAGCCGGTCCTCCTCCTCTAGCGCATGTACCGTCAGCGGCGTCTCTCCCTCGACCTCCACGCTCACCTCGCGCCATCGGCCTCGATCCGCGAGCCCGCGCACCGTTCCCTGGGCCTCGGCGCGCTCATCGTCGGCGGCCAATCGCAGCGCACCCGGCCGCACGAACACGTGCCCTCGGACCGCTCTCGGCGGCTCGGATACAGGAAGCCGCGCCCGTCCGACGCGCGCGGTCCATTGCCCGGCCTGCTGTTCGAAGCGCGCGGGCACCACGTCACCCGCGCCCAGGAACCGGGCCACGAACATGGCCCGGGGCCTGCGGAACAAGACCTCCACGGGCCCGGTCTGCTCGATGCGGCCCGCGTGCATGACCGCGACCCGGCTGCGCATGGACCAGGCCTCCTCGCGGTCGTGGGTCACGTGGATCGTGGCCGTGCCCAGCTCCTCGTGCACCGCGGCCAGGGCTCGGCGCATCCCGGCGCGTGCGTTCGGGTCGAGCATGCTCAGCGGCTCGTCCAACAGGAGCACCCGGGGCCGCACGGCCAAGCTGCGGGCCAGGGCCACCCGGCGCGCCTCGCCTCCGGACAGCGTATCCGGGGCGCGCGAGAGAAACCCGTCCACGCCCATAAGCCGCGCGATGCGCGCCACGTGCGCGGCTCGCTCGTCCCGAGACACCGGGGCGTAGCGCAGCCCGAAGGCGATGTTCTCCGCCACGGTCAGGTGCGGAAACAGGTCCGCGTGCTGCGCCACGTATCCGATGCGCCGTCGCTGCGGCGGATCTTGCGAGACGTCCCGCCCCTCCAGGAAGATCGTGCGCGGTCCCACGGGCAGGAACCCGGCCACCGAGCGCAAGAGCGTGGTCTTGCCGCAGCCCGACGGGCCCAGGAGCACCAGGTAGTCGCTGCGCTCCAGGGCCAGGGAGATCGGCCCCAGGGTGAATTCGCCCACGGACACGGTCAGCCGGTCGGTGCGCAGCACCTCGCTCATGCCGCGGCCCCCCGGGCTCCATGCACCGTGGGCAGGGCGCGCGCGGAGAACTGCAACAGGAAGAACATAGCCAGGGAAAAGAGCAACAGCACCGCCACCAGGGGCCCGGACTCCACCACGCCCACGCTGTTGAACCGGTCGTACGCGGCCACGGGCGCGGTCTTCGGAGACGGAGCCAGAAACAGCACCGCGCCGAACTCTCCGGCCGCCCGCGCCCACGCGAGCACCGCGCCCAGGAAGATGCCCCGCGAGGCCAACGGCAGCGATACCCGCGCGAACGCGCCCCAACCGCCCGCGCCCAGGCCGCGCGCGGCGTGCTCCAGGGTAAGGGGCACGGCGTCGAAGGCCGCGATCGCGCTCTTGGCCAAGAACGGCAGGGCCACGAACACCTGCGCCAGGCAGATGCCCCACAGCGTGCCGTCGAACCGGATGCCCAGGCCGCGCTCGATCAGTTGCCCCAGGAACTGCTGCCGGCCGAACACGGTCACGAGCGCAATGCCCGCCGCGGTCTGCGGGATCACAATGGGCACGTCAATGAAAGACAGCAACAGCGTGCGCCCCCGGAAGCGCAGTCGGCTGACCGCATAGGCGAGCGGCACCCCGAAGGCCACGAGCAGCGCCGTGGACAGCGTGGCCGTCTTCACCGTGGTCCAGATCGCCGAGCGCACCCGCGCGTCGCGCAGCACGAGCTCCAGGCTGTGCAGATCCTCACCGAGCACCACCACCACGACCGGGAACAGCACGAAGAAGAGAAGAACCAGCCCCACGCCCAGGAACACAACGGCCGTGCGCGCGCCCCCAGCGCCCCGCGCGGTGAAGAGCGCCGTGAGCACGAAGAACCCGATGAAGAGCGCCTCCCACGCATACGGCTGGCAGAAGGTGAAGCTCAACGTCAGCACCCAGAAGTACGCCAAGAGCCGCAGGCTGCGCGCGCACGCAGCCAGGCCCATCAGGAACAAGAGAAACAGGGGTTCCGCGTTCTCCAGCACGACCACGAAGAGGCCGTACAGCGCGAAGTAGCTGGCCACGAACGCATACCAGTACCGCGCGGGCAGGTGCACATTGACCTTCACGCCTACGTAGAGCACGAGCAGGCTGCCCATGAGGATGGCGCCGCTGGTCAGGCTGTCCGGCGCGAGACGATGCCCGAACATCGCGTGCGCGGCGATGAGAAACAGCGCCCCGCCGCCGAGCAACAGGTCCACTCTGCGGCGCAGGATCAATACCCCGATGAGGACGTTGCTCGCAAGCAACAGGAGCTGGAAGAGTTCGATCGGAGAGATCGCACCTCGGACGGATGCCACGGCCACGCCGAATACGTGCAGGGCCAAGAGTCCGCCGACCACGGCCTTGGGCGGCCAGGTGGCGCGCTGAGGCGCGCTCATGGGTCCTGCCCCGGCGCGCGAAGCGGCCCGCGATGCTCGGCCACCGCCTCGTACGCGGCGAAGTCCTGCTCCGGGCCGTAGAACCTGGGCGGGGACAGCGGGTGGAACCCGTGGCGGTCCAGCGCCCCGGCATGCTCGCGAAGCAGGTAACGCACGAACCGCGCGGCCAGCGCGGCGTCCGCCTCTCGATCGGGGACCGTCAGGGTCCACACGATGGGCCGGCCGCGGACCTCGACCTCCTTCTGCGGCCCGGCCTGGAGCCTGGCGTAGGTCACCTTGGCGGACGTGTAGTCGCGGTCCGGATCGCCGAGGTTGACCGCCGGGTCCAGAGGAATGAACCGCAGGTCATGCGCAATGCAGATCGACCGATAGACAAAGGCGTAGTCGATCTCGCCTCGGCGCAACAGGGGCGGCAGCCGGCTGACGTGGTCGACCACCTTGTCGCACCGGTCCACGAGCGTGTCGTACAGCTCGGGCCGGCCGCGGCGGGCCGCCTCGAGCTTCCACACGAGCAGGGTCCGGTACCCGATGGGGCCCTGGTTCTCGTCCACTCGAGCCAGCCGTCCGGTCCGCCTGAGCACCTGCGCCCAGTCCTCCTCGGCCTGCGCCACCTCCGGCGCGCGCAGGCCCACGGCCAGCACCACCTCGTCTCGAGCGAAGTCCAGGCGCCAGGTGCACACGTCCTGGAGCAGCGTGGTGACGAGCGCATTGTCCGCGAGCATGAGCAGGTCGCAGGGACGCCCCAGCTCGGTGCGCTTGCGGCAGGCCGCCTGGCTGCCGCTGCCTTCGGCCACGAGCGCGATGCCCGCGTCCCGGCGGCACGCCTCGTGCACGTCCTCGAGGAGCGGGGTCAGGCCCGCGGCGTGGAACACGCGCAGTCGCTCAGTCTCTTGCGCGGGCTCGCATCCGCAGCCTGCCACGAGGCCCGGCAGCACACACAGCACCAGGCAGATGCGGCTCATGCCTGTTCCTTTTCGGTCGCTCCGGGGCCCCGCCGGCGGGCGCGCGCCTTGCGCGCGCCGCCCACGGCCGCGCCCAGGGCCACGACGAGCTGGGCGTCCTCGGGCACGTACAGGGCCTGGTTCAGATGCTCGCCCAACGCCTCGACCATGGCCCGGTTGCGCGCCCCGCCGCCCACGAACGCGTACCGACCCTGCACGCCCACGCGCCGGACCATGCTCGCGATCCGGTTGGCCATGGCGTCGTGCGCAGCTGCGGCGATGTCGGCCTTGGCCACGCCGCGGGCGAGCAGGCCAACCACCTCGCTCTCGGCAAAGACCGCGCAGGTCGCGTTCATCTGGATGGTGGTCTGTGCGCCGCAAGCGGCCTCCACGAACGCCTCGTAGTCGAGGCCCAGCTTGGCCGAGAGGACCTCCAGAAACCGCCCGGTGCCCGCGGCGCACTTGTCGTTCATGCTGAAGTCTTCGATCTGTCCGGCGTCGCCCAGGGCGATGACCTTGGT
>Ga0180431_10003495_pt1 | contig 20197 bp, 19 predicted proteins | sample SS_ome_11_FD_132459 | JGI IMG/M metagenome (GOLD analysis project Ga0180431, IMG submission 132459) | Hypersaline lake sediment archaeal communities from the Salton Sea, California, USA - SS_1_MS_1 metaG | ecosystem: Environmental > Aquatic > Non-marine Saline and Alkaline > Hypersaline >... | reverse complement strand
TATCTGTATCCGGTTGATCGAAATGATGAGCGGCGTTATTAAGTAAGAGGAGCTTAGCACCAAGGATTTTTTCAGCTAATATTTCGGCGTTTTCAACAGGGCTTAAGACGTCTTTCTTTCCATGAATAATTAAGGTTGGAGCTTGTATTTTTTTAAGTCTTCTATACGAGTTATGTCCCAATACTGCGGTAAGTTGACGCTGATATGCATCCGCCGTGATTGGCGCTATGATTATCCGCTGTATAAACGATTTTATAAATTCGGGATTATTCTTGATGAAATCTTCCGTATAGAAGAGCGACATGAGTTCTTGAAGCCTTTCTTTGGGGGGTAGCTTCATCATTGATCGCATCAGTTTTATGATATCCTCAGAGGGTAATAGTGATTTCGATCCCCCGCAGTTTGAACAACCAAGAACAAGTTTTTCAACTTTTTCTGGGTAATTTAGGATCAATTCTTGAGCAATCATTCCTCCCATAGATAGGCCAAACACATGAGCCCGTTCGATATTTAATGCATCCATTAAGCCTGCAGTGTCGTCAGCCATCATTTTGATTGAATAATTAACCTCAGGTTTGTCAGTACGGCCAGCGCCTCGATTATCAAAGATAACTGTTTTGAAATTTTGCGAAAAAGCCTTTATTACATCGGGCATCCACCAATCAATATTTTCAGATATTCCCGTTATCATGACGAGCGGAAAACCATCGCCGTGAATCTCGTAATACATGTTAATATCATTAACATTTACACTTGTCAAGTGAACTCTACCTCTTTTTATTATTATATTAACTATCTTTTTGGTAAACTTGATTATAGACAAATTAGTACAAAATATTATTTATACATTTGGTTTGATTAGGATGATTATCTGTTAGAAAAAAAAAGCATGATCGCTTAATTCGAACTACAACTAGATAATGGTCATTATCTAAAGGGATTGATGACCCGTTTCACGAAAAAAACGCATTAAGAATCTAATCCAATGCGAAAATAAAAATTAAAATTGGTATGAGCATTATGTAAAATAATTAAAAAGAATAATCTCAACTTGATAAGCCGTGTATGATGTCATTGTCGTAGGTGCAGGAATATCTGGAGCTACTTTCGCGTGTAAAGCATCGAAGTTTGCAAAAACATTACTTATTGAGTTTAAAGAAGAAAAAAACCTTGCGGTTACGACTAACGTGTACGCAGAACATAATAAGCGCTTTTTATACGAAATTGATTATTCAGACAAGTCAATGTTTCCACTTCCTCATGCTAAGAAGAATTACATGGGCGCAGAAGAAGACGGACTCGTGTACGCCGAGGAATTTGGTGAGCCTTTTGGTGTCGTGAGTCATACCGAGAAACTCGTTGAGAAACTCCTCCAGATGTTGCAAGACAATGGTGGGGAGCTGAGATTTCACGAAAAAATATCGAAAATCATTAAACATCGCGACCATCTTGAGGTCATCAATAATAAAGGTGAATCGTACAATGCAAAGTTATTAGTTTTGGCAACTGGTTCTACTGGATTTGAACTACAGCGCTCGTGTGGTTTTGATACTCCCGATCGATATTTAGGAATATACACGCATCTCACTGGAGATTTAAACAAAATTAATGAGCAAATGGTTCAAAATTATGTTTTTCATATCAACCCAAAGATCAGCACCAACGGTCCATTTTATCTGGTTAAAGGAGAAGGTCGAGTGAATGTAGGATTTCTTGGCAATTCTAAAGAAACACCCGAAGAATTAGTTTCAAAATTAAACCGCCTCATAGAAAATTACAAGAGGGTAAAACCCTATATCGGAGGTTTGAAAGCGGAAACAAAACCAATCATACGCTATATTTCCAAGCATCCTATAAAGAACTTCTCATTGGATAGAATGATGATATTAGGAGAAGGGGCCGGTCTAGTAACGGCTTTCTTTTACGAGGGAATATTGTGCGGTGTGTGCTCTGCAGATCTCGCAGCAACAACGATTAAACCATTAATTGAAAAAGGGAGTAATTTCACGAGGGGTGAATTACAAGCTTATGATCGAGAGCTTCACCGGATTCTCATCGATAATTACAACCAAAATGGAGTAGGTTCCGAGTATTTATTTTACAATGCCGGAACATACATTAAAATACTATGGAACACATACGTGAAGTTAATCAATAAAGACAAGCGACTCAGAAGGGAGATATGGGAAGCATATCGCATGTACGATCTAGAAAACTACGACATGAAAGGCACGAGAAGGGCAGGGAAAGACTTATTTGCCATGTTGCCTGCGCTTACAAAGGTTGCTTTAAGCGGAAAATTCGTAAAAGCTGCTTTTAAATAAAGAAACTTAAAAATCACATTTAGCGTTTAATCCTTTCTATTCCAATTCACATAGATAACGAATTTAAAAATCTTACCCTTGTACTCCCCGTCAGATTTAGCTGCAAGTTCAAATCCATTACGCTCGTGCCAGTAAATGGAAGCTTTATTTGTTAAAGGAACCTTTACAATAAAAGCAACTATGGGTTTATCTATATCTGATAATATTTTGCTCATTATGGCACTTCCTATACCCTTGCGTTTATATTCCGGGATAATGCTGATTTGGTCGAAATATACGAATTCTTTATCTTTACCTATTAGTAGATCTCTTGCATTATCGTCGTCCACATAAAGATTATCTAAAACGGAGCGAAAATTAAATACGTTATATTTCTTTTTATGCACGCTTGCAAATCCTGTAATCAGTCCATCGTTGGTTTTTGCCACGTAAATGTCTGTATATGGGTCATTAATGAGATTTTCGTAATAACTGATGTCAACTTCCTTTCTTAAAAATCCATTTTCTTCCAATTCTTTTAATTGCTTATCGGGAATTTGATCAAAGTCACGTATCTCAATTAAGTTTTTTTTCAGAGCTTTATGGATCCCCGGAGCGTCTTTCAATGTAGCAATTTCAATCTTGACATCATTTTTATTTGGCATGTTATTATTTTAAACCTTTTGATATTAATAAAAAATATGGAATCTATATTCAATTCGTTATTACTCCTAATAAAAAGAAATATTTTTATATATATTCTTTTTTATATTAGAAAACAAGCGTGCTTGGTGAAAAGACCTTTTAATCGCTTGAACAAGTACTAAAAAATAGGTGACGTGAATAATATTGACCGCTGAATTAGAAGAAGAATATGCATTTAAAGCTACTTTAGTTTTTTGGAAGTTTTATCAATTAGGATTGCATTTTGACCTTCCAGACGTGAGAAGACACCTTGAAAGTGAAGGTTCATTGAAGCTGTATAAGGATTACCGATTTAAAATAGAAAATCAAAGTACAGGAGAAAAGATTGAACAACCGCTAAAATGGATCTCTAGTCAATCTCATTCGTATATCCCCGTGTGTTTCAAGATTGGTAATTCTCAGAGATTTTCCTGCTCCACTAACCCGAATATCGTAGGAAAGATTCGATTAGAAGGGCATATACATTATGGATCTGTTCTCGTTATTCATTGCGAATTGATTTTTGATAAGTATCACAAAATTGAAGAATTTATCGATATCTCTCAACCTCAAAACATGATCCTTGAAAGCACAGGGAAACCTATTACCGAAAAATTTATGGAAATTAGAAATGACGTGATTATCTTGCTAAATAAGGCAAACTATGCGATTAAGGAGGAATTAAAATCGACTTTAGAGCCTTGGCATCACACGTGGTTAATATGGGACGCAAAACCTGATTTTAATCGAGCAGACTATCGGTTTCTCAAAAGCGAGATTGGAAAAAACGCTCGATATTCGATAGGACTGACATTACGCACTGATAAATGGCGAGAATTAGATCCCATAGCATATAGAGATCAGATCAATTTGAAAAATTTGTCGCCCTACAAAGACGAATTTGTTATGATTACTCACGCTGGGAATGTTGTAATTCCCGGACCGGGGTTATCAGATCCAGATGCAATGAAGAATTTACTTATTGATACTATTATTGGTCCTGAAGTTGGCAATGTACAACGGTTTCTCATCCTCATGCACATGGAAAATATCCTAAGAGTTGCGGATAATTTTGAAAAAGTAATCTCAGAAGGAAGAGCCGCACAAGAGAACCTTTCTTTAAAAGAGAAGATTGACAAATTAGAGTCATTAGAATCAGAGTTGAACAAGACGATTCTAGAATTAAATAAGGATGTAATCCTCTCAAAGATTTCCCGTCTCATCTTTACGAGCACTTTTAAGACAAGCATGTTCAATGAGATGATCGAAAAATTGGATGGATTTGAATTTTCCAAGCAAACAGATACAATCATCGTGCGAATAAGAAAAACGCTTAATAGAGAACGGAATACCTTAAATACTAAATCTTCTGCGATAGAGAATAATTTCTTGGCGATTCTGAATTATCTTGCGCTTTTTGAATTAGCAGTTCTAATTATCTCCCTGGCGTTAGATGATGTCTTAGGTGGAACGGTAACTGGCGTGATACAAATTATAATTGCCATTTTGATAGTCGTGTTTGCTTATCTACTATATAGAATGCAAGAAAGAAGGTTATGACGATAAACATTAGTCTGTAAAGTACAAGTGTTCGTCAAATCCAGTTTCAGATGTGAGATCTTGCCCAAGTTTCTGTACAGCTCTCTTGCTTGGCGTTTGAAGTATTCTCCTCATTATATTTACGACCTTGGTTAACTTGTTGTCATTAAAATCTTTAACAATTGGATCGTAGCGTGAAAAATTTATTCCCGCGGTATAAACTCCGGCTTGCCCGTGCCCAGAGTGAGAGGATGTCTGCCAATGTTCGACCTTAAATTCTATATTTTCGAGGAGATGAGAGCAGAAATACCATTCTATTATTAATTTCGGTCTTTTCGACTTTCTTTTCGTGCTCTTTAACATCCTTGCGGCCCGCTTTAGTCTATCAGGATGTATTAACGCAAAAACTTTCTCGTAGCTTTCATTCATGAGATCTTTAACAGACTCTTTAATCTCAGCCATTATTTCGGCCACTTTATCGGCTCTTTCTTTTGAGATGTCTTGCTTGATGGATTCAATGTAATTCTCCATGGCTTTTTCTGCATCAACGCTTTGCTCTAATTCAACGGGACTTTCCCTACGTGCTCTTGTGCCAGATGGTGCACCTCCAGGTTCTAAATCCATCGAAATTGACATGGTTTCCTTTTCTGGAAGGTTAAATAACGCGTCGAGTTGTGAGGGATTTTTCCGTACTTCATCTAATTTCGCTTCGATTTCCACGTTAGAGTATCCTAATCCCTGAAGGTAAAATGCCGCGCTCGCAAGTTGTCCTTCTAACGCTTGTCCCTGGCTGTATCCGCCACCACCAAACTGAGCTTCCAAGTGCTCGTCGGCAATCTTCATGATGTTCTGTTCTGTAATGTCGTCCAGTTTTAAGGGCCCCATTTTTGTAAGGATGTGTTCTAACTGGTCATCTCGTAAATAATTAAGATTCCCTAAAGGACCGATCATGTATGAAATTTTTTCCATTTTCTTGAGAGGTTCTTCAAGTTCTTTCTGATCTTTCCCTTTAGATATTATTAAAAAGTGCTCTAAGAATTTCTGGTTGAATCCCGCAACCATTTTAATGATATCATCGTTAAATTTCTCAAGATGTTGTTGTAGATTAAAATCTCCGGGTAAATTGATACCATACACTAATGCGTTGTCCATTATCATGTAAATGAGGTCAGATTTCTCCATGGGAATCTTGATTTTTTATTTTTTAACATGTAGTTTCGTTAATATTATAATGAAATTGAATCTAATTAAGTTTTATCTATATATTGTAGTTGGTTCAATATTGAGTTAGTCGATCCAGTCAATAACTCCCTTTTTGTTATAGTTTCCCCATTTTAAAGTGGCTTCTCTTTGCGCAATTATATTCTCTCTTGGCGTGCCAATCGTCTTGTTCGTAGCATATTCGCAAATACCGAGTCCTCCTTCGTTATTTCCAACATCTCGTATGTATCCTTTAATTTCTTCCTCTACATCCTCTGGAGTTCCTAAAATATAGGTGCTCTGGATGTTAGAAGAAAGCCAAAATGCAACTTTTCGTTCTTCCGCGAATTTCTTAAAGTTATCGACTCCCGTCATGAGAGGAGAATCGAATTGGAATACATCTACCCCTGCTTCAATGATATCCGGCATTAATTCAAAAATTTGCCCGCATGAATGTAATATGAAATCCATGTCTAAATCGTGAGTGAGTTGAATAATTTGCTTGTAAGGTTCCTTAAAGATGTTTTTAAACAATATAGGGCTTAAGAAGGGAGAATTCTGAGCTCCTAAATCGTCTGCAATCATTATTGAATCTAAATTAGGATAGAATTCTTTAAATTTCTCTATATGAATTAGGTAGTAAGGTAAAACCTTTTTGATCAATTGATCAACCTGTTTAGGATTTCTGGCGAGATCTACTAATAGATTACTAAACCCTCTTAGTTGACTGCAGAGGTTAAAGAATCCATTTTTACCGAAACTTCCAAGCGTGTACTTTTTCCTCCCTAAATACTTCCACAGGCGTGTTTTTATTAATCGATAATATTTAGGATCTGAAGCGTCGGGAATTTGGTAATCGTCAAACTCATCCCAATTTTCTTGAAATGGTCCCTTAGATGGATGTCCCTTTGTTAAATCGTCGCTCTCAGTTCCAGCAGATTTCCAAATAATCCCCCACTCGTCAATACTATCGTGAGGATATTTCCACCATTCTTTAGGGAATCCTGCCTCTTTCCGGTATTTATCGTTCCAATCATAAATCAATTTTCTAAAATAACCTTTAGATATTGTATTGACTCCTCCTCCAACATGTGGCGGATATCTTGTTGGTTGCCACGATCTCGGTTCTACTGTAGGACAATAAAAGAAATCGTATTTAATGCCTACAATTGCTATTGGAACCCTATCTGGTTTATCAAAATGGAAAGCTTTTTTGACTCGTTCTTTGCTGTTCATTATATTAGATAATAATTTTTTATTTTTTTTTAAACTTGCTTGCTACTTTTCTGGCGTAACTCATTTGTTCTTTAGTTTCAAGGGAACAGCGCCTAAAATTTCTTATCCATCTAACTGGATCCATGGTTTTTGGAATGATTCCATTATAAGCGCCCCACGCAACGATAAATTGCCCTGTTCTGCCGCAACCTGCTACGCAATGTGCGACAATCGCTTCCTTCTTCGCTTGATGCTCATTTGAAATTTCAAGGAAGTTCTTTATCTGACCATCAGTCGGTACTCCATAGTCGGGAACATCTATGTGATAATATGAGAATCCTTGGGGGATATCTTGTCGATTGTCAAACTCACTAACATTCACGATTACTTTAATTCCCTCTTTTTTATAGATATCAAATACAGGAGGATCTGGCCACCAAGAAGCAGCCATCTTTCCTCTGACTATCCAAGTAAACGGCTCCGTTCTCTCGGGCATTCCGCCCTTAGGCCAATACCAAGGTCGTACCATGGAAAACTTATTTTGTTGTAATTGAACTTTAACTTTAATATCTTTCAGAATTAATAATAATTAATAAAAAAGTAAGATAAATGCAATAAATGAAAAAAATAATATTTTTCCAAGCACATCCAGACGATTTAGAGTTTAACTGTACCCATATTCTACATTATCTAGTAAAAAGGGATGACAAGTACGAGATCAAGATAGCCTCTATGACGAGAGGTGAATATGGCACTGCTAAGCGCGGTTCTGACCACTTTAAAGGGGAACGATTAGGGAAAATAAGAACGAAGGAGTTATTTAATGCTCAGGCAATTCACGGAATTACACCTGCACAGATTCATTTTTTTGAGATCGTTGATGGTTATACGACATTCGATAAAAAAACAGTAGATTTAGTTAAAGCATACCTAAACAAGGAGAAACCAGATATAATATTTGCGTGCGAACCGAGGAATACCTATTACCGTCATCCCGATCACATGATTTGCGGAAAAATACTCTACTATATTCTCGATAAGCAACTAATCGATAAAAAGCCAAAACTCTATTTTTATTCGAGCATAAACGTGAATTACCGATGGCCATTCAACAAGGAAGATTTACCTTTAGCGTATAGTTTAATCCTCATGCATAAATCGCAGTATTACATGTTCAAATTCATAAAACCTGCTTATAGGTTCTTGTTTAAACGCTATGGGAGGCACGTAAAAGGGTGGAGATACGCAGAAGGATATAGAAGGGTCTATTACGGAAAATATAGATTCCAAAATCCAAAAATGAAACTATATCAGAGAATTTTTCTCTTGTTAAACGTGAAATTTTGGCCAGAGAAAATTACTCGACACGAAATTGTATTATAATAATTATAAAGGAATTGATTTAAAGTGAAGGATAAAGAAAAATTAACCGTATATGATACGAGACATTACCCTGTTAGACCTCATATCGGTGTAGGAGTCTTATTAGTCAAGAATGAACAGCTCCTTCTCGTAAAAAGAAAATATAATCCCGATGCGGGATATTGGAGCATTCCTGGAGGTCACTTAGAACTAGGCGAGCGCACTCAAATTGCTGCTGAAAGAGAGGGCCACGAAGAGACGGGTTTTAAAGTGAAAGTAACCAAGCTTGCGGGAATCATCGATAAAATAATGTACGATGATAATGGAGAAATCGAATATCACTATGTCTTGCTCAATTATTTTGTAGAACAAGTCGAGGGGGATCCTGATCAACCTCCGAAAGCCGATGACGACGCTCTTGAAGCCAAATTCGTGCCTTTTGATGAGTTGAAAAATTATCAACTGACTGATTCTTTAATCGAACTGTTGAAACAACTCAAAATGGGATACGAATAATGGAAGAAAAAGAGTTACGAAAAGTGTTTCAACAAGAACTTGCCGATGCTTTCTATTCCTTGCTGGCTTTCGGGGACGACAGCAGCAAACATCGCAAAGTCGTGTATCATGTCTTCCCACACATCCAATTCTACCTCAACACCTATAGCTTTAGCCCGCTTAGCTAAGCGAATAGAATCGTCAAGCAATACTTCCGCAGTTCCCACTTGAATGAATAACGGCGGTAATCCCTGTAAATCACCATAAAGAGGTGAGATTAACGGATTTCTAACATCTCTATCTCTTGCATACATTTGTGAAAAGTATTCGCACGCTATTGGAGATATGAATGGATCAACGTCTACTTTCGTTATCATTGATTCACCCATACCTACCATGTCTGTCCAAGGAGAAATTAAAACAGCCGCCGCTGGAAGTTCCACGTTCAACTCTTTTAGTTTTAAAAGCGTGGTGAGCGCCAAGTTTCCACCGGCTGAATCTCCTACTATAATGATGTTTTTTGGGGCGATCTTTTCGTCGTCAACGAGCCATTTGTATGCTTTTACGGCGTCTTCCAATCCCGCAGGGAAAGGATGCTCGGGCGCAAGACGATAATCTATCAAGATGAGGCGAGCCTTAGCAACCCGTGATAACCGCGCGGCAAAATCCTGGTGCGTTTTTATCGAACCTGACACGTGCCCTCCACCGTGTAAAAAATAAAGAACTCGTTCCTGTATCGTTTCGGGAGTGCTTATCCATTTTGCTGGAACTCCTTTTATATCAAAAGATTCCGTTTTCACGTCTTCGGGTAGCACTAGCGCCGCAGTTATCGTGTTTAAACCCTTTCGCCACACTTCGACCAAGTCTTCTCCCGATTGAAATGTTTTTCCTATTGCTTTCATCATCCTTGCCATTTGTTTACTAACCATTGAATTATCACATCTGATGTTTATTTTCTTATAGAACTTACTTTGTCAAGCACCTATTTAATTGTATTTGTCTTGATGATCGTAGCAATAATTTAACAAAAAAGTAAAAGCTTAAATACGATTCTACGATACATTTTACTTACATTTACGTATAAATCCAATTTTTAATATAGACTAAAATAATAGAAATTACAAAAGGAGGTAAAATTTATGCCATATATTATCGCAACAGTTATGTATCCAACTGAAATAGCTAAAGACCTTGCTGAAACATATTTTGAAATGTTAAAAAAGTATCCTTTTGATAGAAGTTTAGGAAAAGAAACGATACCAGTTGCAGTAACTACAAATAGCCGGGGAGTTAAGGTTATAAGCGTCATGGAAGCAAAAGAAGAGAAACTTAACGAGGCTTTAACTTGGGTTGGTAAGAGAATGGCTCTATTCATTCCTATCAAAGCATGTGAATATAAAACGAGGGTTTGGTCAAATATAGTTGAAGCCTTAGATTATATAGGGATGAAATTGCCGGGGCAGTAATTACTTCATATTTCAAGTTTCTTTTTTTTTTCAAGAATAGAAATAAAACAAGGAGGTGAAAAACATACCGTATGTGTTTACATATAACTTAATGCCTGCTAATAAAGCAAATGAAGTTGCGGAAATTTACTTAAAAGCGTTAAAAGAGGAACGATCTGCTACGAGACCACTTGCTAAGGAAATCATACCTAACGCAGTTAAAGCTACGATGCAAGGGATAGAATCTATTAGTGTTCATGATGTTAAGGAAGGAAAATTAGAAGAATTTATGAATGTACAACAAAACATTATGGTTAAGTACCATGCCATAGAAGGGTATAAATACAAACTCGAGGTCCGGTTTAAAGTTACAGAAGCCTTAGAAATGATAGGAATGAAGATGTCAGAGTAGCCATTTAATAAAAAAAATTATTAAATTTTTTTTTTCACTATTTATGATGAATCAAATTATGAAATATAAGCCAAAAGGTTATAATTCTATCAGTATTTACTTTTATTGAAGAACCCTTAATATGAATAAATTTTCCTGTAAAAGGTCTTAAAATTTGCCTACATTGATGAAAATAGCTAAGGAAGGAAATATTTCCGAAGAGATGGAAAAAGTTGCGAAATACGAGCAAGTAGACGTTGAATTCGTTAGGCGAGGCGTAGCAAGTGGGAGGATAATTGTTCCTAAATCGAATCATCGGCAATTAGAAAAACCCATCGGAATTGGCAAGGGTATGCTAGTTAAAGTCAACGCGAATATTGGTTCAAGCAAAAAAAATTGCGATATTCAAGGAGAACTCGAGAAAGCTAAAATTGCTGTTAAGTTTGGCGCTGATACTGTCATGGACTTGAGTACTGGAATTACTGAAGAAGATGTTAAGACAATAAGAAAAAATATTTTAAGCGAGGTCAAAGTTCCCCTTGGAACGGTCCCTATATACCAGACTGCATTGAGATCGCTCGAGAAAAAAGGGGCAATCATTCACATGGACGAGGATGACTTGTTTAATGTTGTAGAAGAACAAGCAAAAGAGGGAGTGGACTTTTTTACCATTCATGTTGGAGTCACGAAAGAAATCGTGAATTACCTAAAGGATCATCCTAGAATGATGGGTGTGGTTTCACGAGGCGGAACATTTTTGGCAGCGTGGATTTTGGAAAATGGAATCGAGAACCCTTTTAATCGTAGGTACGATTATTTACTCGAAATGGCAAAAGAATACGATTTCACTCTCTCACTCGGAGATGGAATGAGACCTGGATGCATATTTGACTCGACGGATTACGTTCAAATACAAGAACTACTTGAGATCTCAAAATTAGTTAAAAGAGCTTGGAAAGAAAATGTCCAGGTAATGGTTGAAGGTCCAGGACATATTCCTGCAAATGAAATAGAAAGAAATGTTAAAATGCAGAAATCCTTATGTGACGAAGCACCTTTTTACGTTTTAGGTCCATTAGTTACGGATATTGCTCCGGGCTACGATGATATTGTATCCGCTATTGGGGGTGTTATTGCTGGTCTAGCTGGTGTTGATTATTTGTGCTATGTTACTCCATCTGAGCATCTAAGCTTACCCACGCTCGAGGAAGTAAAACGAGGTGTTATATGCTCAAAAATAGCTGCTCATGCAGTAAATATAGCAAGATATGGAAAAAAAGCATCAGAATGGGATTTTAAAATGGATATCGCTCGAAATGATTTAGATTGGAATGAAATGATAAAACAATCAATCGATCCTGAACTAGCTCGAGAAAAACACCAGAGATACAATAATATTTCGGATGAAGAAGAAGTTTGTAGTATGTGTGGAGAATTTTGCGCTATTAAACTCCTTAAAGACGCTATAAGCAAGCAGAAATGATTTTTTGAAGCTTCTCAATTATATCTTTCGAATTATTTCCGAATACTCTAATTATCGGTTCCTTACCTATTGAACCCGTATCCCAAATAATATCGGGAATTTTCCCTATTTTTTCAATGCTTTCCTTTATTAGCCACTGCATAGTTGAATGATCTTTCTCTTGAATACTTTTTGGTTGGGTTTCCCTTATGAATTCGAACAATTCTAAATCAGTTTTCTCTTGAATTGCGTTTATCCAATGAGGTTTATACTTTAAGTTCATGACTAAATTTATTGAATTATCGAATTTTTTTGCCGTAAGAATTAATCTTGCAGTATGATCTGACACTCCAAACTTTATCTCTCCCGAAGCTTGTGGATATCCATTGATAATCGTGATACGTCCTTCTATTCCCGCGATTTCCTGCTTATTTGTAGCATTAGGTAAAGAACATGAGATATTTAATCTCACTTCTGGTATGAGATCGCTAAATTTCTGAATATTTGAAATTAAGTTATAGATTTCCTTGATCTGGTTAATAACATCTAATTTTTCTTCAGAAATCGTTAGATCTAACACTTTCCCTTTGTCTGGAAATTCTATATAATGTTGAAATTTCTCATCAAAGAACTCTTCTGCTTTTATTATTGCTCTTTCAATTGAATTTCCTCGTGTTAAAAACGCTGTAATCGCACTAGAATAGACACATCCGGTGCCGTGAACATTTCCATTAAGTGAAACTTTACTTTTTTTATATGTATTGAATTCTTGCTTGAAGTCTTCTTTAATCTTTTTATTGATAAGAGCTACATCAACAATTTCATCTTGATCGTTAGTGACACTCTTAATTATCACTGTTTTTTCAATATTAGATGCTTCTGAGGATTGATACATCTTGTTTAATATTACCTTAGCTGCGGTTTTAACATTGTCAATATAACCAGATTTTAAATCTATACCCGAATAGAATTCTGCCTCTGAAAGGTTTGGTGTTAAAATCATGACATGTGGAAGCAATCTATTCTCAATCTGTGTTTCTAGGTCGACACTTGATAACCGCTTGCCCGCACTTGACATGGTAATTGGGTCGTAAATCACTTTTAATTTAAATTTCTTAATGTAATTAACTATGATATTCAATGATTCTACATCAGGAATCATGCCTATCTTGACGAATTCAATAGGATAATTATTTAATATAGCGTCTAATTGTTTTTCTAAATCTCCTGAGAGAGATCTATAACCGTAGAATTCTTTTGCTGATTGATAAGTAATTGCAGTTATAACAGAAAAAGGATGGACTCCACATCTATCAAAAGTTCTAATGTCCGCTTGAATTCCAGCGCCAGAAGAGGGGTCGCTACCTGCAATCGTTAAACTATATGCATTAGGCATTGATATTTAATCATGAAGAAAGATATATAACGGTTATTTTTAATTTACTTTGCCCTTTCAAAAGCCCATTGAGCTTTATCTTCCAACCCAAGTTCCTTGTAAGATTGTCCTAAGATTTGAAATGCGTCTGGATAATCAAATTTTTCTTTCACTAGCTTAAACAAGTGATTTATGGCTAAATCGTACCGTCCTCGCAAATAGTTCACCTTACCTTTCAAAAACATGAGGTTATACTTGTTCTCTATTGCTCTTGCGCCCGTAATAGTGTCAATCAAGTCTAATGCGCCAATAAAATTTTTCGATTCTGTAAGTTTCTCTATAGTTTCCATCGTTTTTTTGAACTCCATCTTTTCAGCGAGTTTTGTCATTTCTTGCATTTCTCTTTCTTTTTGCTCGCGATTAAAAGCTTCGAGCTTTTGCTTTTCTTTTGCCTCAAAGTAGCCCTTGTACGTGTCGATTACGTCTTGAGAATAAGGCGTGCTACATAAAGGGCAATTTTTAGAATGAGTTAGCCATTCTTTAAGACACTCAGCGTGTACCGAATGGTTGCTAGGACACTCGATGTTATCATCGCCGGTAATTTCCATGTGACAAATGAGACATTTCATATTCTTAGAACTCCCTATTACTATTCCTTTGATATATTCTAACAAAAAAAATATAATACTCTAGTACAAATTTATTAATAAAAACTTAAGTATAAGGCATTAGATTTTTTTGACAGCATGTTTAAAAGAGTAAACGATATATTAATATTTAATAACAAGAGCATGATATTTTTTTGACCGTAAGCAAAAAGGTATTGTTTTCAGAACTGTTAAACAATTTTTTATCCATTAATAATGAAGTGGAAGCATTAGTAGTCTCCGACGAGGATGGTTTAATCATCTGCGGGGAAAAAAGGGAAGACGTGGATATGGAAATAGTTTCTGTGCTCACTGCTATCATTAATCCAATATTAGAAAGAATTAGGGACGAATTCTCTTTTAAAAAATTCGGCAACGCGTCTTTCGACACGGATACCCATCGCTTGTTATTCATTTCTGTTGATGAAAAAATCACCTTAAGCCTGGTCATAAGCAACATGGCTTCGGTCGATAAATTCAGTCCTTACGCTTTTTTTCTTGCTGAAAAAATTGCTCAAATCCTCAGTGCTGAAGAAGATGAAGTCATACAATTGGTCATTCCAAATTTTGATTATGCCGCCGAAGAATCGAAGAGAATGAAACACCAGATCTATCAACTACGATTGGAAACGGGCGGAATTTACCGTTTTAAATTCATTATTATCGGTGACCACGAAGTTGGAAAGACTTCAATAGTACGAAGATTTGTCGAAAACAGGTTCTCGCATAATTATCGGGCCACAATCGGCTTGAACATCATGTCCCATAATTTTGAAGCTTTTGGAAATAAAATTAGTCTATCGTTATACGATATAGGCGCCCAGAAATATTTTAAACGCTTCCGAAGAACGTATTACCAAGGAACTCAGGCCTCTTTTATTGTTTACGATATTACGAACAGAGAAACATTTGAAAATATTAGAAATTGGATAAACGAACTTGAGGAGTTTATTGAGAATAAAGAACTCCCGATCATAATCGTTGGAAACAAAACGGATTTAACGGGACAACGACAAGTGAGTACTCAAGAAGGTGTAGAGCTGGCAAATGAATTATCAGCTACCCGATGTTATAAAATATCTCATATCGAAACGAGTGCGCTTTCGGGAGAAAACATTGAGGACGCGTTTACTCTTATTTCCTACCATTTCATCATGAAAAGTAAAGAAAGAGAAGAAAACCGATTAAAAGAAGAATTATACGACGAAATTTCAAGTATATTAGAGGATAGAGAGAAATTAAACCTTGTATTTATCGCAGAAAATCCTTTTTGGAGCCCAGGATTACAGATCTTAACTGAGATAGAACGGTTAGGGCAAGCTATAGAAACGGAAAAAGTAAATGCTGATAAAACATATGAATACTCCAATGGTTTGATTTTGAAGAATTATCTTTATATTAACTTCGATGTTTCTACAGCAGATGGAGTTTTCTGTATTTTCGACGCTAGAGACAGACTCCATATTGCTCCATCTTGGAAGGAGATCGTGATAAACATCATTAAAAACATTCAAGAAAACAAGGTAGTTTTAATCGGTATTAGAATATCAGAGAACATGGATTGGTCGCATTTAATGGAAGAAATCAATGTAAACCAATTTTTAGAGGAAAAGATGGTGAGCCTTATGTTTTTCAAGATTGGAGACGAATATCGCTTAGAAATTTTTGACGAGTTAAACATCATGCTGAGCACGATTGGAGGATAGCTTATTTACTCATAATGTTTGATGTTATTTTTTTAATCTAAGCACTAGTTTTTTTGAGATTAAATCTCCCATTTCTCGTGTTGAGCACGTTTTGAGATTCGGATTTTGAATGTCTACCGTGCGACCTTCCAATAAAGCGTCTTCTACTGCACTTTCAACTTCTCCAGCGATTTCAGGTTTATTGAATGATTCTTGCATCATTAATTTCACGCTCAACACCGTTCCTATAGGATTTGCAATACCTTTCCCTGCAATATCGGGTGCAGATCCGTGAATTGGTTCGTACATTGAAACCTTTCCAGGATGAATGTTTCCACTTGAGGCCATTCCCATGCTACCAATAAGAAATGCGCCCTCATCGCTAATGATATCGCCAAACATATTTCCCGTGACAACAGTCTCGTAAGAAAATGGTGCTCTAATAAGCCATTGACAAAAGGCATCTATATAAATGTCTTCAGTTTCTAAATCGGGATAATCCTTAGCTGTATTGTTGAATATTTCACGCCAGAATTGGCTCGCTCTTAAAACATTTGCTTTATCCACTGATGTTATTTTTTTATGACCCTTTCTTTTAGCAATTTCAAATGCAAATTTAATAATTCGTTCGCATCCCTGCCTCGTGTAATGCATGACGCTTTGCGCTTCATTTTTTTTTTTAAAACCGATGCTTTTGTATAAACCTTCCGTATTTTCCCTCACAAAAGTAATGTCGATACCCTTTCCAATGAATTCCTCCTTTAACGGACATCGGTCTCGAACTGCGTCAAACAGTTTGATTGGTCTCAAATTCACATATAGATCTAATCCACGCCTTATTCTCATGATAGCAGATTCTGCAACTCCTTGAGGCAAGCCTGGAATACCTATCGCTCCAAATAGCATCGCATCAGAATTTTTAATGATTTCAAACGACTTTTTAGGGAGACTATCTCCGCTTTCCTTCCAAATCGCACCTCCTGCGGGAGCTTCTGTAAATTCTAATTCCAATTCCGTGTAATCGTTTATAACCTTTAAAATCTTAACACCTTCTGGAACGACTTCTTGGCCTACTCCATCTCCTTTGGTAATCGCAATTGTTTTTTTCATGCAACTCAAATTCTTCTTTTATTATGTAAATATAATTAATTCTAATTTTTATTTAGCTTTTCCTTTATCTTTTAATTCATCTAAAAGCTGTTTTTCCAAACCACCATTTCTTAGAATATTTAGCAATATTGGATCTAATTTCTTTCCTTTATATTTTTTATCAGTTGTTAAATTCGTGATTTCTGCTTCAGGGATATTTATTTCGATCTCGTCTCCGGTCTTAAATTCCTTTGAGATGCCCTCGATTTCGAGCACGGGAAGAGCTCGTGCAATTGAGGAACGATAAAAAATACGCGCAAATGACTCTGCAACAATTGCAGAAATGCCCTTTTCTTGAAGTATTACTGGCGCAGTCTCCCGACTGGAACCACATCCAAAATTTCTCCCTCCAACGATGATATCTCCGTCTTTAGCTTCTCTCGGGAAATTCTTGATTATGGATTCACAGGTATGCTCAACAGCGCCTTTGATATCACTTAGATATTGGGTAGGACTAATAACATCCGTATCCACATTATCCGGAAATACCCATACTTTCCCTTTCAAGACGTCTTTATATTCCTTGATTGATTTTGTCCCTGTTAATGCCATCTTAACACCTCTTAATAATCCCTCGGATCTGTTAATTCACCTTTAATAGCAGAAGCAGCGACTGTAGCGGGAGATCCGAGATATATTTCAGCTGCAGTACTGCCCATTCGTCCCCTAAAATTCCTGTTTGAGCTTGAAATGCATCTCTCTCCTGACGCTAAAAGTCCTTGATGTCCTCCAAAACAAGCGCCACAATTTGGATTGCAAATAATAGCGCCTGCTTTAATCAATGTCTCTGCCACGCCAGATTTTGCAGCTTCCAACCAAATCTCCTGGGATGCGGGGGTCACTATCATTCTTACATCTTCATGTATTATCTTTCCATCGAGAATTCTTGCTGCGATTTCTAAATCTTCGAACCTCCCATTTGTACAAGAACCTAAAAACGCTTGGTGTATTTTTGTCCCTACTACTTCTGAAATTGGTTTAACATTATCAATAGTATGCGGACATGCAACCTGAGGCTCTAAATCATCAATATTCATATTAAATTTCTCTTCATATTCAGCATCCGCATCAGGCTTGATTAATTCGAATAATTCAGTTGTTCTCTTCTTTATCCAATCCACTACCTTTTGGTCAGGAACTCCAAACGCGAATTTAGCTCCAAGCTCGAGAGAAAAATTCGACATGGTCATTCTTGATGCAATGCTTAGGTTTTCCATTGTCTCTCCTGAAAATTCAATAGCTTTATATCTAGCAACTTCAGCAGAATAATCACCAGCAATTTTTATGATAATGTCTTTACTCATCGTATTATACGGTAATTTCCCGGATATGACAAATTGAATCGTCTCTGGCACTTTAAACCATAATTCACCCTTTACAAATGCATGAAATAAATCAGTATTTCCAATTCCACAGCTAGCAGCGTTAAATGCTCCATATGTGGTGGTATGACTATCTCCTCCAACGACAAGCATCCCTGGTCTTATATGCCCCTTTTCGGGTAAGACTTGATGACATATTCCCTCCCTTATATCATAAAAATTTTCAATTTTTTGTCGTTTTACGAATTTTCTTATAAGATCGTGAGCAGATGCCATTTTTTCATTTGGCGCAGGTGCATAATGGTCGAAAATCACAACAATTTTGCTTGGGTCAAAAACTTTTCTCAGCTTTGAGGGGCGAATCCTCCTATAATCCAAGACTATTCGTGCCGTACCAAAGTGCGAAAGAATGAGATCGATCTTGGCATTAATCATGTTCCCCGGAGATATTTCAATATCTGAAAGCGAATGAGCTGCCAATATCTTCTCTGCTATTGTTTTTCCACTCATTGGAAATCTGAAAACCTTATATTTTAAAAAACTTTTTGATATGAATATTATTTTAGTTTTAGTTCTTTCTAATACTATTAAATATTAAAATATGAGGTTAAAATTGTAACATGAAGGTATTAGCGTTAGGGGGATGTGGAGATATGGGGAGAATGGCTGTTGCGGTATTACTTGAGTCTCCTAGCGTTTCTAAAATAACTGTGGCTGATATTAATTACAATTTAGCGAAGATTTTTATTGAAATGATTGGCTCAGATAAATTAGATGCAATCCAAATTGATATAAACGATAAGGATAAAATGATGGATTTGATATCCTCGCACGATATAGTAATAAATACCGTAGGACCATTCTATAAATTCGAAAAACTTATTGTAGACGCGGTAATAGAAGCCAAAAAACCGTTCCTTGACATTTGTGATGATTGGAAGCCCACTTTAGATGTCCTTGAAATGAGCGAGCAAGCTAAAAACGCAGGAATAACCGCAATAATAGGAGTAGGTGCAAGTCCGGGAATTTCTAATTTGATGGCTGTCCTTGCCAGCTCAAAATTGGATGAAATTGAAGAATTGATTACAGCTTGGGGAGAATCTTTTCCTGCCAAAGAAGGTAAAAAGCCTCGATATTACGTCACAGGAAAAAAGATAAGAAAAAGGCTAGGAAAACAGCCTAAAAAAGCGAATGCCGCATTAGAGCATCTTCTTTTTGAAACGCTTAAAGATATTCCAACGTTTAAAGATGGAAAAATCGTGTACATTGAATCGCTCATAGAACACGAACCACTCGATTTTCCTGGTTATAAAAAAGCATACGCCTGTCATATCGGTCATCCTGAACCCATAACTTTACCAAGGACAATTAAAGCAAATACAATATGCAATTTGTGTTACATGGGTAAAACCTTCACTGATATAGTGCGTGAATATCGAAAGAAAATCCTTGAGAAAGAAATTTCAATAAAAGACGCAACAATTGCATTGGAAGACGAAATAAAAAGATTAATGAAAAGGGCCATGGCGGGACGCTCTCCATTGAAGGAATATCTTGGAGGTCCACCAATGCTAACTACTTATGTTACTGGGATAAAAGATGGAAAAAGAAAAAAAGTATGTTTATCTCTTGATAAATTCCCATATGACGAAATGGCTGGAGTAACTGGCGTTCCTTTAGCAATTGCAACCATATTGTTGATTGAAGGAAAAATCACAAAAAAAGGAGTCCTCACGCCAGAAGAATCCATCGATCCAATAGAATTTTTCGATAGATTAGCCCCATACTGCGACAAAAAAAATGCAGAAGACCTTCTAATCTGGGAAATAGTCGATAAATAAAGTATTCGGGAATGGAAATGGATTAAAAGCTATTTATTAGATTTTAGAACTTTCTTAGTATCCATTTTATTATTCCCAGCAG
>Ga0180431_10003494_pt1 | contig 20201 bp, 24 predicted proteins | sample SS_ome_11_FD_132459 | JGI IMG/M metagenome (GOLD analysis project Ga0180431, IMG submission 132459) | Hypersaline lake sediment archaeal communities from the Salton Sea, California, USA - SS_1_MS_1 metaG | ecosystem: Environmental > Aquatic > Non-marine Saline and Alkaline > Hypersaline >... | reverse complement strand
TGAAATTGCTGGTTACACCCTGAGAATCATTATAAGCTGCCTCAAGTGTGCTTTGCGGTTTGACCATGTCGAATCCGATTAGAAGCTTATCGTCTACCTGCATGTTTCGAGCCAGCTTCGTTAAAAATTCGACCGCCTCTTCCTTGCTCATATTGCCGATAGTGCCCCCTAGAAAACAGTACATTTTAGCTCGCTTATTGGGCACAGCCTCCAAATGGGAAAATATATCTGCTGCTACGCCGATGACCTCAAGTTCCGGATATCGCTCCAGCAAATCCCGCGAGGCTTCGGTAACTGCAGTTTCGCTGATATCGACGGGAATATATCGCATTGTGGCTCGGTTGGCCCTTCCTGCCGCCTCCAGCAGAATGCTGATTTTCCAGTTGGCACCGGCTCCGAGCTCCACCAGGTCACGATTGGCAAACCCGCGCATCAATTTGGGGGCAATCTTGTTGAGAATCGATATCTCCGTGCGAGTGGGATAGTATTCAGGCAGCCGGCAAATATCCTCAAACAACTTCGAGCCTCTAGCGTCATAAAAGTATTTACTGGGAATATATCGCTGCCTGGCCGAGAGGCCGGCCGTGATATCGCCGGCTATCATATCCCGGTACCGACCGTCCAGATGATTGACCACGGCGCATTTTGTTCGCGAACCGTTCATCATGCTGCCCTTTCACATAACTTTACCGGCAGGCTACAAACCGGACTAAATCTCTCGATTGATTAATCACCTCATCGATTGCTTGTATAGTACGGTCGATTTCCCCTTCTGTGGTATCAGGCCCGAGTGATATCCTGACCGCACAATGGGCCTCCTCCGGGTTCAAACCCATACCCTTCAGTACATGTGAGGGCTCCGGGGAACCGGAACGGCAGGCCGACCCTGATGAAATGGCAATCCCCTTTTGGTCCAGGGCCAGTACCAGTGATTCGCCGCGAACCCCCGGTAAAACCATGCACAAGGTATTGGGCAGGTTTTTCCGGGGGCTGCCAACCGTGTGTGCATCTGGTAAGACACTCAAAACGCTTTCCTCCAGCCTGTTTCTCAGGATGCTTATCTGAGCCATCTTCGAAATCCGGTCCGTTGCCAGATCGGCCGCTCTGCCCAGCCCGGCGATTCCCATCACATTTTCGGTTCCGGCCCGCAGACCGTTTTCCTGGCCTCCGCCGCAAATCAGCGGGTCCAAGTTGACACCTTTCTTCACGAAGAGCGCGCCAACTCCCTTCGGTGCGCCGAATTTGTGCCCGGAAATAGAGAGCATGTCGACTCCCAGTTCTGCTACATCAAGAGGGATTTTACCGGCCGCCTGGACTGCATCGGTGTGAAATAACACTCCCGCCTGGCTGGCAATTAGTGACAGCTCCGGGATCGGCTGGATTGAGCCCGTTTCGTTGTTGGCCAGCATGATGCTGATCAGGCAGGTTTCATTGGTAATGGCTGCCTTTAAATCATCAGGTTTCACCTGCCCGTTTTGGCCGACGGGCAGATACGTAACCAAAAATCCCTGGCCTTCAAGCCATCGGCAGGTGTTCAACACTGAAGGGTGCTCTATGCAGGTTGTGATTATGTGTTTTCTGGAGCCGGATAAGGCCATCCCTTTGATCGCCAGGTTATTGGATTCCGAACCGCCACCGGTGAATATAATCCGTTTTGCGGTGCAGTTCATCATAAGTGCCACACTGCGGCGTGCTGCCTCGATTGCGGCGTGACTTTTCCTGCCGACGGCGTATGCGCTGGAGGGATTGCCGTATGTATCCATGCAGGCGATCATAGCCTCTTTTACCGCCGGCTCGATAGGCGTGGTGGCATTGTGATCCAAGTATATTCCCGCTTCGGTTTCCCTCTTCCCGACCGTGTCATCAGAAACGTACTCGCCAGTTCCGGTAACCTTGCCCTTGTTTCCATTGGAGGCCTTGACCACATCGCACAGCAGGGCTTTGTACACCGGGAAACCGGAGATGGGATCATAGCGGGCAAGATCGGTGAGATCGTTGATGCAGGCCTCTTGCCATTCGGAGGAACCGAGCGCGCCGCCGCCCATGCCACTGGCTTCAACGGCTCCCCGGACAATGCCATCGGTTACCATGGCATACATACTTACCTGCCCCCGTCTGGTTCGAATATGTGCCAGGTCGCCGTTTTCGATGCCTCTTTCTTCGGCATCCGCCGTATTGATCGTCACCGTAGGCACCGGTTTTTCCTGACGCAACTCCTTTACGCTGTGATGAAGGGTATGCAGATCGACGTTTGAGCGGGCTCCCGAGTTGAAAACCAGCGGAAACTCTCGTGCCAGTTCCGGCTGGGAAAGGGGGCTTTCACCGGGTTCCACATAGACCGGGAGGGCATCGTAGCCGTGTTCATCGAGAATTGATGAGAATATCTCAAGTTTACCCGAAGGCGTATCGAATCCCGGTTGGCCGTCTCCTCTCAGGAGACCCTTTCCCCATTTTCTGTACTGCATCATGGCAGCAGGAACTTGGATAGTCCCGCCGGAGGCACGAACCTGTTCCGGCGTGAACCCGGAGCCCTTTAACGCATGTGATAAGACCTCTTCCTCAGTTTGCGGATAAAGGTGGCCGTAACCGAGCCTGCGGGCCAGTTCGGCCAGAATGAAGTAATCGGGGCGGGCTTCACCCACCGGCTCGATTACCTTCTCACGAATTCGAAACATGGAGCCGTACCGCATGTACGATTGCATTTCATAATATGTCGTTGCCGGCAGGATGATGTCGGCGTAGGCCATATCGGCAGTCCACTGACGATCGGTGCAGACCAGAAAATCGAGTTCGGCCAGTGTCTTGCGCCAGATATCCGACTGCGGCCATGAGTTGATAATCGAAGCCCCCAGGCTTATTAGTAATCTTATCCTGTACGGGTCTCCTTCGAGCACGGCATCTGGGAGTATATTGGCATGAAACTCCCCGCGGTACATGGTGTAGATGGGGAAGTTGTTGTGCCCCGCCGCTTTTCGAACGTTGGGATTGGGAATGAGCCCCTGGCGATTGACGGGAAAATGATTTTCCCGCATGGTGAAACACATGCCGCCGGGGACATCCAGTTGACCTGCCAGCGCCCATAGAACCATGCTGGCCCGGATGGCGTTCACGGCGCCATCGCTGTACTCCAGGCCGCTGTACATCACCGGCGCTACACCATCGGTGGCAGCGATTTCCCGGGCCAGTCGCCTGACCGTTTCCGCAGGGACCCCGGTGATATTTTCCACTACTTCCGGCCGGTAATGCTGCACATACCGATCGAACTCCTCGAAGCCAACGGCCCAGTTCCTGACAAAGTCATCATCGTATAACTCTTCCTCAATGATGACGTTGCACATACCTAGGGCCAGGGCGCCATCGGTGCCCGGCCGAATAGGGACCCATTCAGAATTCGAATACCCGGCCATTGCGGTTTTTCGGGGGTCAATTACTACTATCCGGGCACCGCGCTTATGAGCCTGTTCGATTCTGTTGAAATCGTGAGGCGGGCAATGCGCCGCCGGATTCTTGCCCCATACCACGATAAGGCTGGCGTTTTCGATATCGGAGAACATGTTGATGAACATGCCTCCCATCGTAACATGGGGGGCGATCATGGCGAAGGAAACATAGCATAGCGCGCCAACACCCAGCGTATTGGGTGAGCCGAAAGGGAAAAGGACGCTGGCTGCCGAGGAGACGGCCACTCCTTTCGGCTGAAATATGTCGCAAAAGGACAACTCAAAGCTGCCGCTTCCGGTATAAACAGCCGTAGCTTCCGGCCCGTAAGCGTCTCTGACTTCATTCAGTTTTTGAACAATGATATCGTAGGCTTCATCCCATCTGATTGGCTCGAAATCGTAAGTGCCCTTGGGCCCGATGCGCTTCATGGGATAAAGTATGCGATCCCGCGAGTAAACCACGTCGCGGGAAAGCTCCCCGACCTTGCATATTGCCCCGTGCGGGGAGGTCTCGTCGGCTCGCACACTGGCTATTTTACCTTCATCATCATATGTGACGATTACCCAGCATCCGGCGGCACAGATCCCGCAAATGGCTCGCTTTTCATTAGGCCCAAGTTCGTTATCCGGCATATTCAAAAAACCTCTTTGCCAGCATCATCAACTCTCTACCTCAATCTCGCCTCCAAAGGCCACATGTCTGGTAATGTGAACCGCCTTTTCCTTTGGCTCCAGGTAGGTCCAGGCGGCGTCTCTGTTCGTTTCCCCATCGACGATTACATCGTAGTAGGAAGCCAGCCCTTTCCACGGACATGTGGTATGGGTATCGGTCAACCTGAGATAGTCGAAATTGACGGAATCCGGCGGGAAATATACATTACTTTCTACGAGCTCGAATTTGTTGCTTTCGGCAAGAACCGTTCCTTTCCATTTTGCTCGTGCCATGTATACCTCCTTGCTATATGAATCGTTCAAATCTGTCTTCCTTGGCTTGGCAGATGGGACAGGTTTTGGGAGGATCGTCTCTGGCACAGAGGTATCCGCATACTCTGCACCGCCAGACTGGATAAGGCAATCCAGAAGCAGTTCCTTCGGGCTGAATTAAAGTTTTCTGTACCTTCCTTTCTTCTTCTGTGGGACGACGGTCCGGTATTGGTTCAGCTTCCCTTTTCCCATCAGCGATCTCTGAAGATACATACAACGCGCAATAGCACATCCCAAATTCAGCCAGATCAGAATCGCGATAATCGCACGGGCAAATTATGTCGATATCATCCACCTTGTTTCCAGAAGCAAGGCGGCACGGGCATGCCCGGTAACCGTATCGCTCCTCGTTGGTCAGCAAACTTTCGAGAAGCATTTTGACGAATTCTACATCCGGATTCAAGTAGTAACCGCTCTGTTCAGTTTCTCTTTTAAGCTGCTGATACAGGTCATCAACTGAAAGATCAATCTGCAATTGATAATGCCTCCCTGGTTTCCTGTTCGCTGAAACCTATAATGCAACGATGGTTATTGATGACCATCGTCGGGAAAGAACACTTTGGATTATGGATTTTTATCTGTGCTAGGGCTTCCTTTCTGTCATCTTCTTTCAGGAGGTCAACATCAACGTAGGCGTACTCAACACCCATATCATTCAGCATTCCCTTTGTTTTTCGGCACCATCCACAGGTGCTCAACGCGTACAGGGTTATGTCTCCCCTGTTATCCCCGTCTACATGTTTAATGCTTTCTCGAAATGACATGTCTCGATCTCCTATCTTTGCGAGGTTTTCTAAGCAAACAACTCTATCATTTTACCCGGATCTGTAGTTGGCATTGAGCAGGAATAATTACGACAAACATAAGCAGTCGCGTTCCCATCGATTTGCCCCAGTTCGCGGGTGTATGCCGCTAACCGATGGATAGCCGGGGCTTTTTCCGCAGGATTAAACAGCACCACCTTGTTCGGGACGAAATGAGTCCTGAGCTCTGTAAGCATGGCTTTCGTGTCCGAAGAGTCAGGATCGCCGGCGATAACGACTTCGCTGCCGGGGCCGATGGCGAAGCTCAGGGCACACATGATCTGAGTATATGCGGCCGGGGCTTTTTCCACATCTGCCGAAAACGCCCGCCCGATCTGCGCCGCCTTTTCTTCCAGTTTCATGTCGGCTGTCATCCGCCCAAGGCGAAGCAGATTCAACATAGCTACCGAGTTTGCCGATGGCGTGGCGCCATCGTAGATTTCCTTCTGCCGGATGAACAGTGCCTCGCCATCATCCGGTGTGGTGAAAAATCCCCCGTTGGCTTCGTCCCAGAAATGATCAATCAGAGTCCGGTTCAAATCGAGCGCCGTCTCCAGATAGCTAACCTCAAATGTTGCCTCGTAAAGCTCCAGCAGCCCCCAGATCAGAAAGGCGTAATCGGTGGCAAATCCCGAAAGTGCAGCTTCACCATCACGATACCGATGCAATAATCGACTTTCCGAAGTTCGCATGTTTGCCAGAATAAAATCGGCGGCCCTTTTGGCCGCATGCGCATATTCAGGTTCGTCGAAGGCCTGGGCCGCTTTGGCCAGCGCCGCAATCATCAGGCCATTCCAGTCGGTCAGGATTTTATCGTCTTTATGGGGATGAAAGCGTTCCTCTCGATATGCAAACAGCTTCTGCCTGTCCGTTTCCCATTGCGATGCTGATTCCTCGGGCAGAGATACTTTCAGATGCAGGATGTTTTGCCCTGTCTTCCGGCGATAGGATTCCTCCTCGAAATTGCCTTCTTTAGTGATGTTAAACAATTCGATAACGGGGTTGGCCCGGTCACCGAGAACCTGCCGGATTTCATCTTCGGTCCATACATAGAACTTGCCCTCTTTCCCTTCGCTGTCGGCGTCTTCTGCGGAATAGAAGGCTCCTTCGGGCACGGTCATATCCCGCAGCACATAGGCGATAATCTCGCGTGCGGTTTGTTCGTATTCCGGCTTGCCGGTGGCCTGAAAAGTCTCGGTATAGGCCATCACCAGCATGGCCTGATCGTAGAGCATCTTCTCAAAATGCGGCACCAGCCATTCCCGATCCGTGGAATAGCGATGAAATCCGAACCCGACGTGATCGTAGATTCCGCCCCGTCGCATGGCCTGCATGGTTTGCTCTGCCATCTGCAGAGCTTTTTTGTCATGTGTGGTTTTCCAGTAACGAAGCAGGAAGAGCAGGTTGTGTGGTATCGGGAATTTAGGAGCGCTGCCGAAGCCACCGTACTCAGGATCAAACCGGGCGGATAGCGCTTCGTAAGCGGAACTCAGCAGATGTCCATTCAGTTCCTCCCCGGGTGTGCCTGGCGATAATTGCTGGATGGTGGAAGTGATCTTCTCGGATGATTCGATTACCTCTATTTTTCGATTTGTCCAGACGTCCTGTATTTTGGGGATTAAATCCAGCATGCCAGTGAGCCCGAACCGGGTTTCCTTCGGAATATAAGTGGCAGCGAAAAAGGGTTTCTTCTCCGGGGTCATGATGATGGTCAACGGCCAGCCGCCGCTTCCCGTCATCATCTGGCAGACGGTCATATAGATGCCGTCGATATCGGGGCGTTCTTCACGGTCAACCTTGATCGAAACGAAGGTGTCGTTCATCAGTTTGGCGACCTGCGCATCCTCGAACGATTCGTGCGCCATCACGTGGCACCAGTGGCAGGTCGAATAGCCAATGGAAAGGAAGATCGGTTTATCTTCCTGCCTTGCTTTTTCGAAGGCCTCATCGTTCCACGGATACCAGTCGACCGGATTATCCGCGTGCTGCAGCAGATAGGGGCTCTTCTCGGAAGCCAGCCGATTTTGATATTTCGTCTCTTTTTGGGATGACATCAAACCATCCTGTAAGAATTATCAATATCATGCCGGTGGGTGAAAAACCCGTCCGGCCAGTTCCGTATCCAGACTCATCAATGCCTCGTTGCTGTTGCCCGCCGAATTAACCTTATCCAGGAGCTTGCCGGCGGTTTCCTCTTCTTCCACCTGCTCCTTGACGAACCATTGCAGGAAGTCTTTTGTGGCGCTATCGTTTTCCTCTCCGGCGAGATCTACCAGTCCGTGGATCAGGCTGGTCACGAACTTCTCGTGTGCCAGCGTTTTTTCGAACATGGCCAGCGGGGACGCGAAATCGGTTTGAGGCTGATCGATTGCCATAAGATTCACCCGATTGCCTTGCTCGTGAATGTAATCGTATAACTTCATGGCATGGGCCATCTCTTCCTGATACTGGACCATGAACCAGTTGGCGAATCCATCGCGTCCGAGTGAAGTGCACGCAGCCGACATCGCCATGTAGAGATAGGCAGAATAAATTTCCTTGTTCACTTGAATATTTAGTGCTTCAGCCATTTTTTCACTTAGCATGATTCGGTCTCCTTTCTATCAAACAAGAGATTCTTCGGTTGCAAAACTCTCTCAGAAAGCCATCTCCGGCTTCCATTCTTTCCACACTTTTCCTGCCAGATTCGGCCCCGGCGTCAGGGTGGGTTTACCAGGTTGCCAGCCGGAGGGGGTTACCTCACCGGTTGCCTTGACATGCTGGAAAGCCTTGACCTGACGGATAAGCTCAGCGACGTTACGCCCGACTTCCGGTGTCATCACCTCCATGGCCACGATCTTCCCTTCCGGATCGATAAGAAAACGTCCCCGGATATCCACGCCAGCATCCTCATCATAAACGCCGTAGACTGCGCCGATCTTTCCACCGGCATCCGATAGCATGGGGAAGGGTACGCCACCTTCGACCATCTTGGATAGTTCTTCCTCCTGCCATATTTTGTGAGTGAATCGGCTATCGGTACTCAGGGAAAGAACTTCGACTCCGAGGGATTTTAACTCAGGATACTTGACGGCAACTGCCGAAAGTTCCGTCGGTCAGACGAAGGTGAAATCGCCCGGATAAAAACAGATGACCACCCACTGTCCCTGATAATCGGATAGCCTGATATTTTTGAAGCCGCCGTCCAAATAAGCAGCAGCTTCGAAATCAGGTGCCGGTTTACCTACATGTGCTAGCACTTTCGTTACCTCCTTTTGTTGTGAACCGGGTGATGCTGCGGTTACATCCTCTTCCGGCAAAATAGGTCCTTTAGAGGGTTGTACGCAGCCGTCTTTCGGCTCGGTCATTTTGCTTTCCTCCTATACTTCGATGCAGTTCTGCCACACTCCGTGGACATTGCAATAGGAAACAGCACAAAAGGATTTGAACTGGTCCATCGATGGCACATGGAAGGTGACATTCGGATCGGTGTAGGTGGGAGCGAAAGCGGCCCTGCCCAGGTTTATCGCCTGACCATCTGGTTTGATCCCATACAGTTCAATCCAGGAAATGTGATGTTCAACGGTGTTGGGATGCGGCGTTTCTTTGCCGACCACCACGTGAACCACCTTCTCCTGTCCTGGTCCCTGCCCTGTTTTCACCTCCAGGAAGGGAACGTGCTTTTCCTTGCCTTCTGCCTCCGGGCCTTTCAAAATGTCTGCAAATCTCACCATAACCTCCTCAAATATTAATGCCTGCTGCCATCGATGCGAGCAGGCGGGAAACCGTTTCGTTTAACCTCCAAATTAAATCAATTCTAGCTATAATTACCCCCTTTTGCGATATGCCCCTGGCTAAACGAATTTTCCCTCTTTGTGCTTTTGGGCAATAGTATCGGCCAGATTATCCAGAGCCTTGAACTCAGCCTCTTTGGGGAATCCCTTGCTCAACACAGGATCGAGAAGTTCCACCTTAAGATTGGGTATCATCCCGGCAAGTTGCTCAACAGTCCTGCCTCCCCAGCCATATGACCCGATGATGGAAGCAAATTTCAGATTAGGTCTTATGGCATTTGCTACGAAGGCTGCATAAGCAACATTCGGATGAGGCCCGGCAAGGACAGTGGGCGTCCCGATGACGATGGTCGCCGCATCCACCAGCGCTATTGCCAGTTTCCCCAGGTCAGTTACTGTGAGATCGAATTGCTTCACAGTGACGCCCCTTTGAACTAAAGCCTGAACAAAGTATTCGACCATTACACGGGTGCTGGCATGCATGGAGATATAGGGCAGAACCACAATGTTTTTGGGATCATCGAAGGCCCAACTGTGGTACGCTTCAATGATAAATTCCGGATTGTCATGCATGGGCCCGTGGCTGGGAGCGATGATTTCAATGGGATATTCTTTGATTTTCTCCATATTTTTCTGGATGATGGTTCGGAAGGGCATCATGATTTCCGCATAGTACCGACTGGCTGCCTCATAAACCTGCCCTTCATCAGTTACATACAGGTCGGTTGATGCCAGATGTGATCCGAAGAAATCACATGAAAACAATATCTTTTCTTCTCTCAAGTACGTCAGCATGGTCTCCGGCCAGTGGACCCATGGAGCGTGGATGAACTCCAGAGTCCTGTCTCCCAGCGAGATGGTCTCTTTATCATTGACCGATATGAATCTCTCTTCGGGAATCATGAGCAGGTCCATGAGCATATCCTTGCACTTGGGTGTGACAACAACTTTTGCTTCGGGATATTCTTCCATGACCTTGGGAATAGCGCCGGAATGATCCTGTTCCGCATGATTGGCAACAATATAATCTATATTCGCAACCCCAAGCTGGTTCAGGTTATTCATGAGCACATCCTGTGTTGAGGGGTCCACCGTATCGATAAGGGCAATTTTTTCGCTGCCCTTAACTAAATACGAATTATAGGTTGTGCCGTCAGGAAGCGGTATCAGCGCATCAAATAACCTTCTATCCCAGTCTACTGCACCTGCCGAGTAGATGTTTTGCTTTATTTCTCTGGCAGCCATTTTGCTGATCCATTAGTCCATTATTTTAAAATCACTCTTGGCAGCTCCACAAACGGGACACATCCAATCATCAGGGATATCCTCAAACAGTGTGCCCGGAGCAATGCCACCATCGGGGTCGCCCAGTTCAGGGTCATAGACATAGCCACAAACTGTGCATTCGTATTTTGCCATTTTGGGAACCTCCTTTACTTCTTTGATGTATGATGGGGCTGTTGTGGGTGTAGTGCCTCTTTTTACCTGCTGATAGTAGGAATAGGTTATGGGTTCCTCCTGCCTCAAAAGCTCGGCAGCTACCAGCTCTCCGATAAATAAGGTATGCGTTCCGGCATCTGCTTTCGAAATTACTTTCGCCTCAAATGTAGCAATAGCATTCTCGTTGATTACCGGAGCGCCGGTAACATCTATTCCATAATCTATGTCCTTGAGCTTGTCCACATCTTGACCTGACCTGAATCCCAGGCTCCCGATGAAATTTAGCGGCGTATCCTGTGCCAATACGGAAGCAGTAAAAACCCCGCTCTTTTCGATTAGATCATGAGTGAAATTATTCTTGTTTATGCTTACTAGAATTGTCGGGGGTTCCGAGGAAACCTGAATCACCGAATTGGCGATCTGAGCATTGATTTTTCCACTGTCACTGGCTCCGATTACATATAACCCATAACTGATTTTGTACAAGGCTTTGGTGTTCATAATAAAACCCTCCTTTTTATTATTAAGACCAGGTTAGCCTGGCGATTCATTGCCTGTATTAACTTATCTCTCGTCCTTCTATATAGTTTTTTTAAATTTATCCTTTGGAGCGCCGCAAATCGGACATTCGTCAGGGGCATTTCCGTCTTCAATGTCCCCGCAGACGGTGCATACGTAGTATGCCGTTGATTCCTCGGAAACCATGTGATCAATGGCCTTTTTGTAGAGCCCGGCGTGCTCTCGCTCTACATCCCGAACGAAGCTGAATTGCTTAGCAACAGCCGGATTATTCTCTTCAGTTGCTGTTTTTATGAGTTCGGGGTAGGCATTGGTAGCAAAATTTTCGTGCTCGAAAGCGCTTTCGAGATTGGTCTGTGTATCGGAGATGGCTCCCAAAAAGCGCTCGTGATGGTAGGCATGAACCTCTTCGGCCTCAGCGACGGCACGAAAGAGCGCCGCCATCTGAGGAAAACCTTCCTGATCCGCTTTCATGGCAAACGTCCGATTCCTCATGCTGGCTTTCGATTCTGCCTCAAAACCCATTTTCAGGTTATAAAGCGTCTTAGCCCCTTTAATGCCCGGAACTTCATGTGGGGCTAGATTATCAGCATCGGCCCCACATATCGGGCATGCTGAAGGTTTTTCCGGGCCTATTTCAAAGTGAGAACAGTTAGTACACTTCCACATAAGAAGGACCTTTCAAATTAGTAATTCTCGGCCAGCAATTCATAATAGGCTTGAGGATGAGCGCATGCCGGGCATTCGTCCGGGGCCTCCGTTCCCTCGTGAACATATCCGCAATTCCGGCATTTCCATTTCACAACTTTGTCCTTTTCAAAGACCGTTCCGGCTTCGATGTTCGCCAGCAGCTTCCGGTATCGCTTTTCATGCTCGGCTTCAACTTCAGCGATTTCTTTGAAGACATTGGCAACTTCTTCGAAACCCTCTTCTCTGGCTACCTGCTCGGCATCTTTATAGAGTTTAGTCCACTCCATGTTTTCGCCGTCAGCAGATGCCTTGAGATTCGCGGCAGTATCTCCGATGACCCCGGCAGGAAAGGAGGCGATGATTTCCAACTCTCCGCCATCCAAAAATTTGAAGAACCGTTCGGCATGCTCTTTTTCATTGGCGGCGGTCTCGGTGAAAATTCCTGAGATCTGTTCGTAGCCGGCTTTCTTCGCAACCGAAGCGAAAAAAGTGTACCGGTTCCTTGCCTGCGATTCTCCGGCAAATGCCGCCAGTAAATGTTGTTTCGTTTTGCTTCCCTTTAGTTCCATTTTCCCCTCCTTTCTTTTTCAATGCGGGAGTTCATCTCCCGCACTCTGATTGATTTCAAAAGAGCTCGTTTTCGCTCTCTTCAATCGCGTGCTTCAGTTCGGCCTCCAGCTCGGGAGGCAGACCCTCAATGTCCACGTTCAGGAATCCGCGCACGATCATCGCGGTCGCATCATCGCGGGTGAGACCACGCGCCATTAGGTACTCTACCTCTTCTTCGGCAATCTTCCCGACTGCCGCTTCGTGAGAGAGATCGACATTGGGCACCCGGCCAATGAGTTCCGGTACTGCCTGTATGATGCCCCCTTCGCTGAGGATCAGCCCGTTACATTCCAGATGTCCGATCACTTCCGGTTTGTTGGCCTGTATATCCCCGCGCGCAATAACTGTACCTCCAGTAGTGATCGTCCGTGAAATGATCTCTGCCCGGGCACCTTCGGCATCCAGTATCACCCGAGCGCCGACGTCTATGTGAGAACCCTCCGGCGCCACCAGCACACTGTTGAAACGGGCCAGGGCATTCCGACCCACCAAATGAGCGGTAGGATACATCTGCATGCTTCGAACTGGCTTCATGGAAACATAATTATTAAGAAAGACACCGTCCTCTTCAACGATGATCCCGCTGCGTGGCCTGACCTCGACCTCCGATGCCCAGTTGTGAATCATGGTAAAAGTCAGCTTAGCCCCTTTCTTTACATAAAACTCTGAAACGCCGAGGTGCAGTCCCGCTGACATCGGGTGAGTGGTACATCCCGTAATGATATGCAGCTCGGACCCTTCCTCAGCCATGACGATGTTATGAACTCGCTGGGTTATGTTTTTGTGTCCCAGGTAAAGACATGCCTGAACCGGCAACTCCGCTTTGACTCCCGGTAACGTACGGATGAAGTAGCCGTCGCTCTCGTTTAGTTCCAAATGTGCCGTATATTTATCCGCATCAACCTTGACCACATTCCACCTGTAATCATCCAGCCAGCTGTATTTGCTCAGAGCCTCGGACATGCTCATTACCTCTACTCCTTCTTGAACGGTAGAGAAATGGACTGGTGTCTGGTCTTTCTGAACAAAGGTACCGGAGCGTTGGCTCTTATCATCCACCATCACGCCGGCACTCAGCATACTGGCCTTCTCATCATCCGGCAGACGTGAAAGGTCTTCCTCATACTCAAATTTATCCTCGCCTGTTGAATAATGGCTCAAATCAATATCTCGTCCCAGCGCTGCTGCTTTATCGATGGCTTTTTGCGCTAGTTCCTGACTATTCTGCTTAATTACCTTTGGCATGTTCGACACTCCTCGAATCCTTGCTCCTTGATACAATCCAGAATCTCCATGGATTCTCCCTGAGAGATAATGACTCCATTGATCATCACGTACCCTCTCCCGGCACAGACATAGTTGAGGATATGCCCGGTATGGGTGATGATCAGGCCAGAACGTTTTCGGGTACGATGGAGACTCTTCTGCAACAGTTGATTGGTCATCTCGCCGATGAGTCCCATATTCACCAGGTCAACACCCGATTCAGGTTCATCCAGAAGCACCATATCCGGGCTCTGGGCCATAAGTTGCAGAAGCTCGGATCGTTTGATCTCACCGCCGGAGAATCCCCGGTTAACCTCGCGGTCTAACAGGTCTACCATGTTCAGTTGTCCGGCGAGCTTATCCACCTCTCCTTCTGCCGTTTCGGCTCGCATCGAAGCAACTACCAAATCCCTTGTTCGCACGCCCTTTACAACCGGTGGCCGCTGGAATGACATACCGATCCCCAGCCGGGCCCGCTCGTCAAGGGTGGTGTGGGTAATATCCTCTCCTTTGAAAATAATCTTGCCGTCCGTGATCTGATATCGCGGGAAACCCATAATGGCCATTAGAAGCGTCGTCTTCCCGCTGCCGTTTGGCCCGAACAGCGTCTGTGTTTCGCCCACGTTGATCGAGAGATTTACCCCGTGCAATATCTCCTGGCCCTCTACTTCGACGTGTAAATCGCTAACCTGCAGCATTAAATGATTTCTCTCTTTGTTCATGTGACGTGCCTCATTTCATGAAATATTTGATCAGTCTGTTCATAACCGTTTCGACCGGACTGTAATCTTCAATTAGCTCGATCCCCTCTTCTTTAACTGCTCTATCGCACGAAATCCTGCCCGCCGGGTAATAACGTATTTGCAATCATAGATCAAATCGATAGCCTTGGCAATATCCATTTTCCCGTACTTGAGGTTAACATAACGAGTCCCCAGAAGCTGGAACGCGTCCCTTTTGATTTCATAGATCAGGAAGCCAGGGATGCTGAGCGATCTTGCGCATGGTTTCGGGATCGATTCGCTCATCCGAAAGGTCCACACCACATCCGCCACAAGAGACCGGTTCGCTGAAGATGCTCATATTCCTCCTTCTTCGTAGAGTGTGAGAGCATGTCTCCTGCACTACAGAACTAATTTTCTATCAGTTTCTTGCCTGCCTCAAAAGCATCTTGCAATGCTGTGGGATGCTCTTTTACAGCGCCTTTCTTATCAACTTTGGCATAGGTCAGTTCGCCTGTAAATTTCACGTCGATCACGGCGAACCAGCTTTTCAGAATCGGCCGGGCGGAATCGAAATTGTTCTTGAAACCGGTTCCGCCAACTGAAAGAAAAAGTCCTTTTCGTTCGCCTCCGGAATTGAGGGCCAGTTTTTGTTTTAGCTCGTATTTGATTGCCCACAATGCCTGGCATCGGTCAATCAATGCTTTTGCCTGAGCTGTGAGACCCATGAAAAACATCGGCGATGCGATGATGATTCGATCTGCTTCCCTCAATTTGGGGTAGACGGACTGCATATCGTCATCGATGACGCATTTTCCTTCTTTCAGGCACCCATCGCAATGGCGGCATGGGGAGATATTGAGCCTGCCGACCTCTATGGTTTCGGTTTCAGCTCCGGCGCTCCTGGCTCCGGCCAGAGCCTGTTCCAACAGCAGGTCCGTATTTCCACCTCTGCGCGGGCTTGCAGCAATTCCAAGCACTTTCATTTATTGCCGTCCATTTTTGGGGTCAAAGACCCAGCTTTTCCTTCAAACGATCTCGATTGAACCCGATTACTATTTCATCACCTATGACTATCACAGGCACTCCCATTTGGCCCGAGATCCGGATCATCGCTTCGCGGGCATTCTGGTTATCCAGTACATCAAATTCCTCAAAACTGATCCCGTTTTCTGTCAAAAAGCCCTTTGCTCTCTTGCAGTGCGGGCAGGTGGAGGTTAAATAGATTCTGATTTCCTTTGACTGGTCCATTTAACCATCCTTTTTTAGCCCGGTCAAGACAAGGCTTGCCAGTATCAGGCTTTCTTTAACCAGATCGTCAATGGTGAGCAAGCCTGCGAATTTGCCGCCATTGTTAACCACCGGCAAATAACAAATTCCGTGATTTGCCATTATCTTGGCGGCATCAACAATATCAGAACCGGCCGAAACTTTGGGAACATGGTTAATCACTAATGAATCGGCACGTTCATGCCTGGGATCGTGGTCTTTAGCTACAAAATTGGAAACTATATCGCTTTCCGTGATAATACCACTAAATCTACCATTTTTACATACAGGCAAAACTTGCAGGGTAGAATCCGTCATCTTTTGAGCTACCTCTGCGATGGTATCTGACGGGGATACCGATTTAACATCATCTTTCATGATTTCTTTCACTTTTGTCATTTTTTCCCTCCGGTTCATTTATTGAAGACTTTATCACGGATGTTGCCCTCAATATGTGATTCAAGTCGCACTGTTACTTTACCGAAGGCATTCCGTACCGCTCTTTTAGGGCTTCAATAATCACCTTATTAAATTTTGGAATGTCAACAGGTTTTCGCGAAGTGATAAGGTTCCCGTCTCTGACAACCGGCTCGTCCACCCACTCGGCTCCGGCATTACGCAGATCGGCAGCCACCGAATGCCATGAGGTGACCCGGCGGCCTTTGACAACATTAGCTGGAATTAGTAATTGGGGGCCGTGGCAAATCGCCGCCACTATTTTCCCGGAGTTAAAGGCCTCTCTAACCAGATCGATCATTGACTGGTGCAATTGCATTTTATCCGGGGCATGTCCACCGGGAATGATCACGGCATCGAAATCCGCGGCATTTACTTCATTCGCGTTCACATTGGGTTTTATTTGAGCTTTCATTCTCTCTCCACGGTAGTTATCCTGCGAACCGCTGCCAATCACCACCACCTTGGCTCCTGCGTCTTTTAGCGCCTTGATGGACTCCACCAGTTCCGAGTCCTCAAAGCCTTCTTCGACAAGTACCGCAACTCGATTTCCGCCCAGCATAATTGATCAATACCTCATTAATGATTCTGTGCATTCAGGATAGATGATGGAATATAGAGTAGTCATAAAACCGGAGGGGGAAATATTACAAACCTGTAACATCGATACTCGCATTTACGTGACCAAAGTCGCATACAGCAAGGATAAAAGCACAGATAATTGATGATGAGATAGCTTTTAAGGAGGGTTGGGTTTAGCCCGAAAGGAGATGGACAATGGAAGAGAACGCTGCTGAAAGAATAAGGTATACAAAATACGCGGGTTGTCCGGGATGTGATCAGCCGATTTCTTTGGACCTGCAACTTTCCCGCATTGATGAGAACCTGTATGTATGGTTCGAAGGGCTTTGTGCCGATTGCCAGCACAAGGTGGTTGATCCCATGCCGATCCTTAGGGCTGAATTGAACGATGCTGCCAAAAAGATTCTGTCCAATTAAAGCAGTTTACTTCAATTTAAAGGTGATGTGAGAAATTAAGACGTTCAGCCAGAATGAAAAGGGCCCGTAGAAAATCTTCTAAGGGCCCTTTTCATTTTCACCTGATCAGCGCCATCTAAAGCCTCTCAGTATAGATGTGGCAGTAGGGCTGGTTGCCCTTCTTTTCATAGTAATCCTGATGATAGTCTTCAGCTTCCCAGAATGTTGATGCCGGAATCAGTTCGGTGGCGACATGGTAGCCTTTCGATTCGAGTTCCCCGATCAGCGATTCGGCGATCCGCTTTTGCTCTTCATTCAAATAAAAGATGGCCGATTTATATTGCTCCCCGACATCCGGACCCTGGCGGTTCACTTGCGTCGGGTCGTGGATATTGAAGAAAAGCCGGGCCAGTTCTTCATACGACGTTTTGGCCGGATCGAAGGTTACTTCGATAGCTTCGATATGCCCGGTGGTGTGACTGCACACTTCCCCATAAGTCGGGTTTTCGGTATGTCCTCCGGTGTACCCCACGCGTGTCGAAAGGACCCCCTCGGCATTGGCGAAATGGTATTCCATTCCCCAGAAACAGCCTCCCGCGAAGATGGCTTTACTTGGGGCTGCCGCTTCCGGTGCAAAATCGAGGGAGATTGAATTAACGCAGTGACGGGTATCCTTATCGGTGAACCCTTCTCCGAAAAATACGTGCCCGAGGTGGGCGCCGCACTGGGCGCAGACGATCTCAGTTCGCCACCCATCAGCGTCCGTGACCTGCTTCACCGCGCCGGGGATGGCATCATCGAAGCTGGGCCAGCCGGTGCCGGAATCGAATTTGGTATCGGAAGAGAAAAGCGGAGCGCCGCAATTTTTGCAGGTGTAGGTTCCATCTTCGTGGTGATCCCAGTATTTGCCTGAAAATGGTCTCTCGGTGCCCTTGTTAATGATCACGCTCTTTTCTTTATCGGTGAGTTCATTGTATTTCATTTCACCCTCCGCTTGCCCCGGACCATAACTTTCCTCAATCTGGTCCGGTGTGTCACTTTCCACGTATACCCATGTGATTGTCCCAACTAATATCGCGGCGATAAACACAAATATCCATTTCATGAGTTTGCTCTTTTTCAGTATTAATTCACGAAAAATAGTTTATACCCAATTGCGTTATAGCGCCGTGATTTGGGTCACATTTGAGGCGGAAGGCAGGTTCAGGAAGTGGAAAACACGAAACGGGTTCAACCGTGCGGGCCCTCTATCATGTAACCCACCTTGGGGATGGTAGAAATTAGCTTTGGGGTATTAGCCTGTTTTTCAATTTTGCCTCTGAGGCGACTGACCCAAGTTCTCAGTATCTGGACGTCATTAAGATATTCCGGGCCCCAGATGCTGGTGAGCAGCTCTTCATAGGTCATCAACCGGCCGGCGTTCTGGGCCAGCTTGCTAAGCAGCAGCCATTCAATCCGGGTCAGGCTAGTTTCCTTGCCGTCAACCGATACCCTGCATTTGGCAAGGTTGATGGTGACATTTCCTATGGTAATCTGTTCCGGTGCAGTGATCTTGCTTTCTCCGGTGGAGCGACGGCGAATCGCTTCAATTCTGGCTACCAGCTCGTCCGGATTAAACGGTTTAGCTAAATAGTCATCAGCTCCCAGGCTCAAGCCCTTGATTTTATCGATATCGGAACCTTTGGCGCTGAGCATGATAACCGGAATCGAGGAAAATCCCCGCAATTCCCTGAGGGTTTCTATGCCATCCATTTTAGGCATGACTATATCGAGCACAATCAAGTCAGGCTGCTGGGCCTGAGCCAGTTCCAGAGCTTCCTTCCCGTTTCCGGCGGTAATGACGTTATATCCGGAAGCTTTCAGTTTTGATTTAAGGAAGGTCAGAATTCTCTCCTCATCATCGACTGCGAGTATCCGAAATGTTTTGGCCAAGGTTCCTCCAAAGCGCAACTTTTGAGTATAATGATAGTCTCAATCCCGTTGAAAGTCAAAATGATTCTTGACCTGAAACAAATAGGAAAATATAATCGAGAGCAGCATGACATCTCGATTTGACAGCAATTCGGAATTAGTGGCCATATTCGATAACGCTCCTCTGATCATGCTTTTGGTTGATGAGGATCGGCACGTGCGAAGAGCCAACAAAATGGCTCTCGAGCGCACACAGCGTGAGCACGATCAGGTAGTCGGACTTCACTGCGGGGAGGTGTTACGGTGCATTTATGCTGCCGATCATCCCGATGGATGTGGCTATGGCTACGATTGTCAAAAATGCATAGTTAAAAATACGGTGCTTGATACTTTCAAAACCGGCGAGGCGCATCGTCAAGTCGGTGCTCTTGTGAATGTGAATACCGAGGATAACGAGGTTCAATTGCATGTGCTTTGCTCCACAATTCCAATTAGCTTTTCCGGCGAAGAACTGGCACTGGTTTGTCTGGAGGATGTAACCGAAATCAAGCAGGCGGAAGATGACCTTCGCATTAGTGAAGAACGTTATGCGCTGGCTCAGCGCGCGGCCAACATTGGGAGCTGGGACTGGGACATCCTGGCCGGCGATCTTAAATGGTCAGAAACAATTGAGTCCATCTTTGGCTTTGGAAAAGGAGAGTTTGGTGCAACCTATGAGGCATTCTTGGAATGCGTTCATCCGGATGATCGCAGATATGTTGAGGACTCTGTTAATGAATCAGTCAACAATGATGTTGGTTATGATATTGAGCATCGCATTATCTGGCCGGATGGGACTACACGATGGATATCTGAAACAGGCGATGTTTTCCGTAATGAATCAGGTGAACCCGTTCGCATGCTGGGCATCGTTCAGGATATTACCGATAGAAAAAAGGTTGATCATCTTAAGGATGAGTTTATCGGTCTGGTTTCCCACGAACTTCGCAATCCACTTACAGTGATTATCGGTGCAATTGATACTGCCTTGAGCGAGGGAGATCGTTTAACGATTGAGGAATCGAACCAGCTTTTGCAGGATGCATCTTTGGAGGCAGAATCTCTTTCTCATCTTATCGGCAATTTGCTGGAGCTTTCCCGGTCTCAGGCCAGCCGCCTTCTTATTTACCCCGAACCAATCAATATTCAGGATGTAATTGAGCAAGTAGTGGAAGCCATAAGAAGGCAATCGCCGAGTCATAAGTTCAAGCAGGATGTTCCTGATGTCCTTCCTGATATTAGAGCGGACCAACTTAGGCTTGAAAGGATACTTTATAATTTACTGGAAAATGCCACCAAGTA
>Ga0180431_10003492_pt1 | contig 20206 bp, 19 predicted proteins | sample SS_ome_11_FD_132459 | JGI IMG/M metagenome (GOLD analysis project Ga0180431, IMG submission 132459) | Hypersaline lake sediment archaeal communities from the Salton Sea, California, USA - SS_1_MS_1 metaG | ecosystem: Environmental > Aquatic > Non-marine Saline and Alkaline > Hypersaline >... | reverse complement strand
TGCTCCGGGCGCCTGAGCCATCAATCGTATCGATGGCATTCTTTATCAAAGGAACTTTCCATTCTTCGATAGAAACAATAACACTGCCGATATGATCCACTCCGAGCGATACCAGCTTTTCAGCCTCGGAAGGTGTCTGCACCTCATAAATTTGGGTAATAATTTTGCTCATCGTTTTTTTTGGATTTAAATATGATGAACTCGTAAAAAGTCCGATTTAGACGGTTTCGTAAAAAGTTCAAATTCCCCCGAACAAATCTCTCGGGATAAAAAGACGCCGCAAATTTTTTAATCATGAGGCGTACTTATCGTACGTTGAATGATTGTGAAATGCAGCACAACGCAGAAGTTGGACTTTTTACGAAATCGTCAAATATAGGAGTTGACATTTTTGACCGCTTTTAACATATTCAATATGTTTTCGCAAATTGTTTAAGTGATCAAACTTATGATACTCGTAATAGATTTTGGATCGCAATATAACCAGCTTATCGCCCGCCGGGTTCGAGAGTTTCATGTATACTGTCAGATTGATCCGCCGGATATTGACATTGCCCATATCAACAGCATGAAACCCAAAGGGATTATTCTCTCCGGAGGACCTTCAAGCATTTATGAAAAAAACAGCCCAAAATGCGATGAATCGATTTTTAATCTCGGCATTCCGGTTCTTGGAATCTGTTATGGTATGCAGTTTATGATTAACGCTCTCGGTGGAACGCGTAACAGAACACAAAAACGTGAATACGGCTTTGCAGCGCTTAAAGTAAAAACACAGGCAGGCCTGTTTAAAGGTGTGGATGAAACAACAAAGACCTGGATGAGCCATGGGGATTCAATAGAAAAGCTGCCGCGCGGTTTTAGAATAACCGCTTCCACTAAAAATACAAAAATAGCTGCAACAGCCCATGTCAAAAAAAATCTCTACGGTTTCCAGTTTCACCCTGAAGTCCATCATACGCCCAAGGGCAAAGCAATGCTTCGCAACTTTCTTTTTGACGTGTGCGGCTGCAAACGTACGTGGACGATGAAGTCCTTTGCCAAAGATTCGATTGCTCAAATAAGGGAAACCATTGGAGATAAAAAAGTCATTTTGGGTTTAAGCGGCGGGGTTGACTCTTCTGTTACAGCGATATTGATTCACAAGGCTGTGGGAAAAAATCTTACGTGCATATTCGTGGATAACGGGCTGCTTAGAAAAGATGAGGCCGAAAAACTCAAAAAAACGTTTAGACAGCATCTTAAAATCAATATCCGGTTTGTAAGCGCCAAAATCAAATTTTTAAAAGCACTCTCCAAAGTAACCGATCCAGAAAAAAAGAGGAAAATTATCGGTAAAATCTTTATGAATGTCTTTGAATCCGAAGCCAGAAAGATAAAAGGCGCCGAATTTTTGGCCCAGGGGACCCTCTACCCGGATATCATTGAGTCTCAATCTGCCTTTGGCGGTCCCACATCGGTCATCAAATCACATCACAATGTCGGCGGCCTTCCAAAAAATATGAAATTAAAACTTGTTGAACCTTTAAAGTATTTATTTAAGGATGAAGTGCGAATCCTGGGCAAGGAACTGGGACTTGATGAAAATCTGATATGGCGCCAACCGTTTCCAGGACCGGGTCTTGCGATAAGAATTATCGGAGAAATTAACAAAAGACGCCTTTCAATATTAAGAGATGTGGATGAAATTTTGCTTGAAGAAATTAGAAATAGTGGATATTATAAAAAATTATGGCAATCTTTCGCCGTGCTCCTGCCCATAAAAAGCGTGGGTGTTATGGGAGACAGTCGAACCTATGAAAACATTGTGGCTATTCGGGCGGTAACCAGCAAAGACGCAATGACGGCGGATTGGGCCAGGCTGCCTCACAAATTTCTCGGTCACATATCAAACCGAATCATCAATGAAGTTGTTGGCGTTAACAGAGTCGTTTATGATATCAGTTCAAAACCGCCGAGTACAATCGAGTGGGAATAAATAAAGATGACAACCAATGAAGATTCCAAATTCAAAATGCGTATCGATGATGATGAACCGGATTTTAAGTCTCAAGAAGACATCCACGATCTTCGGGTCGAAAAGCTAAGCAAGCGTATCACCCGTATTTCGATTCTCATCCCATGTTTGATATTTTTAATAGCTCTTGCCGGTTATTTGGATTTAAAAAAAAGTATCTCCAGAACGGACAGTACTGGAAGCATGGGGGTTAAGGCCCTTTCTAAAGAACTCCAATCAAAATTCTCATCTCTTTCCCTTCGACAAGCCAATCTTGAAGATACTCTTAGTAAAAAAATTGAGGCCATTGAAAAGAGTTCCGCTTCTATACAGGCAAACCTGAACAAAGCCACGACCGCTATAAAATACATTAGATCCGCCAGAAAAACAGACAATAAAAAAATGGGGGCCGCCATAGCAACCATCGAAAAAAAATTATCTCCGCTGCCCGGAGGTTTGGAAGGTATCGCATCAGACCTTAAAAACATGAATAATACATTAAATAAAGAATTGGCAAGTCTTTCCCAAATTGTCGGAAGCGCTAAAAATGATCTGAAAAATATCAGGTCCGATATCGACGTTCTTAAATCGGTCAAGGTTGACCGAAAAGCTGTTGATATCTTGCTGAAGAACCAGCAGGAAGCGTACCAGCTCGCTTTACATAAAATAACGAGCAATCTTGAAGATAAAATAGAATCTGTTGAAAATAAGTTAAAAGATCAAAAAAAAGGAATGGGTAATCTCAAACCCGACCCCGAAAAAATTATTGAAAAGGACGTTCAGTAAAGATCCGAAAATAGATGACTTGCTTTTATGAATCAAAAAGGGGGATAAAGAATGGATGTAAAAATGGTTAATCCATTTATCAATGCGACCATGAATGTTCTTGAAACAATGGCATTTACTAAATCCGAAGCAGGAAAGCCTTACATCAAAGAAGATAATATTGCGAAAGGAGATGTTTCCGGGGTTATCGGATTTACAGGCGAAACAAATGGGACTATTTCCGTTACCTTTGATGAATTATGCATATTGAAAATTGTTTCAAACATGTTCGGAGAGGAAATGGAAGAATTAAACGATGAAGTTTCAGATGCTGTAGGTGAAATAACCAACATGATATCCGGACAGGCAAGAAAAGAATTGGAGGAAATGGGCAAACTGTTTCATGGCGCCATTCCCTCAGTAATTACCGGAAAAAACCATAAGCTTGAATCTTTGACAAAAGGCCCCAGAATTGCCATTCCTTTCAAAACCGACGCCGGAAATTTTACAATTGTAGTATGTTTAGAGAAGAAATAAATTTAATGGCAACATGCTATATTTTCGAAAATACTATCGATTGATTTAAATAGATTCGTTTCAAAGAACCAGACAATTACAATTCAAATTTTCAACTATTTTTCAATTGAGTATTGATTATTGGATATTTTAATATCCACAAGATCTTAGCCATGTTGTTTTAATATCTTAATCTTGCACGAAAGATTTAGGGAATAAACGCCTAAAGTATTTGACGGTATGTGCCGAAAATATAAATAAGGTATTAAAACAATAGGAGAAATGGTTGTGGATATCGTCGTTGGGAAAATTCATCCAACTAAAAAGGGCGGATCAAACAAAGATACTGTTTTTTCACCTAGAAGAAAGGTTCGTTTCAAGGAAAAACGTAAGAACAAACGTGACCGCCGGCAAAGTGTCAGGGATGGTGTTTTTGTAAGTCTTTCTATTAAAAATGATCGGAGAGTGATTCCTGATAGAAGAAAGGCTGATCCGTAAAGAAGCTCTCGGGCTATTTAACGGTATCGTAAGTCTTATCCCCCTCCCTACCCTCTTTCCATGTCTCATAAGAATAATCAAGCAGTATCCACTTGTCTTCAGAATCTATGGTGATAATTTGAATGCCGCTTTTATAACTAAACTCCGGATCTCCCTCGAGCGCTTTAATCCAATTCAGAGTCCCGGATACAAAAACCGGTGCCTTTTTTCCCGGAACATCTATCATTAAATTTAGAATAGAACCCGAACGGATTTTCTCCTTCAAGAATGCAACAACCCCCATACCCTCCCGGCTGATATTTATGATGGAACACCGATTCCATTTATCTTGGTTCTCTTTTGAATACCGAGCACTGAGCCTTACCGGAAAACGTATAAATTTTCTTCTATCTTCCACTGAATCACCTCTATGATTATCATTTGATTTCTTATGCTTATTATTATATGTTGTAAAAATCAACATTTTTTAGTGGGCTCCGAGTTCAGCAAATGATAGACTGTCATAAATGTGAACACTACTATGTTACCTGGGACAAGAACTTTCCTCATGGCTGTAAGGCCATGAAATTTAAATCCAAACGACTTCCTTCAATAGATGTACGCGTCAGTTCTCATCGTGAGTGCCTTTTATATAAAGAAAAAAAGCCAAGAAAAAAGGTGACACGTTAGGTTTTTAAAAAGGAAATTATATCATGGATATTGAATCCTTAAATCAGGTCCTCAGTAATGTTGCCTCAGGCAAAATATCTGTCCAAAATGCCGCCCGAAAACTCAAGCACCTGTCATTTGAGGATCTTGACTATGCACATATAGACCATCACCGCTCACTGCGCAAGGGATTTCCTGAAGTTATCTTTGGGCAGAAAAAGACGGCCGAACAAATTATCGGTATCATGGAAAAAATGCTGGTCCAGGAAAAAGTCGTTTTAGTTACTCGCATAGATGCCCATCAGGCGGATCAAGTGGTTTCACGTTTTCCTGAGGCAGTATATCATAAAGATGCAAAGATGGTTGTCTGGAAAAAACATGAAATCCCCATACAGAGCAAAGGAACCATCGTTGTCATTTCAGCAGGGACATCAGACATACCGGTTGCCAAAGAGGCATTTCTTACGGCACAGGCTATGGGAAACCCGGTAGAATCTGTTTTTGATGTGGGGGTTGCCGGCATTCACCGGTTGTTCAACCATAAAAAACTAATCGATCGGGCTTCTGTCCTTGTTGTGGTAGCAGGAATGGAAGGTGCGCTTCCCAGCGTGGTTGCAGGAATGGTCAGCCGGCCGGTGATAGCCGTTCCGACAAGCGTAGGCTATGGCACCAGCCTGGGTGGTTTAACTGCTCTTTTTTCCATGTTAAACAGCTGCAGTTCAAATGTCGCTGTTGTAAATATCGATAATGGATTTGGGGCCGGCTATATGGCCGCTATCATCAATAGAATATAAGAAAAGGGATTGTTCCATGAGCACCAACGAAAAATTCTGGATAGGATTCGGCGATATTCATGAAGATCTATCACTGGTTGATGAAATACCCGATCTTGCCGATGCAGATGGTGTGATCATCAGCGGTGACATAACCAACAGAGGTAGCATACCCAGGGCAAGTAAGCTGCTCGAGGTGGTTTTTAGGATTAATCCAAATATTTATGCCCAAATAGGCAATATGGATCATGCTGAGATCACTTCTTATTTAGATGAAAAGGGGTGGAATATCCATGCAAAGGGGAAACAACTCACCAAAGATATCGGTATTATGGGGGTGGGATATTCTACACCTACTCCTTTTATGACCCCTTCCGAAGTCCCCGACGCCAAGCTGGCAGAGTGGTTAAACCAGGGGTATGAACACATTAAACATTTGCCGAAACTGATTCTCGTGGCCCATGATCCGCCCTTTGGATCAAAAGCAGCCGATCTTCCTTCCGGAGAGAATGTGGGTAACCGGTCCGTGTTGGAATTTATCCAGCGTGTCCAGCCGGATATTTGTCTAACGGGTCATATTCATGAAGCGGAGTCCGAAGATTTTATCGGTAAAACAAAGGTGTTGAATCCGGGTATGTTATGCATGGGGGGGTATGTGCTGATCCGGCTGAAAGGGGATGAGTTAGAAGCCGATCTCATGTACATATGATGAGACCTTTGAAAAACGCCCCCTTTTGCCCAATGCCTGTGTCAGGCTCAAATTTTAATCCTCGAAATACTCGATGTATTACTGTGGTTAAAATTTTCACCTTCCTTGGCCTTGAACAAAATTGAACATTTTTCAAAGGCCTCATAATTTGGCACAAAATTAGATAAACTTTAGTTCACTTTAGCTCACTTCAAACTTTAGGCACTTTTGAGAATTTACTGCTTATACCCGATGGTCCGCAAAAACTCCTTTCGTTCCGTAATATCCTCTTCGGTTTCAATTCCTTTTGAGCTAAATCCGTCAATAACACCCACGATTCCTCGTCCCAGCTCTGTTTCTACAACCAAGACTTCCACAGGATTGGCCGTGGCGCAAATAATTCTGCAGACTTCCGGAACGTTCTTGATCGTATTCAAAACATTTACGGGGAACATGTCTTTCATAAAGATGATAAAACTGTGACCGGCCGAAAGGTTATAGGCATTTTTTTTCGCCAATTCAATCAAATCATTATCTGTGCCGGTATATCTCACCAGACACGGACCGGAAGCTTCACAAAATGCCAGACCGAATTTCGCTCCCGGCACGGTATTGACAATCGCCTCATAGACATCTTCGACCGTCTTGATAAAGTGAGAATGTCCTAAGATCATATTCAAATCATCAGTTTTTTCAATCTTGACCGTCTTAATTTCCATAAGCCCTCCGCTAATTTCTCCTGTCTTTACCGCTTCTTCGATCTTGGCTCTTCCTTCGATCCTGTCCGCTCCTTCTTTCCTTACCACTCCTTTTATGCCAGAGCACAAAACTTTCGGATTGGTAGAGCTTGCCGGAAGATTCAAAATCGCATTGATACTGCGAGCACCCTGATTTGACGATATCAGTCAACCTGACGGCAGCTTCGGTCGTCATGGACAGCCGTCCGCAAGGCGCGTCGTCAATAACCACTGTAAAGCGTGTATCCTTAGGGTCCGATTCATCAAATTTTAAATGCACCTTCATATCACATTCTCCCTCTATGAGAAATTTTGTTATGTGTCAAGAAAAAGCAGGCCAAGACGATTTCTGTGTTTAATGGGTTAAATCCTTGTCGTCCGCAACTTCGCTGGCAGACAGACCTCTGTTGTATATTCTGAGTTCATCGATCAGGCCGTTTAACTTATAACTTGAATTATTCATCCATCCGCTGATCCTGAAATTTGAACCCACCGTTCGGTTTGAATGGCTCGATCCTCGAACCGTGCTCAGGGACTGTTCCACGCCGTCTATAAAAAGACTGTTTTGCGTTGTGCCGCTGTTTGTAAATATCGCAGCAATATGGTGCCAGTTATTTGCAAGCTTTGCAGATGCACCGGTAAATCCGTATATATCTCCCCCCGCGGTATTAAAACCAAAACGGTCACCTTCGAACCAGAGATCATAGGAGGTCCATCCGATGGGCATCTGGCTGTTCCCGCCCAGCCATTTCATCCAAAACGTCACCGTGGTTTGATCTCCGGAAGACGTTGAGACCGGAAGACCGGTGATATCGATGGTGCCGTTACTGCTGGTAAATTCCCCGGAATTGCCGATATGGCTGTCAGCGGAATTAATTGCCGCACTCCCATAGGGTGTACCATGATAGCCATTACCGGATGAATCCTTGACGTCACCCGGCGTCCCCACATTCCAAACGCTCTCATCCATGTAATAAACGGCTGTGGGGTCTGTGTAGCATGATCCTGAACAGGTGCGGGTCAATGTGTAAAGGCTGGAGATCTCTTCATCGGTCAACGCTTTGGAATAGACCATAACCTCATCCATCTTTCCAAAAAAGTAGTTGTCGGTATGTTGGGAACTGCCAATGCTAAACATGCTGCCTGAAGCGTTATCCAGATTCCCTCCGCTACTCCAGGTGCTTGTGTTTTCGTATCGACTGCCGTTAATGGTCACAGCCACAACACCATTGTCATACGTCACAACCACAAAACTCCAGACCCCCACACCAATACTGCCGGCCACGCCAAAGTCAGCATACCTGTCCTGTCCTGAGGTATCGATATACACATGAATGGTCCCATTGGTGTTGACACCCATTTCAAAATTATCGTTATCGGAGTCTGAGGCTTTGGCCACGAAACAGTTTTGGGTCCGATGATTCGTCTGAGAGCCGCTTAAGGAAAAGGGCCGGATCCACGCAGCTACAGAAAACGAATTGCTACCGGTACCAAAAATATTGTTCAATATGTCGCCCATGTCCAAATAATCATTGGTCCCGTCAAAATATCCTGCGTTACAAATTTTTCCGGAACCTACGGGTTTTGCACCATTTTTCGCCGTCCCGTCAAGCCCATCACCCCCGGAGTCCTGAACCTCTCCGGATGTGCCGTCCCAGCTGCATTCGTCCATGCGCCATTCGGCAGACAAATCCACCGTATATGGTGCACCACCGGCACTGGACAACACGGTAACGCTTAAGATTATCTGTGCCGTATTGCTCGAAGAACAAAGGGAATCCGTCGCCGTTAGTTTAAAGGTATACGTCCCCTCATCAGTGGTGCCACTTTTTTTGACGGTACACGTATTACTGCCTGTGGAAGAAACCATAAAACCGGTGGCGCCGCCGGTATCCAGAGTCCATTCAATATCTCCAAGATTCCCGCCGCTGGCTTGGAAGGTTTCCTGCTGGGTTGCGCTGTTCCAGGTAATGTCTACGCCGGAGCCGCTGGTTCGCGACACGGACAGGTTGCTGGTTACCTGTAGGGTGAAATTGCTGGGATCAGGATCCGGATCATTGTCTGTATCAGAGTCTTGCACCTGGACCGAAATGGTATACGTGCCGGGGCACTGATCGAGTGTTCCCGACAATTGGCCGAGATAGGTGTGAAGAAACAGGTTGGAAAAATTACCGTCGTCGGTCAAGGTCCATTCATAGGGCGTGGTACCTCCGGTTGCATGGATCGTCGTTGAATAGCTGCTGTTTACATGGCCGGAAGGAATAGAAGTGGTCGTAATCCGAACATTCTCCCCTGATCCGCATATGGGGTCATTGAAACAATCCTGATCCTCACAGTTAACATATCCGTCACCATCGTCATCTTCATCGGTATCACAGATTTCCGTTTTTATAATATCAACTGGATCGTGATTTAAAAGGTGGACCAAACTTCCCGTCAATACGGTGCATGCTTTCGCAATCATAAGGTCATCATAAGTGTCGGATTCAATGATTCGGTTTGGATCGTCATAAATCGCATCGTCAAACCGGTTTAATCCATCGAAAAACCCGCCGACGCCATCCTCATCTTTGGAGCCGCCGCTGACCATAACATACGCCATATGTGTCAATGTGCCGTTGATATTTACGTGAAGTTTTCCAGGATTCACCGGATCATCCGAACATGCTGTCTTCAATGCATCACCCAGGTTGTCGATGGTCGTGGTTGTCAAATCTTCGTTCACACCATATTTCAATCGGTTACCCCATGCATCATCGCCTGAGGATAGACCCAGTGTAATGAAAGGAAGATTCCCGAAATACGTGGGTGTCTCAGAATCTTCTTCCCCGGAGGTCCCTTTATCTGCAAAAGGCAGTCGCCCATTGGCCGCCACATATCCCTGGATCGCATAATCGACTTGTTCCAATACGGACCGTGCTTTCTTGATCTTGGAAGACTTAATCAAAGAAGGCAACACCGTCGCCACGATGGATATAATAATTCCCACGATTACCAGAACTACCGCCATTTCAATGAGAGTAAATCCTTTCGGGTTTGAATTTTTACTCGTTTTATAAAAATGAAATGTGTTTTTCATAATTTGTAATACTTTTGTTATTAAAAACATAAATGTTTCAGATGGTATTAAATATCCCCTTACATGCCGCCAACCTGACTGACCATATCGTAAACCGGAAGAAGCAGTGCCAAAAAAATAACGGCAAAGATTGCACCGGCCACTACCAAGACGATGGGTTCGATCATTTTTCCGATCATTGATACTAAATTTGACAACCGTTTACTGTATTCCCCCGAGATGTGGCCCAACTGATCTTCAAGTGTTCCACTGACTTCGCCGACACTTATCATCCGGATAACAAAGGTCGGAAAAATAATGGCCTTCCCAAAGGCTTCTGAAATACTACTCCCTTTTTTTAAGTCTTTCCGGACTTGGCTGAGCTTGTCCCGATATATTTCATTTCTAACGCTTTCACTTAAAATTTTTATGGCTTGCAGGATATTAATTCCGGCTTTCATTAACAGAGAAAAGTATTCTGTAATATGGGCAAGATTTGAAGCCGTAACAATAGCGCCGACCACAGGAAGCTTGATCATTATCCAATCGATGATTTTTCTGAACTGCCGGCTTCCTTTTCGGGCAGCGAACAGGCCGACAAGGGTCAGGAAAAATACCATGAACAAGCCAACAAAATAGTCTTGAAAAAAATCAGATACTTTTAAAAGATAAATGGTAATTGTAGGCAAAGCAACATTCATTTCTTTAAAAAGCTCAAGAATCTTCGGCACCACATAGTAAAGCCAAAAAGCCAGACCGAACCCTATTGAAACAAACACAAAAACCGGATACAAAAGCGCTCTTTTGGTGTCACTGATAATCGTGTGAACGCGGTTAACATGATCCGATGCATCTTTTAACATCTCATCGAGTCTGCCGGTCTCTTCTCCGATTCGGATAAGACAGATCACCGTTTCCGTGAAAATATCGCTGAATTTGCTTGCTGCCTCTGAAAATGACATGCCGCCCTGGATAGCAGCCACAATATCCTGGATCTTGCTTGCAAGCCCGGGATGTTCCGTGGCTTGTGCAGCTTCTTCAAGTGAGGTCGTCAAGGGCATGCCGGATCGGAGGAGAAGAGAAAGATTATTGAGCAGTTCTACTTGATCCGTGCGCTTCAGTCGTTTAAACAGTCTAAACGAACTTAACTTCGAAAAGAGCGATGCAAGCTTCCCCAGTTTGGATACATGGATCGCCATACTGCCGTTTCTTTCCAGATATAACGCCGTGGAAATTTCATCCTGGTAGGGGAGTTTAATGAGGCCCGAGGAAGGCTTTCCATTGGGGGCGATCAATTTATATTTGAAGTAGTTCATCATGCCCATCTAAATTTGTCTGATGTGACCCAAGGCGCGCGTTGCTTCTTCTGTTGTGGTTACCCCCTGTTTCACTTTATTTCGCGTGATTTCAAAAACATCATCAAAACCCAATTCTTTTGCCGACTGCAAAACAACACTCAAATCAGCTCCCTTCTCAATCAGCTGGGACAGCTTCTGGTCTACGGTAAGGAGTTCATACACCAAAGTCCTTCCAAAATAACCTGATCCACTGCATAATTCACACCCTTTCCCTCGATAAAGTTCTTTAATATCCGGATCTTTTAAATATGTCTTCTCATTTTCAGAGGGAGCGTAGGCTGTTTTGCAGTTCTCGCATATTTTGCGGACAAGTCGCTGGCTCACCACCCCGACAAGGGAGTCGGCAATCAAAAAGGGACGAATACCTAAATCCATCAATCTGGGAATGGTTCCAACCGCACTGTTTGTGTGCATGGTGGAAAGGACCAGATGGCCTGTGATTGCTGCGGTAACAGCGGTGGCGGCCGTCTCGGAATCCCGTATTTCACCCACCAGAATGACATCCGGATCATGCCGCAAAAAATAACGGATAGCGTTGGCAAAGGTATAACCGGCCTTTTCGTTGACCTGAGTTTGCCGCAGCAAAGGGATGTCGAATTCAATGGGTTCCTCAACGGTAATGGTATTCTTCTGGAGAAGATTGAGTCTTCTGATACCGGAAAAGAGCGTTGTCGACTTTCCGGAGCCGGTGGGCCCGGTGAGTAAAATTATTCCGAAAGGTTCATTGAACATTTTTCCTATGGTTTGGATATGTTCTTTAAAGAAGCCGAGCTGTTCCAGCCCCATAACAGAACTTTCCATGGCAAGGACGCGAAGAACCATGCTCTCCCCCAGGGGCGAAACAATCGTGGACACCCTGAAATCATAATTATTGTTCAAAATGATTTCCGAAAATCGACCGTCCTGTGGCAGTCTCTGTTCGGCGATATCCATGTCTGCTTTCATTTTGAGGCTGGAGACAATTCTGTTCAGTGCAACCGGCAGGGATAAGACCGATGTTATAACGCCGTCTACTCTAAAGGCAATATTGGTAGACAGTTTCATCGGTTTGATATGGATATCCGTGGCCCGCATCTTTACTGCAAGATGCAAGATATGTTTAATTAAATTATCAAACCCTCTGGCCATTTCCTCGTTCTGGGAAAGAAGGTAGACTTCTTTTTCAATGAGTTTTTCAACCGGATTTTCAAGAAAATAATAAAATTTGTTGATGGCTTGAATAATTTTTCTGCGTTCCGAAATATAAATTTTCGGCAATAGCCCTGTCTGTCTTGAAATGATCTGCCCGATTTTTTCATCGATCAAATTATGTGCCGCGATCTCCAGGAGGTTGTCTGTTTTGCGAAATGGAAGAAAAATATTGTTGAGACACATTTTTTTATTGAAAAGTTTCAGAATATTTTCTTCGGGCAAAAGGGTGTCCACATCAATATAGGGAACGCCACTCTGTTCAGATAAAGCAACAACAATATCGTTCTCGGTAACGAATCCAAGCCGCTCTAATATTTCTCCGATTTTCTCCCGGGTGATCTTCTGCTCCTGTAGCGCATACCCGATATACTCTTCTGTAATGAGCCCCTTTTCCTTTAAAACCACACCCAAGGGCTTTAATTTTTTATCATGTTTCATTTTTTAGATTTTCCAACTCATGGCATAAAATGAAAATGGTTTTTTCATCCGGATATCCGGTCACAGGAAGTCCCGCCTGTTCCTGATAGTTCACGACCGCCAGCATCAGCTTTTTACCGACGATTCCATCGAGAAGACCGGCATACAGATTTATTTTTGCCATCATCTTTTGGAGTTTTAAAATCTCTTCCCCTTGATAATAATAATAAAATTTTGTGAATTTTAACGGAGGGCGCCAGAATAGATAGAAGTGTTGATGGCCTTTGAGGTTGGAAATATACCTGAGGGTCCCATATGCTTTCTGAATGTGATCTGAAACATGATCCAATCGGACCAACATATATCCTGTTTTTTCGAATATCGCTTCCGTTAACTCTTGAAACCGTCCCGTTTCTAAAGCCTCAAAAAAAGGTTCTCGATAATTAGAAAGTTTATATTCATCCAAAAAATCAATCACAGATCCGGGAATAACGGAATGTTTTCCCGGGCGATTCGATTTTTTATCCAAATTGGAATCTGTTGTTTGCACGGCTCGTTTGGCGGCATCCAACTCCGGTCGATCGCTATTATCCTTTGGCGTGGGGTAAGTTTTAATGTTCGAAGACGTAGAAGAAATATCCCGGCTAAAACCGGAGTAAACCATTCCGCCAAATAAGGACAGCACAATGAAAATGGATGCCATTAAGGTTAGAGGCTTTTTCAGAAGTTTCAGTTTTTTAGGATGAAGATCAACAAAGGCTTCGACAACAATCTTTCTGGTAATCTCTAATGTATTGTGAAGAAACGCAACATACAAACACCTGTCCATCAGCAGATTAACCTGTCTGAAATTTCCCCGGGTCAGTTTATAGATTTTATTCAAAGCCGTCTTTTGAATTCTGATATGCCCTCTGTTTCCGGCCAGGTTCAATTTAAAAGAAAGATAGTCCTTTAGTTCTTCCGGTGTCAGTGCTTTCACCTCTTGTTGGATAACAATTCGACTCCTGAGCTGTCTCAGTTCTTTAGAATCCAACAAATGAATGAGTTCCGGTTGACCCACCAGTAAAATTTGAACCAGTTTTTCCCCACCGGTTTCAAGGTTTGAAATCATTCGGATAAGTTCAAGACTTTTAAAATCGAGATTCTGTGCATCATCAATAATGATGGTACAATTTTTTCCGCAACGATTTTTCTCAACCAAAAAATCATATAACAGTTGCATTTGATCGCTAAAAAGGAGGCTGTCTGCGGTCATTCCGAAATCCCGGTTTATTCCCCGTATCAGTTCAACATCTTTAAAACCGGTATAAAATACCAGTGAGGTCTCAACCCCTTTTTCTTCGATAAGGTTTATTATCCTTCGGCTGATGGTGGTTTTGCCAAGGCCCACTTCGCCGGTTAAAACCATGAACCCTTTTCTCGCGTGAATCCCGAAGATGATTTCAGTTAGGATTTTTTGGATATGTTCGGAAAAATAAAAGTTTTCCTCCTCCGGAACTACCGGAAAAGGATTATGATATAACCCTAAAAATTCGAGACAGCCTTGTTCTTCTTTTGCCAAAGCAGTAGTCATATGCATCACCCTTACCCATCATGCCGACCGAAACGTCGGATTTGATCTTTGTTGAACAATAATCTTAAATTTTGCATTATTTCAGCCAAACGTATATGTTCCGGATAAATGGTTTGAAGCTTTTCCAATCGCCGATAGGCCTCTTTCTCCTGTTGGGTATTGATCTCCACAATTGCCATATTGATTCCGGCCTCTAAATCACTTTCATTTTTGGTAAGGATTGTTTTCAGCAAATCTGCAGCGCGTTCATATTCTTGGTTGCGTATATGGCAGACGGCTTTTAACTTGAGTACATAGCTGTTGTTTTGACCCTTGGTCAACGCCAGTTCATCAAGAAGTTTTTCGGTGCGCTTTTTATTTCCGTGGCGCATCTCCCAGCGGATATCCGCCACCAGCCGAGCGATTTTTTCGTTTTTCTTTGCATTTGCGAGAAAAATCTTTTCTACGCCGAAAACCGGTAAAACTTCTGCTGATGAAGGTTTGCGTGTCTTCTGGGTTTGGATTTCAGCAAAAGAATCCTTTTTTAATGACTCCTTTGCGTCTGAAATTTTTTCCTTTGTTGCTATGAGCGGTGTCTGGACATTGTCGGGCTTACTTATTTTGAATGTCTTAATGCTGTGATCCTGTCCCTCCGAAGGCTGATATTCAATTTGAATCGAGTCGGAATGCTTCGCCCCATTCAGACTTTCTGTCCCTTTATTCTCGATGCTTCCGTCAAGACGGACATCCGTTGACCGATGAATTTCTGTGTTTGATATGGAAAAATCTTTGACCGTTTCCCCCGTTGCATCACGAAACTGAAAATATCCGTAAAGAGTTCCTGCTCCAATAACCATAAAACCGGAAAGCAACAAAAGTACAGACAAAGGAGAATTGAGTACGGTTTTAAAAGAGTAGACTCTTTTTCTATGCACTGGTTTTTTCCTGCTTTTTCCCCGATCTGCAGATTCGGTTTTAAGCTTTTTTAATGTCTTAAATATGACGCTCATACCAATTTTACACTTAAAATAATAACCAGTTCCTTTGACTCCACGCTTTTTAATTCATTTTTAAAAAGATAGCCTAAAATCGGCAGTCTTGACAAAATGGGCACCCCCTCTTCCTGCGTCGTTTGAATGTCGTCGATCAGCCCCCCCAGCACCACGACGTCTCCATCCTCAAGCTCAATGGTCGTGCTCATCTCTTTAATTCTTACTTCAGGCAAGGATATCTCCTGACTTCCTCCTCCGACACTTTTCGGTTCAAGACTTTCTCGATTCACGGAACTGTTAATGGGATTAATCAGCAGGGAAATTCTTTGATTTTCTCCGATAAAGGGAATAACCCCCAAAATAAGCCCGTCAAATACGGTTGAGACTTCAACATCTGTAATTTCTCTGTCAGTACCCGAAGTGACTTCGCGCGTGGTCTCCACAGTTTTTTTGTATGTAAAGGAGGTCCCAACGCTGATAAGTGCCGGTTTTCCATGTTTGACGCGTATACTCGGGTTAGACACAACCTTTGCTTTTCCAAACGTCTCCAGCGCATCCATGGCCGAATCAATGGATACCTCATTATTTTCATGACTTAAAACCAGTCCGGAACCCAATGACCATGATACGCCGGTCCTTGTTGTTAATGAGGCCGCCTCGTCTCGCAGCACACTCCAGTCGATACCATATTCATATTTGTCCGAGAGTCCGACCTCGATAATTCTGGCTTCAATAAGTATCTGTCTGGACAACATCCTTTTAAAATGATTGATGAGTTTGGAAATGGATCGGATAACCGCCGGTGTATCCTTTACATATAGACTTCCGGACAGCCGGTTCAGAGAATATTTTCCGTCTTTTGAAATGATCCGAGTTATCATTTGCTCGATCACATCATAGTCATTGCCCTGTTTGGCTGCCTGACCCGAAAGTTCAAATTTACCTTTTAACCCGCTGGTGGTTTCTTCGGACGCACCGAGCACGTCTCCGCCTACATTAAAATTGGTATTAATTCTGGTATCCAGAAAATCGAGACTGAACATCTGTTCTTTAAACGGACGGATGCGGATAATATTTCCATGTATTTCATAATAAAGATCATAGGTGTTGAGTATCTCTCTCAAAACGGTGGATGCCGAGACGTTTTGAAAATTAAGGGTAAGCTGTTTTTCCTCAAGAGTGATGGCAGGATCAATGATAAGGTTCATGCCTACGGACTGAGACAGAGAGTAAAGAATCACTTTGAGATCTTCATTGATCATAGAAAAGGAAACGGTATGGTCTTCCAAAGGGTCGTAAATCGGCATAACGGGTTTTTCTTGAATCACGCGAGGCGAAACCCTTTCCAAGCTGGGAATAAATTCTTTCTGTGCCGCATCCAGTTGGTCAGATTCGGACTTAATATGATCTTGAGTTGTCTGAAGTGATAATGTTTTGAGGTTAGGAGGTCTCTCCGCACAGCCGACAATAATGATCGAGAAAATAATCCCCAATATAATATTCAATCTCTTCATATGTTCTCCCGCATTATGTATTGTTTTACTTGTCAAATAGAATAGGAGTTTTCGTAACCCTTTAGCTTCTTAAAAATGTTATCGCTGGTTTGGAATCGATGTATAAAATCGTGAAGCCTTGGTATTACTACCGCATTTCTCCCCATTTCGTAGTTTCAGGGAGTAATATCCATTTAGTTACGTCTCCTTTTTTCACCCATACCCTGCCCGGTTCTATTTTTATTATTTTTCCGCCGTCAGGAAGATCGGCGCTTTGAGTATAAAAAGATCCATCTATGATACAAAACTTTTTTTCACCTGACGCAAATGTAAAGGTTAAGGCGTATGCCGTTTTAGAATTAACATTTTCATTTCCCGAATCAGTTGTTGTATGCTGACCATAATATTGATCCGAATACTGCCAGAAACGAATTTTCCGATCTGTTATCGATTCCGATTCTACGGGGTTGACCAGATGAATCATCTCTTTCTCGAGATGGGAGATCTCTTTAATAACGGCCTGATTGGGAACGGTGAATTCAGGTAAATTTTTCGTTAAGCTGATGGTATCTGTGTCCACGAAAACCTGAGAAAAATAAACCGCATAAATCGCCGTTGGAACCAGTAGGATAGCGATAATAACGATTGATATCAGCCCATGATATTTTCTTTTCATCCGATCCTCTTCGTGAATCTGACAAGAAATTTTGAGTTGTCGATATCCGTATCAAATCTATTTTCCACCACGGCATATCCCTTGGATTTCATAAAAGAGACAAATTGCTGATATCCTTTATGTGCAAAGTCAAAAGTCGATGTGATCCGTCCGAATATCTCCAACGTCATGCTGCCAGGTGAATAATCAATTTTAAAGATTTCTGTTTCCATGTCCGGTGAAAGACCATTGGTAACGTCGCTCACGACACTTAGATATGAAGGTGAATTTTTACAATATGCCAAGTCTTTTATAAAGCCGACGGTTTCTTTATACTTTTTTATGGGAATGGTGACCAAAGACGACTCGGTCTGAAATCCCGCTATTTGCTGATTCAGCTGCTTTAATTCTTTCTCAAGCAGTTCTGACTTTTTCTGGCATATTAAATATCCGCCCAAAACCGCCAGCAAAAAGACAAAAAGCAGAATATTCAACGACATCGCCCATTTCTGTGTGAAAAAACAGATTTTCTCTATTACCGGTGAAATCCCGTGGTTTCCAGATCGACTTTTTATGGCGTTTGAAAAGGAATTATGATGGGTTTCATTGTTAAAAGATATGGATTCTTCTTCCAAATGGTAGGATTCATATTCCTCTTTTTCAGCCCAGTCCGGACAATCTCCACTGTCGATCCAGTTTAGCTGAAAAACTTTGTTAATTTTTATTCCGTTTTCTGTCTGAGCGGTCTGTATGTCCGCGCGAACGGCATCCCAAAGTGTCGCTATCTGCTCAGGACTCATGTCGAATGCTACGCATCGATTGGAATAGTAGACTTGCTTTTTGTTGCCAATAATCAAGTCAGCAAATCTACCATGCTGGAATACGACTGCAACCGGATCTTCTGTACGAATTTGTTTAAGAATGTTATAAAGAAATGAATATAGAGGAACCGCCATGACCCCGTCTTCATTTCCCCGGATTTTCTCGAGGTAGGCGTGATATCGTCGGGTAGGGAGCGCAGTGAAAAATATATCGCAAGTGTTCTTTTCTCTCTTCTTTTTCCAGTGTGTCAGTACCGTTACCGGCTCATCAAAATCACCCGATTCTTGAAGTCGTTTGCGAACCACAAATTCCGCATATTTAGCCGGTGCTTCAACGGTCATGGTTCTGGAAACAACCTCCTGCATATCAGAGACAAACCGAAATTCACCTTTTATTTTATTCAGGTCATCAATCTGTTTGAGCCTGCCACCCGATAAGTGATATAAAACCCCATCCAGCTCAATAGCAAATTGTCTTTTATCATTTATCATTTATTGATTATCACCCATTATTAATCGGTTATCATTGGTTATTGGCTCTTCCCTGACGACAAATGCGCCTTTGAGAGTCATCAAAATATCCCCTGTCTTATTTTTAAAAAGCATTTCAGATGTCTCATTCTTATTGCCAATTCCTGCATTATTCTCGGTCGCTTTTAACGATTTAATATGAAAAGAGACCGGCCTGAAATAACGGGAGGCACTATTGGTACACTGCATTAAATTTCTTTTCATCTCCGTGAAGGTTACCGCATCCTGTATATCGACATGGTAAACTGCCCATCTCCTTTTTTCCAATCCCAACAATCTTGCATTATTTACAAAACGGTTAACCCTAAAAATATGATGCCTTTTTTGTTTTCTTTCACTTTGCTGTTGATTCAGAAGATTTGCACGACGGGTCAATACCGCCTTTTTGTTCTGATTAACAACATAGCGTTTGTAACCGGTTAGAAAAAAACGCCCCCCCATCAATAACAACATCACAAGGACGCCGGTTATCACACATGATCTAAATATTTTTATCGCCGACATATCTTTTAAAAATCCATTTTCCAGCGCGCGCTGACCTCAGTCGATGGCTTGCCCCAGTCTTGATTTCCTGTATCTGATTCGCTATAACATAAAAAATCACCGGAAGTTCCATCCGCTTCGTTGTCGATCATGGTATCCAAGGCCATCCCCAATTCATTGGGGACCCCGTCAATCCACATGTAATTGTATTTGTCCTTTCGGTCATATTTAAATGCAACAGACAGGGTGTGACCGCTGCCATCTTTATCCGTGTATGTGTATTCAAAACAATTACCGCTGTTGGTTGAAGGTGACGAAAGGCCCACATCGTCCAACCCTCTGAAATCGGTTCCCAGCGGATCTCCTGTTTCCAGATATCTTCGTTCCATATCGCTGATATTTCCGTCATGGCCATTATCGGTGTCCGCTTTTCCATCCTGTCCCTCTGCTGATGCCAATTCATCATAAAAATCACCCAGGCGTTTTCCGGTTCGATCGTAAAAGTTGGCATAACCCGTCCGCCATGCATTCAAGTATTTCGTATATATCTTCTTTTGTTCCGCACTCCGTATCAGGTCTTTTCCCTTAACCACCGCACCGATGATAATGCCGATAATGATCAGCACAATGGCCATCTCTATCAATGTAAATCCACGATTGTCCGGGAAATATGTTTTTCTTTTCCGTATGTTTGTGATCATGCTGTGGATCCCCCTTTTTTAAACCAATGGTGTGTATTTTTTGACTTATTTGTAAAACCAACAATCTCAACCCATATAAGCAATTTTCAGGCCACAAAGGATAGGAGGAAGGTATTCTATTTGATATCAAATAGTTAGTTTGTTTAAATGGGATTTTCAAAAAGAACGTTGAAAAAATCAGTAAAAAAGCGTCAAAAAATTGTCATATCGGGGAGCATGTGAAATGATAAGAAATTGGGTCTAATCAAAAGACCACTTCCCTTTCCTTGTCGATGCCTTAAGGGATTCTTCAAGCTGTGTTAAAAACTTAGCCCTTGGTATCTCCCTTGCACC
>Ga0180431_10003489_pt1 | contig 20223 bp, 16 predicted proteins | sample SS_ome_11_FD_132459 | JGI IMG/M metagenome (GOLD analysis project Ga0180431, IMG submission 132459) | Hypersaline lake sediment archaeal communities from the Salton Sea, California, USA - SS_1_MS_1 metaG | ecosystem: Environmental > Aquatic > Non-marine Saline and Alkaline > Hypersaline >... | reverse complement strand
ATATCGTGAGAATAATAACAAGTTTTTTCATAGGCCTTTCTTCCGTATACTACCTGCCGAGCAGTCCGTACAGAAAGGAAAACTTCCTCTTCGGCTTCCTGTTTTTCAGGAAGCTGCCCGTCAAGAGCCTGAAACACTCGTTGATGCTTCCGGACTGGTGCAGTACCACGATCGGAACCCGCTTCTGAATGGACTCGAATACGCGTTTCGGGTCGTCCTGTATGAATCCCAGAAAATTCAGCGATGTTTTAACCTCGAACTGGGACACGGTTTGCTTCACCTTGTTGTACACCTCGAGCGCTTCCTGGGCGCTGGATACCCTGTTTATTACGAGGTCGAAGCGAATGCCCGGCCTGCGCTCGGAACATATCTTGATGACCTTGTAGAGGTCCACCAGGGCCGTTATCTCGGGAGTGGTTATCAGCACGTTTATGTCTGAATGGAGCATGAGCCTGAAGTTCAGGTCGCTCAATCCCGCCTGGGTATCGATTATGACATAGTCATAATCGGACTCGATTTCATTCAACCCCCCGACGATCCTGTTGAGGTCCTGTTCATCCAGTGTAAACATGGTATCGAGGTCATTGCCCGCATAGAGCGCATCGACTCCGCCCACGCCCTTCTGGATGAGGTCGCGTATGGGAATGCCGCTGTTTAGAAAATCGCCGAAATTGGTATTCACATCTATATTGAGGAAAAGGTTCACATTCGAAAGGTTGATATCGGCGTCGAAGATGAGGACCCGGTGTCCCTTCCTACGCAGCTCGGATCCGAAGTTCACCGCAAAGAATGTCTTCCCTATTCCTCCCTTGCCGCCGGAAACCGTCACGATCCGGGCTCTGGAATCGTCTCTCCTGTAGGGTACGATCTCGTTTTTTTTCGTCATACCTCTTCTTCCGCCTGCTCCCTGAAAAGTTGTGTGATAACGTTGAAAACATTTCTATCGAAAAGCTTGTCCGCGAGTTTTTCCATCATGCTGATCGCGGAGGCGACCGTGAGGGCCGGCCTGTGAGGCCTGGCCGACGTGACGGCGTCGAAGAAATCGGAAGCCGCGATCACGCGGGCTATGAGCGGTATATTTTCGCCCTCTCTGCCCTCGGGGTACCCGCTTCCGTCGAGCCGCTCGTGATGGTAGAGAATTCCGTCGACAAATACGGGAGTAAGCTCCGCATGCTTGAGCAGCTTGAGGCCGCGTTCGGTGTGTGTCTTCACGATTGCGTACTGCTCTTCACTGAGCTCATGCGACTGGTGGAATATATCGTCGGATATATCGAGGAACCCTATGTCATAGGCGAGTCCGACCCTCCGCGCGTCATCAGGGTCCAGGTCATCGTCCTCGAGCCTTTGGGCGATCTGGTACGAAAGCTCCGCGACGCGCACGCAATGGTCCTCCCTGCCCGTCTTCGAATCCACCATTCGTGCCATGGGAAGGAGAGAAGCCAGGCTGAGCGGATCGGTCGGGTCTCCCAGATCGGGAATCTGGTGGTTACCCCCGCCCGTAACCGCGCCTGCAATGGTTTTAATGAGGTGTTTACTCCGCCGGCCGATCGTTGTTTCCCCCTCGGTTATGAAGGGGAGAAGAATTTCAAGGGCGTTGCTGACCGAAGCCGAATCCCCGCTCGCGACCTTATTCTCGACGATATTGAGTATCTCCGACTTGACCTCGTCATTCAGTTCCGATATGTAACCCTGCACCACGTCCCAGGATATATTACCCTTCTGGAGCTCGGCATAGAGCTCGCGCATCCGTTTCGCGCGGACCACATCGGTATAGCGGTCGTCGGACAGGAGCTTCGATTCGTCCAGGTTGTCGCCGTATTCCAGGAGGGTATTCGGCTTGAACTCGAGCGAGGCGGAGGGCTCGTAGTAGACGGACTGCTGAGGGACAGGTCTTCTCTTCAACAGCACCATAAATCCGAGAAAGATGAGTATCGCGAGCAGAATACCTCCGCCCACGAGAATAATCAGCGCCCTGCTGAACAGCTTGCGGTCTTCGCTCTGGGACCGGGCGATCGCGGCCAGGTTTTGAAAGAGAACGTCACGCTCCTCGCGCTGGGCCTCCAGGTTGTCCGAAAACGCCTTCTGGCTCGCCTCCATGTTTTTCATGAGTGCGATACGCTCCTCGCGCTGGCTCGCCAGGCTCTCGTCTATCAGCTTCTGGCCTTCCCCCAGGTTTTCGTAGAGCTGCCGCCGCTCCTCGCGCTGATCCTGGAGGTTTTGTTCCATCCGTTCCTGCCCTTCCTCTATGTTTTGATAAAGCGTCGTCCTCTCCTCGCGCTGATTTTTCATGCTCGCATCGAGAAGTTTCTGGTTTTCCTCGATGTTTTTCATGAGGCTCTCCCGTTCAGCGCGCTGCGTTTCAACGATTTGGGAGATAATGCGCTTGTTTTCCTCGTCCTGCTGCTTTATAAAGCCGTCTATGTCGAACGGGAGCTTGACCTCGATGCGTTCCGCCGCGGGCGGTACCGGTCCGGGCTGTGATACGGGCGCCTCTGCAGGCGCTCCGGCCGCTGCGGGCACAGTGGCGGTTTCCTCTTGGGGTGTTTCCTGTGCCGCGGCTATCTCCCGTTCCTCCTCTATTCGATTCTTGATCATGATGAGGTTTTTCTGCAGGTCCTCATCCTCTCCGGAGAGTGCGTAGGCCTTCAGGAAAAGCGCTTCCGCTTTTCTCAGGTTGTTCTTTCCGTATTCTATGTTCGCCTGTTTGATGAGCGTGTTGATGTACATCTTCTTGATATTATCGTCCTGGGGTTTCAGCACGAGGGCGCTGTCGAAATCCTCTATGGCCCCCTCGTAGTCCTTAAGGATGTATTTTTTCAGACCTTCCCTGTACAGGGCGGTGGCTACGTCGTTTCCGATGAGCAATGCGGGAATCAGGACAAAGCACAGAAGTATCGCAAACAAATGTTTCTTCATTTGTCATTTTTCCATATTGTGTGGAGTTACACTTTCACTCATAGTATATTATCGTGAAATGTTTACATTCTTTTAATGACATTTTATCACGCATGGGAGCTCTTTCCCGGTGGGAACAGGCTCCCTTTCCCGGAAGATATGAAACAGCCGAAGATCCATGACCGGATAGACCTGATGCTTCATAATTACTGTTCTGATGAGGAGATCGTCGAATCGAGGAGGAAAAACATTCGGCTGGTAATGAACCTTTTTAAAAGCCGTTTCGGGCGTCCCGCGGCAAAGGAGCGTGTGTGGCTCGTTTCAGTACCCAACAGGGTCGAGCTGCTCGGAAAACATACCGACTACCAGGGGGGCAGGACCCTCCTGCTCACGGGGCCGAAGAACTTCTTCGCGGTATGCTGTGCGGCCCGCGACGGCCTTACCGAGATCGTCAATGCGGACCCTGAATTGGGTGAAACCGTGCTGAGAATCAACGGCGGACGGCCGGTCATGGATAAAGAAGGGGCCGGATCGCATTATACCTTCCGGGTGGCGGAGCGTCTGAGCCGGAATCTCATGGAATCTGGACTTGGCGTTCCTCCCGACGTGAAGGCCGTGTTCTACGGTGATATTCCAATTGGAGGGGGAACGTCGGGCTCCTCCGCAAAGGTCATATGCGATTTTCTCATCTTTACAGCGGTTGGCGACATGCTGTCCCTCGACCCGTTCCGATCGATCATTATTCAAAACGGAATCAAGGCGGGCCTCGATTCAGGGGACGGGACGGATGCATTTCTTCTCGCACTCTCGATGTACATAGCACACTATGAGAACGGACTCGATTTCGGGGACCTTTCCGGCGACGGAGGGGTGGGTACCTTCGGCGGGTCCGAGGACCACACCGCGATAGTGCTCGGCCGCAGGGAGGAAACGATCTTCTGCCGGTACTGTCCGACGCGGGTTTTAAAACGCCTGCCCGCTCAGCCGGGACATACCGTGATTACGGCGTATTCCGGTAAGAAGTCCGAAAAGACGAAGGAATCCATGCCCCTCTACAACAGGCTGTCTCTCAACGCGGCCGAAGCGGTCGCCAGGCTGCGGGAAATGCGTGAAGAAGACGGGCGGTACCTTCGGGATTTTTACCCGGATACGCCTGCGGGCCGAAGAGCCGGGCGTGCGTACGAAGACCTCATGAACACCGGCAACGCGGAGGCCGCGGGCAGGGTTTTCCAGTTTTACAGCGAAGAGTATGTTGTCGAACGCGCGGTTGAAAGACTCGAGGATAACGATGTATCTGCTTTCGGAGAGCTCGTAAGCGAGTCTCACGCCCTCTCCCGCGACTATTTGAAAAACATCGCGCCGCCCGTCGATTGGCTGCAGAAAACGGCGCTGAAGATCGGGGCGTTCGGCGCAACCGGGTTCGGGGGCGGTTTCGGCGGGAGCTGCTACGCCGTGGTTGAGAAGGGAACCGAACGGAATTTTATTAAAGAGTGGAAAAGGACATACGCCCGGAAGTATCCCGATTTAACCCGGTACGCGTGTTTCGATCCGTATCCCGCGTGCGGCGGCTGCGCTTGGAGCGAGATCGACCTTTAGGGATCCTGTTTCATATCACAATCCGGAGAGGGGTTCACAGTTGATGAAGAAGGCGGTTATACTCGCTGCAGGGAGCGCGACAAGAATACAGGACGGCGCCGAGCGGTACATTAAGAACGGGGATGAGCTCGAGGCCGTGCGTCTCGGTGAAAAGATGGCCGCGCGGTTTTCGAACTTCCCCTTTCTCGATTTCCAGGTGCTCAACCTCGTGCTGGCCGGATTGAAGAAGGTGAATATCGTCCTGAAACCGAACGACCGGTTTTTTACCGAACACTACTCGGAAAAAGGCCCGATCCTGTTTCCCGAAATAGAGATATCCTTCTCCTTTCAGGAGAAACCGGACGGCACCGCGCATGCCGTTTACGCGGCTCGCGGGTTCACCGGTGGTGACGAGTTTCTGCTCCTCAACGGCGACAATAACTATTCGACCCGGTCCGTGTCCATGCTTCTGGACAGGCCTTCGAACATGTCGGGAATGGTCGGGTTCGATATCGCGGGTTTCAACGAGCATACGCGGGCGCGCCTGAAGTCGTTTGCCGTTATAAGAACCGGGGGAGGCAGACTCGTCGACATCGTGGAAAAGGCATCCGATCCGGAGAGATGCACGACCCGGGACACGCTCTACGGACCGGATAACGGCAGGGCGGAGGTGAACGGCATTCTGACGAGTATGAACCTGTGGGCTTTCAGACACGGTATCATGGAAGCGTGCGGGAGCGTGGAGCGGCACAAACCGAGAAAACCTGGCAAGGAAGGCGAGTTCGAGCTTCCGGACGCGGTGAAGCTCCTGATCGAGCGGGGCGAGGAATTCCGTGTCTACTACGCGAAAGAGGACGTACTTGACCTCACTCGTTCCGAGGATATCGCGGTGCTCGACGAACGTATACGCGGAAACCTCGCGGACGCCGTCACTGATCTTACTGAAAGGTATGAGCGGCTCTCCGGTTGAAAAAACGCGGCCGGGGACCGTTCATCGCGGCTGGACATGTTCAAGAAGCTCTTTATAAAGAAATCCGACAAGGTTACCATTCACCTCTTTCGTTCCATACTGTCGAGCAATATCGCATTTTCCGTGGATTTCGGCATACTCGTTTTACTGACTGAAGTCTTTCATATCCACTATCTTGTTTCGAACGGCATCGGTTTTATTACGGGAACGACGGTGAGCTATGTACTGAGCGTTCTCTGGGTTTTCAACCGGCATTCGGTTCAAAGCCGTCATCTCGAGTACTGGATATTCATATTCATAGGGGTCGTGGGCGTCGGCCTGAATGAAGCGCTCATCTGGTTTTTTACCGAGCATGCCGCGGTATACTACCTCTACTCCAAGATCATTGCGGGATGCATGGTATTCTTCTGGAACTTCTTTACCCGAAAGGTCCTGCTCTTCCGTTAAGCGTTGCCTGCTTCATGGCAACGCCCGTTGCCTGCTTCATGGCAACGCCCGTGATACCATCAAAATTCTCACAAAAGTGCGATAAAATACATCGCGTTCCGCTTCCCGCCGTTGTCCCGGAATCTCATTAATTCCCTATTGTGCAAGCAGTTAATGAAATTAACGAACACGGCATGCAATTTGCTTATTCATTATCAGGAGGGGTACCATGGCGAAACTCGAAAAGATAATGAACAGAAGGATCGTAAGAAACGTATTCAAACACTACTCCACCAGGGGGCGCGCCAGAATTGAGGAGCTCTTCGGCGCGGATCGGGAGCGGACTCTCCGGGCTTTTTGGGGCAGAATACCCGTAAACGCGGCCCTGGGGCTCGGTATGAAGAAAATCGGTGTAAACGAGGACCTCAGGAAGATGTTTTTCGCGCAGAAGCACAACCGGCAGACCGTGCTCAACGTAATGAAAACCATCGCGGGGAACGGCCTGAGGCACCCTTTCCGTTTCGACGCGCCGCTCGTGATTGTCTGGAATTACACGAATGTCTGTAATCTCCGCTGCAGGTACTGCTACCAGAGCGCGGGCAGGCCGGCTCCGGACGAGCTCTCCTTCGAGGAGAAGATAGACCTCATAAACCAGATGGTGGACGCGAATGTCGCGTTCGTCGCTTTTTCCGGCGGAGAGCCCGTAATGGGCCCGGGATTCTGGGATGTTCTGAATTACGCGAGCAGGTTTCTCCATACGAGCATCGCCTCGAACGGGACGCTTCTCGCCAATAACGATTACGTTGAAAGGTTGGCCGACAACGGGGCGCGCAACGTGTTCGTCAGCCTCGACGGGGCCCGCGCGTCCTCCCATAACGATATCAGGGGCGAGGGTAATTTTAAAAAATCCATAGCGGGGATTAAAAACCTCGTGCGGAACGAACACCTGCACGTAGGCGTGAACATGGTGGTTACGAGGAGAAACTATCATGAGGTCGAGGAGGTAATGGAGCTCGCCATCGAGCTCGGGGTCAATTCCTTCAGCCACTACAATTTCATACCCACGGGGCGTGGGAGTGAGGACAAGGCGCTCGACCTCACTCCCCGGCAGAGGGAGGGCCTCATGGGCCTGCTCTGCGACTACCATTTCAGGCGAAAGGAAACGGGCCTCAACATCGTCAGCACCTCGCCGACATTTGCCCGGGCCCTTTACGAAAGGTCCGAAGGACGAAACGCGGGCCTGTTCCACTATACGGCTGATCACGCAAATGAAATCGGAGGCATTATCGAGTACGCGGGCGGGTGCGGTGCCGGCAGGGTATACGGGGCGGTTCAGCCGAACGGGTTCATGACCCCCTGTGTTTTTATGCCCGGGGTTGTCATCGGGGACCTCCGGGAGGAGCGGTTCATCGATATCTGGCGGAATTCCGAAGTGTGCAAAAAAATGTGCGACAGGGATAATTTCGAATTCGAGTGCCCGAAGTACAGGACCATATGCGGGGGCTGCCGCGCGCGCGCGTATGCATACGGCAATCTTGTCGGGCCGGACCCGGGCTGTATTTACCAGGGGCTCAGCGGCTGCGATCATGAATGGGACGAGTCTGAGGAGGAACGGGAGATGGCGGTCAGCATCGCCTGAGCCGCGCGGAAACCTGAAAAATCGACGATGCTGACGCGGGCGGCCCGCGGCTTCCGGAGGATAAAAACATATTTCCCCTCCCGTAGGCCGGCATTACAATTGAATCATGTCGATAAACGACATCCACATACAGACCATCATCGTGCTGGTCAATCTGACGCTCGGTTATGTCGTCTGGACTTACAACTCTAAAAGTTACCTTAACAAGATACTGGCGTCCGTCATTCTCTGTATTCTGCTCATCGATGTAAGCCTCCTGCTGAACCTGAAGCTTGAAGAGGGGCGCTACCTCACCGCGGCCGTTGTTCTCGGCTCGCTCGGCATCTCCTTTTTTCCGCCCCTCCTGTTCACGCTCTCCCTCCACTACCCCATACGTACAAAGCTGAGGGGGAAGTATCTCTACGTCCTATACGGAATATCCCTCCTGCTTTCCCTTTTAATAATCCTCTTCTTCCCGAGAGAGCATATCATAGACAAGATCGTTCTCCCGGCCGACATACGCAACATATCCCTGCGGAGACTTCCGCTCGCGTTCATAGTGCTTTATTTCCTCCTCACCGCGTACTCCATACTGCTCCTCATTCTGACGACCAGGCATTTTCTCGCTTCCATGAAGGGCAGCATCATCCCCTACGAGAAGAACTCGGTTCGGATGCTTCTGATCTTCGGCCTGCCGCTCGCCTATCTCGTCTCGCTGGTGAGCGTGATGAATTTTTTTTTCTCGATTCCCTTTCCATGGATCAGTATTCTCCTTGCCGCGTTTACGCTGTTCATCGTTGTCCTCGTGTTCAGGTTTCATCTCGCGGACCTGAAGCGGCTGATAAGCGGCATTCTTTTTTATCCCGCTCTTATCTCCATACTGGTCCTCATCTACATGGTATTCGTCGTGAAAAACCAGGAAAAGATAGCCGGGGCCCTGAACCTTCCCGTAAGCGTAACGCTCGTGCTGGAGGTTTTTATCATTTACATGGCGGTATCGACCCTGAGGCGCGTAACGAGCTTCTCCCTTATAATGAGGAAGTTTCCGGCGGCTCAATCCTTCAGAAGGTCCGATCTGCAGCCCGTGGAGTACCTCTCCTATGCGCGGACACTGGGGAGTCTCTCCTCCCGGCTGCAGAATGTCCTGGGAAAATACGTGCATAACGAGGAGACGCTCCTTCTCGTCCTCGACCGGGACTGCGAAGCATTTGTACGCGCCGACGGCGGAAAAGTCCCGGTGCTCGGGACCGGGAGCCCCGTTTTCACGGTGTTGAAACGGCTGGACCGCGGTATCACCATCGAAGAGATACTGATGTTCGTCAACGACAGGCATGACGTCGAAGTGCTGCATAATGCGGGTTTCGATCTTATTCTCCCGGCGAGCAAGGGTGACGAGATCGTCGCGATCATGCTCCTGCCGCGGAGGGGGTTTATACAGCGGTGGAGCGAGGAGGACATTTCCGCGCTCAATTCCATACGAGTGGTCCTCCCGTCCCTCATAGACAGGTGCGAGATGTACGAGAACGAAAAGGAGATCGAAAAGCACCGGTACCGCATGGAGCAGCTTATGGTCATGGGGAAGATGACGTCCGAGATCTCACATGAGATACGAAATCCCCTTTCCATCATATCCACTTCCGTGGAGACCATACTGAACGGCGGGGTGGGAAGCGACGAGCGGTCCAGGATGCTCGGGTACATACAGGAGGAGGCGGACCGTATCAATATACTGGTGAACAGGCTCCTCAGCATCAACTTCCGGAAGAAACCGGAGCTCAGAAGCGTCGAGATCGTGAAGATACTGCAGAAGCTCAAGCACTTTCTCAAGTACAAGCTCAAGGAGAGCGATATCACGCTTGCGATAAAGAACACGCGGCCCCTCTTTTTCTCGAGCGATGACAACATACTCTTCCAGGTCCTTCTCAATCTCGTACTCAACGCGATAGAGGCCATGGAATCCGGGGGGCTTATCGACATCGATTACGAGGCGGACGGGCACGGCTTGTCTCTCATTGTCTCGGATAACGGCCCCGGGATACCGGAAGAAGCAAAGGACAGGGTCTTCGAGCCCTTTTATACGACAAAGCAAAGGGGGAGCGGTCTCGGACTGACCGTTACGAAACAGCTCGTGGAGAACCTGTCCGGCTCTATAGAGCTGCTTCCGGTCCGTTCGGGCGCCTGCTTCAGGGTTATGCTCCCCCTGCGGACGCGCTGGGAGAAAAAGGAATGAAAAGTCCCGTGAATACGAAACACTCCATCTTTATCGTTGAAGACGAGCGAAAGATGCGCGATATTCTGGCGATCAATCTCTCTAAAAGATATAACGCGGTTTTTTTCAGCGACGCGGAAACCGCGGAGCGTGAATTCGAAAAGAACCGTCCCGAGCTGATTGTCACGGACGTGCGTCTTCCCGGGATGGACGGTATCGAATTCATGGACCGGATCAAGCGGCGGAGTCCCCGCATTCCTTTCATCGTTTTTACCGGGTACGGGAGCATAGACCATGCGGTTGACACCATAAAGCGCGGGGCGTTCGATTATATTACAAAGCCGGTCAAGATCGACGACCTCGTGCGTTCCATAGACCGGGCCCTCTCCTACCTGGAGGTTTCAGGGAGCTCGTTCAAGCTCGATGTCCGCTACAGGGTACGTGGCGAGGACTCGGAGCTTGAGTTTATAACCCGCGATCCGACAACCATACAGATGCTGAACCTCGCCCAGAAGGCGGCGCGTTTTAATGCGCCCATACTCATAACCGGCGAGACCGGAACGGGGAAGGAGCTCGTCGCGCAGTACATACATACGCTTTCGAACAGGAAGGGGCCTTTCGTTCAGCTCAACTGTGCGTCCATCCCAAAGGACATAATAGAGGGTGAGCTTTTCGGCTACAGGAAGGGGGCGTTTACCGGCGCTGTTCAGGATTATGAGGGTAAAATCGCCTTTTCGAACAGCGGTACTCTCTTCCTTGACGAGGTCGCCGAGCTTCCGCCGGAGGCCCAGGCGAAGCTCCTCCGTGTTCTCGAAACACCCGAGTACTATCCCATAGGGAGCAACGTCAAGCGTGTTATCGATCTCCACCTCATCACAGCCACGAACAGGAATATTCGCGGTTTGGTGGATAAGGGGCTCTTCAGAAACGACCTGTACTACCGCATCGCCGTCATACCCGTCACCATACCGGTGCTGCGGGAGCGGAGATGCGACATACTTCCGCTCGTCAATTATTTCCTCGAGTCGAGGAATAGGGATTGCGTGCTCTCACGTGAAGCCAAGCTCGAGCTCCTCCAGTACGGCTGGCCGGGCAACGTTCGTGAGCTGAAAAACGTGATAGAGCGATCGGTCCTTCTCTCCGATGATGAAAACGTGCTCGAGCGGATCGTCTTCGATATGGACGGTCTTCATGATCGGGAGGGAAATGCGGCCGGGGGCGCGGAGGAACCCGGCATACGTGAAGTGCCCGAGACGTGGGACGGTTTCAAGAAATTCAAATCGAATGTGCTCAAGAGCCGGAAGGCCGAGCTGGAAAAGGTCTTCATCGAACGGCTTCTCGTTAAATACGGAGGAAACGTCAGCTTGACGGCCCGGAAGGCGGGTATGGACAGGCGCCAGCTTCAGGATCTGATTAAGAAACTCGGCATCGACGCCGGGCTTTTCAGGGCGGGCGGCGGATGATGACCCGGGGACTTCCGGGGAGCAGGGAACACTATACGATCGGAGAAACGCGGATGGAGACGGTGGATTTGAGAAGGGATACAATCACGCTTCCCGACGACAGGATGCGCCGGGAGGCGTTCGGCGCCCGGCTCGGCGATTCCGTATACGGGGAAGACCCCATGCATGAAGAGCTGGAACGAAGAGCGGCCGAGTGCGCGGGAATGGAGGAGGGGCTTTTTCTTCCAAGCGGTACCATGGGAAACCTCGTTTGCATGCGCTCGCATACCGTGCATGGAGACGAGATCATCGTGGAGGAGAACGCGCATGTCCGCACGTCGGAAACGGGAGGGGCCGGTTTCGTCGGGGGACTCATGATAAGAACAGTCAGGGGCGAGTCCGGGGCGCCCGATCCGGTGGAAGTGCGGGAGGCCATAAGAAAGGACGACATACACTATCCCCGCACGTCGCTCATATGTATCGAAACGCCCCATCACAAGTACGGCGGAATCGTGCCCCCGCTCGATCTTTTCGAGGGGATTAAAGCGGTGGCCGTGGAGCACGGTCTTCCGGTCCACCTTGACGGAGCGCGAATCTTCAATGCCGCGCTCTACCTGGGTGTGGATGTTAAGACGATTACGCGGTTCGCGGACTCCGTCATGATATCCCTTTCAAAGGGGCTCGGTGCGCCCGTGGGATCGGTCGTGTGCGGGTCGCGGGATTTCATGAAACGGGCCAGGCGTTTCAGGAAGATGCTGGGCGGAGGCATGCGGCAGACCGGCTGGCTTTGCGCGTGCGGAATGGTCGCACTGTCCGAGGAGAACACGGCCCGCCTGAGGGAGGACCACGATAACGCCCTCATCCTCGCCCGTTTTTTCGCGGAGCATCCGGGAACCGCGGTGGACCTCGACCGGGTCCATACCAATTACGTGGTTGTCACGGTCACGCGGCAGGGTATGAATGCCGCCTCATTTCTGGCTTCGATGAAAGAGCGGGGCGTGCTCGCGTCCGCCGCGGGTGAAAATACGGTGCGCTTCGTGACCTCGAAGATGGTGAAGCGTGCGGATGTGGAGCGCGCTGTAGAGGCCGCCCGGTCCGTGCTCGATGCGGGATAGTATTCGATTGATTGAGGTAGATTGGGGTGATGGGGGTTGCGCGGGGTTTTACGGGTAAGAGAGCCCGGTACGATTGACGTCCGGGTTTTTTATATGATCATTTATGGAGACGTATTATGAGGGATGAGAAGGCGCTCCTCATCGTGGACCTTCAGAATGATTTCTGCCCGGGAGGAAGCCTGGCAGTGCCCGGGGGCGACACGGTCGTTCCCGTTATCAACAATATTATCAACAGGTTCTCCACAGTCGTTGCCACGCAGGACTGGCATCCCCCCGGCCATGTTTCCTTTTCGTCGAGCCACGAGGGAAAGTCCCCTTTAGATACCGTAAGCGCAGGTGGAGTGGAGCAGACGCTCTGGCCCGACCACTGCGTCCGGGAAACGGAGGGAGCGCGTCTCCACCCCGGCCTCGATACGCGCAATGTGGGGCTCATACTCCGGAAGGGCGCCGGGGCCGATATGGATTCGTACTCTGCCTTCTTCGAAAACGACCGTGCGACCTCCACGGGGCTTTCCTTTTATTTTAAGGGCCTGGGGATCCGGACCGTGTATGTCTGCGGTCTTGCTCTGGACGTGTGCGTCTATTACACCGTTATGGACGGGCTCGGTCTCGGATTCAGCATGGTCCTCGTGGAGGACGGGTGCAGGGGTGTCGACGTTCCGGAGGGGAGCGTCGTCACCCGAATGAAAGCGATGAGGGACGGGGGTGCTCTGATTCAGACCTCCCGGGACCTTCCGACTCGATCCTGAATCCTCGATAAGCCTTTTCACCGGCCCTTGACAGGGGCCACCCCCTTTTGTATTGTAAGCAGTGCAAATACTACAGCCTGAGGAGGGAGCGTGGTATCCGAGAGATTCAAGCCGTTCGGGACCAATATATTCACGGAGATAACGACACGGGCGCAGGAAAAGCACGCCATCAACCTGTCGCAGGGGTTCCCCGATTTTGACTGTCCCCTCGATTTTTCCGGGGCTGCGGCACGCGCGGTCAGTGAGGGGAACAACCAGTACGCGCGGTCAATGGGGTGCCCGGTACTCGTGGAGGAGATCGCGCGAGTCATCCGCGTAAAGAGTGGGCTTCGATACGATGCGTACACGGAAGTCGCGGTTTTCAACGGTGCTTCGGAAGGCATCGCGGGCTTCTTCCTCGGGTTTCTCAATCCCGGGGATGAGGTCATACTGTTCGAGCCCCATTACGACAGTTATCCCGTGTGTGCGGCCATGGCGGGCGCCGTTCCCCGCTATTACACGATGCGGTATCCGCAGTTCACTATCGAGGAGAACGAACTTCGAAAATGCTTCAACCCGAAAACGAGGCTCCTCCTCCTCAATACACCGCATAATCCCACCGGCAAGGTGTTCTCCCGGGAAGAGCTGGAGCTGATCGCGCGGCTGTGCATCGAGCATGACGTCGTTGTCATAACGGATGAGGTTTACGAGAACCTGACATACGGTCCCGCCGTCCATATCTCCATGGCCTCAATACCCGGTATGCGCGACAGGACGGTCACCGTATCGAGCGCAGGCAAGACGTTCTCCATAACGGGATGGAAGATCGGCTGGGCCACGGGACCGGCACCTCTCATTGAAGCGCTTCAGTCGGCCCACCAGTACCTCTCCTTTGCAACCGCCACGCCCCTTCAGCACGCGTTCGCCTCGGTACTGAAAACAGCCGGCGAGGACTATTACAATCAGCTGAATTCCGAGTATTCCGAACGCAGGGCCCTGCTTCTCGGCTCGCTCGAAAAAACGGGATTCGGCGTCGTGCCTCCGGACGGGGCGTATTACATACTCGCCGATTTCAGCGATTTATGGGAGGGTGACGACCGGAGTTTCGTGTACCACCTCATAGACCGGTGCGGAGTCGCGGCCATACCGCCGAGCGCCTTCTATACGGAGGGAGTCGAAGAGGGGAAAAGGCTGGTCCGGTTTGCCTTCTGCAAGAAACTCGATACCCTGAGAGAGGCCGTGCTCCGTATCGAGAAGGGCCTGGGTGTTTAACGTAAGGAGGCGTACGATTACTCGTCGCCGAAGCAGGTCCCCACGAGCCGCGCGGTTTCGATGAGGTGATAATCGCGGGGAACGGTCTTCAATTTTCCCGCGACATCCTCCAGGGGTTTTGCCACGATGCGGTCCTGCTCGAGCGCGATCATCTTTCCGTAATCACCCTTGTAGAGGAGCTCCGCGGCCGCGGTACCGAAGCGCGTTGAGAGTATGCGGTCGTACGGGGAAGGCGCGCCGCCTCTCTGCTGATGTCCCAGGACCGTGGTACGCGCCTCCATGCCCACGGCCCCGGCAATTTCGCGAGCGAGCGAGTATCCCTTTGACGGAGCCTCCCCTTTCCTGTTTTTCTTCAGCTCGTCCTTCGTCATTTTCGACTCCTCGACTGAGCGTGCGCCTTCAGCGACAACGACGATGGAGAACTGCTTGCCGGTGCGGTCGCGCTTCATGATGTGGTTGGCTATGCTGTCGATGGAATAGGGAATCTCGGGGATCAGAATGACGTCGCCGCCCCCGGCTACGCCCGAGTAGAGCGCGAGCCAGCCCGCCTTGTGTCCCATGACCTCGATGACCATGATCCTGTTGTGCGAGTCGGCCGTGGTATGCAGCCGGTCGATCGCCTCGGTTGCTATGTCCACGGCGCTGTGGAAACCGAATGTCATGTCGGTCCCGAAAATATCGTTGTCTATGGTTTTCGGAAGACCGAGGATATTCAGCCCCTCCTTTTTAAGGAGGGCCGCGGTCTTGTGTGTTCCGTTCCCGCCTAGTATGACGAGCGCGTCCAGCCCCAGCTTCCTGTAATTTTCCTTGATGGCCTCCGGCTTGCTTCTGCCCGCCTTGGAGTCCACCATCTTGGCCAGGTCCTTGAAGGGTTTTTCGCGGGAGGTTCCGAGTATGGTGCCCCCCCGGGTGAGTATGCCGGAGAAGTAGTACGGCTTCATGAGATGGGCCTCCCCGTCAATGAGCCCCTTGAAACCGTTCGCTATACCGATGATGTTCATGTCGTACATGCCGTACGCGGCTTTCGCCACGCCCCTGATCGCGGCGTTGAGACCCGGGCAGTCCCCGCCGCTCGTAAGAATGCCGAAGGTCCTTGTCGCTGATTTTGTCCTTACCACCGCTTTTATCCTCGGTATTGTATAAAGGAGCTTTTAACAGATGCTCTCAGCTCATTGTAATAAGATTCCGGGATAAATCAACTTTTATTCGGGGTGCAGTAATACCGGGACCGGGAAAGTTCTTTGTCCGCGCGAATGCTTTCTTAATCCTCGAACCTTTTAAAGAGAAGAACGCCGTTCTGGCCGCCGAATCCGAAAGACTGGCTGAGCACCAGCCCGACCGACTGCTCTCTCATTCCCTCGGATACATAATCGAGATCGCAGCGTTTGTCCAGGTGCGGCGCCGCCTTGTCTACGTATTCCACATCGGGATTCATGAGATTGGCCGTGGGCGTTATAACGGAACGGGTGATGGTGAGCAACGATATGATCGCCTCCAGTCCCGCGGCCGCGCCGATCGGATGGCCGAGGAAGGATTTGGAGGAGCTTACCGGCACTTTATACGCGTAATCGCCGAAGACCTGCTTGATGATATGGGATTCGTTCGGATCGTTGAGCAGGGTGGAGGTGCCGTGGGCGTTGATGTACTCGACCTCCTCGGGAAGGACGCCTCCCATCTCCAGGGCCTTCCTGACGGCCGCGACAGCGGCCCTGCCGTACGGGTCCGGCGCAACGATGTTGTACGCGTCGGCCGAGTAGCCGTACCCCACGAGCTCCCCGTAGATTCGGGCCCCGCGTTTTTTGGCATGTTCGAGCTCCTCGAGAACGATGACGCCCGCGCCTTCGCCGAGCACGAATCCGTCCCGGTCCCGGTCAAAGGGCCGCGACGCGGTCATGGGGTCGTCGTTGCGAGTGCTGAGCGCGTTAATGACATCGAATCCGCAGAAGAAATAGGGCTCGAGCGTATGGTCGGTGCCGCCCGTAACGATTATATCCTCGATGCCCATCTGTATGTTCAGAGCGGCAACGCCGATCGCGTGCGCTCCTGAAGAGCATGCGGTCGAGATGGTGAGGTTCGTCCCCTTGAGGTAGAACCACTCGGCCACGGCTGCGGCCCCCATGTTTGAATTGGACGAGGGAAGGGTAAAGGGATGCACTTTTTTCGGTCCCCGGTTTCTGACGAACGAGGTGTGCTGGGGCATCATGACATCGCAGTTGTTGACCGACTGCCCTAGTATGACGCCGCATTTACCGGGGTCCAGCCCTTCGGTTCTATAGACCATGGGACCCGGTTCACCGTCGCATGAGACCTCTTGCGGGGTGAAGCCCGCGTCCTCGAGCGCGAGGAACGCGCCGAGCAGGGCGTACTGCGTCGCCTTTGCGGCCCGTCTCAGCTTCTTCGGAAAGCCGAGCGTTTCCGCGGGGTTGAAATTATCGATGGAGGAGCATATGCGGCACCTGAACTGTTCCCCGTCCCATTCACCGAAATCCATCTCGTGGAAAGAGCCCCTCCCGGCGCAGGCGCTTTCCCAGAAAGCCTCTTTTCCTATTCCTATGGGTGATACGGGACCAAGCCCTGTAATAACGACCCTGCGTTTCATGAAAAACCGTCTCCGCTTCGTTTATTTCCGTCTATTTACAGAGCTGTACGTGCTCGGCACGGAAGTGTAATAGAGAAGATAGCGAACGACCATTTTCAGGTCAAGTCAGTTAAGCGAGAAGAGATGTCCCTCCCGCCTGAGCCGATCACGGAGCGCGCGGTAGTCCGGGAGGATGGACTCGACTTTTTTCCAGTACCGGGACGAGTGGTTCTGCTCCTTCAGGTGAACGAGCTCGTGGACCACCACGTACTCGATAATATCGGGAGGCGCCATGACAAGGCGCCAGGAGAAATTCAGGCTCCCTTTCGAGCTGCAGGAGCCCCAGCGGGTTCGGGCGGACGTTATGCGGACCCGGGCATAGGACATGCCGAGCTTTCCTGCGATGGAGGGTAAAGTGTCGCCTATGTAGCGCCGGGCCCGGGCCCGGTACCACGCCGTAAAGAGGTCCCGTGCGTTTTCCCGCGCATCCGCACTGAGGAGGAATTTTCCGTCTCTGAAGCAAAGCTTTGCGCCGTCATGTCCGTTCACGAGAGAGAGCGGATAGGTTTTCCCCAGGTAGAAGAATTCCTCACCCTCGACGAAGCGGCGAGTCCCGGCGCTCGTCTTTTTGCGGGCTTCGTTTCGCTTTCTTTCGATCCAGCTCTTCCTGCTGCTGATGAGCGCGTCGATCTCCCTCCGTGAGGCCCTTAAGGGGGCACGGACGACGACAAGCCCCTCGCGCGTGATTTCGATTGCTATGGTTTTTCGCTTCGATCGAACGAAACGGTCGATAGTCATGTCTTCCTGCTCCTTCATATTTTTGTCCGTTCAGGATCATAAACTGTAGTATACGATAGAGAAAGGGGTCAAGTCTTTGCTTGACTCATTTAAAGGGGTCAATCCCCTCAATCAGCGGCAAGCCCATTCCATTTGTCATCACCCGGTCCTCTCACTCGGAGGTAGGCACATTCCATTTGTCATCACCCGGTTTAACCGGGTGATCCATGAAATTAAAGGGGACCTTCAACCTCAATCGAGGGTAAATTTAACCGGGTGATCCAGGCATAAAGACGCGGACGCCCCGGCGCGGATAATTTTCATTGTCGGGACAGGGCGCACGGCTTAGATTTATGACGGCGGAAAGGAGAGGAAAAATCAGGCTCAAGATTATTTCGTGCAACGTCATGCAGCGCGAGCTGTGCCATTGCGTCTCCCGCTCGCCGAACCGCATCGATATCGAGTTCCTTCACCAGGGACTGCACGAGTTCCCCGAACGGCTGAACAGGACCGTTCAGGATGCGCTGGACCGCGTTGAGGCGGGCTCGTGCGATTACATACTCCTGAATTACGGGCACTGCGGAAACGGCATCATGAACATCGGCCATCCCGATCTGCCTGTCGTTATCCACAACGTGCCCGACTGCGTACCCCTTCTCATCGGGGACCGGCTGAAACATGAAGCATACATGAAAAAGCGGCCCGGGACCTTTTGGTTTTCTCCGGGCTGGATCGACGGGTTTCCCCTCCCCGGAAGCCCCGACTACGCGGAGAAGTACGACGAGTTCTACGGCATTTCCGTGACCGAGCGCCAGCGCGACGGTATAGAGCGCGTTCTCATGACCAACTACACCCACCTTACCTATATAACGTGGAAGGTCCTCGGGGAGCGGGTGGCAAGCCGGGGGCGTGAATACACGAAGAAATGCGTGGATTCGCTGAACAACAGGCTCGGAATGGGAATGTCTTACGACGAGGTGGAGGGGGACCCCGGTCTTCTGCAGCGTTTCGTTGACGGCACATGGGAGAGCGGGGATTACCTTGTACTGCAGCCGGGCGAGCGCGCAAAGCTCGATCCCGTTAAATGCAGGCTTTACGCCGAACGGGATTGAGCGGGCCCATAAACGCCCGCATCATCGGAACGTCAGTTGCTCAGCTTGCGAAGCACGGGTTCCTCTATAACGGGCCGCCTTTCCCGCTCCATTTCGATGATCTTCCCTGAGAGCGCCTCGGGGTTGACGGGGTTTTCGGGAATGCCGCCGGTAAACAGGGCCACAGCCTCCTCCGCGGTCCTGCGCTGAAGCTCGGCCTGCGATTCCTCCGAGTACCATGAAGCGTGATCGGAGAGCACGACCGAGTCCATCCTCCTGAGCGGATTCGAGAGATCGAAGGGTTCCTTTTCGAATACATCGAGGCCCGCTCCGCCTATGTACCCCTCCCTGAGCGCCGTGTACAGCCCGCGCAGGTCCACGATCCCCCCGCGTGAGGTGTTGACAAGCACCGCGCTTCTCCTCATCCTTCTGAATATGGCAAGGTCGAAGAGCCTGTCGGTTTCGCTGTTCAGCGGAGCGTGAATCGAAACGTAATGCGAGACCGTTATGAGCTTTTCGAAATCGAGCCGAATGGTGTTCTCCCGCTTGAAGACCTCATCGTTCACGTAGGGGTCGAACGCCGCGAACCTGAACGGGAACCCTCCCAGCCGCCGCCTCACCTCCCGGGCCGTTTTGCCGTAGCCCACGAGGCCGAATATACGCCCCTCGGTTCTATGAACGGGTTTCCTGGAAGTTATGTCCCACCCGCCCTGCCGGACGAGCCTGTCCCTCAGCGGCGTCCTCCGGATTACGGACATGAGGAGCGCGATGGCGTGGTCGGCCACCTCTCCCACGCAGTAATCGGGAACGAAGGTGACGATGATTCCGGCGCGCGTCGCCGCAGACGTGTCCACATTGTCGTATCCCACCCCGTAGCGGGAAACAACGCGCAGATTGCGCAGGGCGCCGAAGGCCCGCTCCCCCACCGGCGTCTGCCTGAGCAGGAGGGCATGCGCGTCTGCGCACTGTTCGCAGATGTCCTCTTCCGTAGTGCACCGGGCGAAACGGAGCTCTCCACCCGCCTCACGGACGATGCGGTCCTCCTGGGAATAGTCGTCGTAGCTCTTTTCAGCAACGTATGCGATAAAATTTGTCATTGCCCCCTCCTCATGCGTCGTGCTATGATAATCGGGGTGATCAACACCTCTATACTTCTATTTTCGACCTTTTTTTAATGAGAATGAGAAAGCTCAGTACACACTTTGTCCTCTTTCTCTTCCTTTTTTGCGCGGTCGTCGCTGCTGAGAGCGGTACACAGACCCCGGACAAGCCTGTTCCGAAGAGGATGCGCAGGCTTTTTATAGAAGTGGAGGACGGCGATACCATTATTTACAGGGGAAGGTACATGCGCTTTCTCGGCGTGGATACGCCCGAGATACGCAATCCGGACGTGGGTTTTTATACCGACCAGCCCTTCGGAACGGAGGCGAAGAACTTCACCCGGAGGCAGATAAAAACGGCAAAAAAGGTGACCTACGTTTCTGACGGTCTCGACTATTACGACCGGCTGCTCGTCCATATTTTCGT